>Ga0308166_1003485_pt1 | contig 13371 bp, 9 predicted proteins | sample PhyCR2_2_FD_202137 | JGI IMG/M metagenome (GOLD analysis project Ga0308166, IMG submission 202137) | Phyllosphere microbial communities from UC Gill Tract Community Farm, Albany, California, United States - DLSLCC.R2 | ecosystem: Host-associated > Plants > Phyllosphere > Unclassified | place... | reverse complement strand
GCGTCGGAGCGGCGCGACTGGTTCACGAGTGTTCCTTCTGGGTGTCGGTGGTGAGACCTGTGTCGGTGGTGAGGGATGCAGAGACGGAGGAGGAGTTGTCGAGCGCGTCGCGCCTGTCGTCGCGGCGCGTCTTCATGAGGCTCGCGACCGTGGCGACGGCGATGGTCGCGCCGATGAACACCAGCGAGAACCAGATGGGGATCTCGGGCGCCCACAGCATCGGCTCGCCGCCGTTGATGAAGGGCAGCTCGTTGACGTGCATCGCGTGCAGCACGAGCTTCACGCCGATGAACGCGAGGATGACGGCGAGGCCCTGTGCGAGGTACACGAGACGCTCGAGCAGACCGCCGATGAGGAAGTACAGCTGACGCAGACCCATGAGCGCGAAGGCGTTGGCCGTGAAGACGATGTATGCCTCTTCGGTCAGGCCGTAGATGGCGGGGATCGAGTCCACCGCGAAGATCAGGTCGACGAAGCCGATCGCGATGATCACGAGGAACATCGGGGTGAAGAAGCGCTTGCCGTCACGATGCACGGTGAGGCGATCGCCGTTGTACTCGTCGCTCACCGGCAGGATGCGACGCACGAAGCGCATGAAGCGGCCGTTCGCCGGGTTGTGGTCGCCCTGCGCGAATGCCTGGCGGTAGGCGAGGAACAGCAGCAGAGCGCCGAAGAGGTAGAAGATCCAGGAGAAGTTCTCGATCAGCGTGGCGCCGAGCGCGATGAACCCGCCGCGCATGATGAGCGCGATCACGATGCCGATCATCAGCACCTTCTGCTGGTACATCCGAGGCACGGCGAACCCGGTCATCACGATCAGGAAGACGAAGAGGTTGTCGATCGACAGCGCCTTCTCGGTGAGGTAGCCGGCGAAGTACTCGCCGCCGTACGTCCAGCCCGAGACGGTGCCGATGCCGACGCCGAACAGCAGCGCGAGGCCGATGTAGAAGGCCGACCAGCGGGCGGACTCGCCGATGGTGGGCTCATGGGGCTTTCGCACGTGGGCGAAGAACTCGTACACGAAGAAGGCGATCGTGACGGCGATCGTGATGATCCACACGAGGGGGGTGATGTTCAAGGAGGTCTCCAGAAGACGTAGGCGTGACGATGTCGACGCCAAGGTCTTCTCCATCCTCGAGAACGAGGACCGGGGACCCGGGATGCAGGGACATCCGTAATGACGAGCCGCCCGTGGTGGAGTACTCCCCTTGGGTTCACTCGATGCTAGCGAATACATCGGCATTCCAGCTATGAGGAAGCTGAGTATGCGCTGGCAGCGTCGAGCGCCCCGTCAGAGCGAGGGGCTTCAGGGCGTGGGGCCCTGGCCCTTCGTCAGGCCGTCGGGCCGAGGATGAAGTTCCATGCCCCGGTCAACACGGCTGCGGTGATCGCGACGATCGGGATCACCGCCGCGACCACGACGAGGAGCGTGTCCCGTCGATCCCACACCGCTTCCCTGGCCCATGAGCGCGGGCCTCGTCCGCCGAACCCGCGCGCCTCCATGGCTGTGGCCAACGACGACCCTCGACGGATCGCGAGCACGAACAGCGCGAACGCCATGCCGAAGGCGCGACGCACTCGCCCCTCGTCGGCGACGCCTCGGGCCCTCCGGGCGAGGGCCAGAGCTCGCCAGTCCTCGACGAGCAGGCCCAGCATCCGCATGCCCGCGAGCGCCCCGACGACGAATCGCGCCGGGAGCTTCACGCGCTGGGCGAGGCCGTCGGCGAGGTCGGTGGGATCGACGGTGACGAAGAGCACCACCGCGGGCAGGCCGATCGCGAGCACGCGCACGGCGGTCGCTGCGGCGAGCGTCAGCGATCCGTCGCTCACTCGCATGACCAGCCATTCGAAGTGGATCGTTCCGCTGGTCGCGCCATACAGGGCGATCGTGACCGCGCCGAGCGGGGCCGCGATCCACAGCACCGCCGTGCGCGTCCAGAACTCCTTCGCGCGGAGGCCCGCGAGCAGCAGGAGCGGGATGTCGAGCAGCAGCGCGACCGATGCCGACACGACGTCGATCGTCAGCACGAGCGGCAGCGCGATGAGCAGAGCCGCGGCGAGCTTGGCCAGGGCGGAGCGCGGGGCGATCGGTCCGGGTCGCTCGATGCGGGCGGTGAGCGGATCGATCATCGGCCGACCTCGATGCGGCGGGCGTGGAGGGCGGCAAGCACGGCCTCGTCGTGACTGATCGCGACGATGGCCGTTCCCTCGTCTCTGAGGCGTGCGATCAGGCCGACGAGCTCGGCCCAGGTCGTCGCATCCTGTCCGAACGTGGGTTCGTCGAGCACCAGCATGCGAGGCCGGGTGGCGAGGGCTGCGGCGACGGTCAGGCGTCTCTTCTCGCCGCCCGACAGCGTGTAGGGATTCGCGTCGGCGAGTGACGACAACCGCAGCCGATCGAGCAGGTCGTCGACCCGCACGGCGATCTCGGCCTCCGGGAGCTTCAGGGCTCGCGGGCCGACCGACAGCTCGTCCCGAACCGTCTTCGCGAGCAGCTGGTGCTCGGGCGTCTGCAGCACCGTCGCGATGCGAGTGAGCAGAGCGCGTGACGACCAGCGGAAGGGATCGCTCTTCTCCCCCGCGGCGAGGGTGGGGAGCGCCGAGACCAGGCCGCTCTCGGCGGGGATGAGCCCCGCCAGCGTGAGCCCGAGCGTCGACTTGCCGGCGCCGTTCGCGCCCGTCACCCCCAGCGCCTCGCCGGCGCGCACATCGATGTCGAAGGGACCGGCCACCACGAGGCCGCGTCGTCGGGAGACCGAGAGCCCCCGCGCCTCGACAAGGGTCTCCCCCGGTCGCTGCGACGGCGCCGGCGGGGTGGCGGGCGGATGCCCCGGAACCCACACACCGGATGCCGCGAGTTCGGCGCCGCGCGCTCCGAGCACCTCGTCGGGGCTGCCGTCGGCGAGGACGACCGTTCCCTCGGGTTCGGCGCCGAGCACGATGACCCGCGTGACGAGCGGCAGCCAGACGTCGATGCGGTGCTCGATCACGACGAGGGTCGCGCCGCTGACGTCGAGAGCGGCGGCCACGGCATCCCGCACATCCTGCACACCCTGCGGGTCGAGGTTCGCGGTCGGCTCGTCGAGGAGGATCGCTCCCGGACGCATCGCGAGAACCCCGGCCAGCGCGAGGCGCTGCTTCTGGCCGCCCGACAGTGCGGCGGTCGATCGGTCGAGGGCGACGTCGAGGTCGACGGCATCCACCGCCGAGCGCACGCGCTGCCAGATCTCGTCGCGAGGGACGCCGAGGTTCTCGCAGCCGAACGCGACGTCGTCGCCGACCCTGGCGAGAATCGTCTGGGTGTCAGGGTCCTGAAGCACCATGCCGACGCGCCCGCGTGCATCGGTGGGCTTCTGTCCGTCGACGAGCAGAGCACCATGTGTCTCGCCCTCATCGGCCCCGCCGAGCACACCGCCGAAGCCCTGAAGCAGGGTCGATTTGCCCGAGCCCGAGGCGCCGAGCAGCAGCACCCGCTCCCCCGGCTCGATGCGCAGGTCGACGTCGCGCACCGCCCAGCGCAGCCGCGTCGCGTACCGCCACCCCCAGCCGCGGGCTTCGAGGGTGGCGGGCGTCGTGTGCGAGGTCACACCCGTGCGGTGACCTCGCGGCCGGCAGCGAACCGGCCGAGAGCGCCGGTCGCCGCGAGTCCTCGGGCGATCAGCCAGGCACCGAGCCCCGCGATGATCGCACCCGAGATGGTCGTCGAGACGATGTAGACCGTGGTGAACAGCGTGTCGGCCCCCGCGTACCAGAGGATGCGGTCGTTGATGCCGCAGGCGAGGCCTGCGCCCGCTCCCGCGAGCATGACGACGGGAAGGCGCCAGACGCCGTAGAGGAAGACGAGGAAGATCAGCTCGGCACCGAGGCCCTGCACGAGACCCGAGACGATCGTGAGCGGCCCCCATGCGTTGCCGACGAGCGCCGAGATGACGGCGGCGACGAGCTCGGTGTAGAGCGCGGCGCCCGGCTTGCGGATGATGAGACCGCCGAGAACTCCGGCGATCAGCCACGGCCCCGCGAGCAGGCCCTGCACGCCGGGGAGCAGCGGGGTGAGGATGGTGCTCGGCACCTCGTACCCGACGTTCCAGAGCAGGAAGACCAGGGCGCACGCGACGGCGACGACGCTGGCCACGACGATGTCGACGCCCCTCCACCGCCAGAGCTCCGGGCGGCCGAGTCCCTGGGAGGGGGATGCGGTGGCGGATGCCGATTCCGTGGTGGATCCGGACGTGGATGTGCTCATCAGTGACTCCTCCCTGCGCTGGCATTACCCAGATCAGGTTCGACGGTCGAAGCGCGATTCGCTCCCTCTCAGCCCGGCTCGCCGGACTCCCGTGGTTGTTCTCACGATCTTACCCAGTGCCGACACTCGCGTGTGCTCCTGTTGCAGCGCCGCGGATCTGCGTGCGAGTTCGGTACCGTGAGGAGGTGACCGCTCCTGAATCCGCCGAGGCCACCGCCTCCGACGCGCCCGCAGCTGACGCGCCCGGGGTCGAGGCTCCCGCAGGCGACGCGCCCGCAGGCGACGCGCCGCCCACGAGGGCGGAGGCCGACGCACTCGCGGTGTTCGACCGCGAGCCCGAGGCCCAGTGGGCGGGGGCTGCGAGCGGCGGGACACCGCTGACCTGGGTCGACCCTGTCAAGGTCGCCGAAGAGACGACCGGCGGTTCGCTGGACGACACCTCGGGTACCGCCTCGGGAACCGCGCTGCTGAAGGATGCTCGGCTGCGCCCGGCGATCGCGCGCCCGGGGGTTCTCGTGCCGCTCGGCGTTCTCGTGGGTCTGGTCGCCTCGTATGCGGGGACGACCATGCTCTGGCCTCTGCACGAGGTGGCGCCGACAGTTCAGGCGGTCGAGATCACACCGACCGCCGCGGAAGCCGCAGCGATCTCGTGGCCCACCCAGGGAAGCGGCGCCGTCGGTGTCGGTGGGCTCTCCACCACCTCCTCGTCTCTCGACGCCGCGGCGATCGCGAGCGTCACGAAGGTCGTCTCGAGCCTGATGGTGCTCGAGCGGATGCCGCTCGCCGTGGGTGAGCAGGGCCCGGAGTTCTCCTTCACCCGTGCGGACAATCTCGCGTACTGGGATTATCGGCGTTCGGACCAATCGGCGCTCGACGTGCCCGTCGGCGGCACGCTCACAGAACTGCAGCTGCTGCAGGGGACCCTGCTGGGTTCGGCGAACAACTACATCGACCGCCTCGCCAGAGAGATCTGGGGCTCGGAGTCGGCGTTCTCCTCCGCCGCGACCGTCTGGCTGCGCGACCGCGGTCTCGACGGCATCACGATCGCGACGCCATCGGGGTTCGACGCCCGCAACACGGCCACGCCCGAGTCTCTCATCGCGCTCGCCGAGATGGCGATGCAGAATCCGGTGTTCGCCGGCATCGTGGGAACCCCCGCGATCGACCTCCCCGGTGCGGGGACCGTCACGAACACGAACGGGATGCTGGCGGATGCCGGAGTCGTCGGCGTGAAGACGGGAACGCTCGGCGACAGTTGGAACCTGCTGACGGCGAAGGACATCACCGTCGACGACGTCACGGTGCACCTGTACGCCGCTGTGCTCGGGCAGGCCGATGACGAACAGCGCCTGGCTCAGACCCGCTCACTGTTCTCGCAGGTCGAGAGCGCGCTGCAGGCGCAGGCTCCGGCTGTCGCGAAGGGCACGGTCGTCGGCACCGTCACGACTCTGTGGGGCACCTCCACCGACGTCGTCGCTGATGCCGATGCCGACCTCGTGATGTGGAACGGGGCGACTGCGCAGGCGACATCCACCTTCCACCTCGGGGAGAGCCGCGAAGAGGGCGACGAGATCGGCACGATCACGAGTGTCGGACCCCTGAACACGGTGACCACGTCCGTATCGCTGGCCGACGACGTGGACGCGCCGAGCCCGTGGTGGCGACTGACTCATCCGCTCGAGCTCTTCGGACTCACCGACGCGCAGCGCTGAAGCCGCCCCCCCCCATGCAGACGCCCCACCCCGAATCAACGGGGCGGGGCGTCTGTCGGTTCACGCCGCGTTCGCGTCAGGCGTTCTGACCACCGGAGTCCGGTCGCTCGACGATCGCCTGGGCTGCGGCGGTCTCGGCCGCAGGAGTCTGCGCCCCCACCGAGGCGCCGACCTGCGCGGCCGCTGCCTCCTCTTCGGCGTCGCCGCTCACGACGACCGGTGTCATTCCCGTGAGCGCGTCCTCGGCATCGATGTCGGTCGCTGCCTGTTCGAACTGCGACTGGTACAGGCGCCAGTAGGCGCCCTGCGCGGCGATGAGCTCGTCGTGCGTGCCCTTCTCGACGATGTCACCGTGCTCCATCACGAGGATGAGGTCGGCGTCACGGATGGTCGACAGGCGGTGGGCGATCACGAACGACGTGCGCCCCTGCCGCAGGGCCGCCATCGCGTGCTGCAGCAGCAGCTCGGTGCGCGTGTCGACCGCCGACGTGGCCTCGTCGAGGATCAGGATCGACGGCTGGGCGACGAACGCCCGCGCGATCGTGATCAGCTGACGCTCACCGGCCGAGACGTTCGACGCGTCCTCGTCGAGCACCGTGTCGTACCCCTCGGGGAGGGCGTGCACGAAGCGGTCGACGTATGTCGCCTTCGCGGCCTCGAGGACCTCGTCGTCGGTCGCGGTCGAGCGGCCGTACCGGATGTTCTCCCGGATGCTTCCGGCGAACAGCCACGGATCCTGCAGCACCATGCCGGTGCGCGAACGCAGCTGGTCACGCGTGACCTCGGAGATGTCCTGCCCGTCGAGCAGGATGCGCCCGCCGTTCAGCTCGTAGAACCGCATGATCAGGTTGACCAGCGTCGTCTTTCCCGCTCCGGTGGGGCCGACGATCGCGACGGTCTGCCCTGGTTCGACGCGGAACGAGAGGTCGGTGATCAGCGGACGCTCGGGCGTGTACGAGAACGCGACGTTCTCGAACTCCACGACGCCCTGGCCGTCTGCGAGTGCCGGAGCATCTGCGTCATCGGCCTCCTGCTCCTCGGTGTCGAGAAGCTCGAAGACCCGCTCGGCCGATGCGGTTCCCGACTGCACGACCGCGGCCATGCCGCCCAGCTCCGACAGCGGCTGCGTGAACTGCTGGGAGTACTGGATGAACGCCTGCACGTCACCGAGGCGCAGCTGGCCGTTCGCGACCATGAGCCCGCCGAGCACCGCGATGCCCACATAGGTCAAGCTTCCGACGAACGTCATCGCCGGCATGATGATGCCCGAGAGGAACTGGGCCTTGAAGCTCGCCTGGAACAGCTCCTCGTTCTCGTCCTTGAACTTCTCGAGGGCGTCCTGCTCGCGTCCGAAGACCTTGACCAGTGCGTGGCCCGAGAATGCCTCCTCGACGCGGGCGTTCAGACGACCTACCTTGCGCCACTGCGTGCCGAAGGCCTTCTGCGAGCGGGGTCCGATGACGCCGAAGATCACGCCCATCAGCGGCAGGGCGACCAGCGCGACGAGTGCGAGCTGCCAGGAGATCGAGAACATCAGCACGAGCACACCCACGACCGTGAGGACGGCGGTGATCGCGCCCGACAGCGACTGCTGCATGGTCTGGGTGATGTTGTCGATGTCGTTCGTGACGCGCGAGATCAGGTCTCCGCGCTGCACCTTGTCGAAGTACGACAGCGGCAGGCGGTTGATCTTCGCCTCGACCTGCTCGCGCAGGCGCCACATGGTGCGCACCATGATGACGTTGATGACGTAGCCCTGGATCCAGCTGAGGAATGCGGCGACGATGTAGATCGCGAGGACCGCGATGATGACCCACCGCAGCGCGTCGAAGTCCACGCCGTCACCGACCTGGAAGCTGCCGAGCGCCGCGACCTGGTTCGCGAAGTCGTCCTGCCCGCCCTGGCGGAGCGCTGCGACCACGTCGTCTTGCGACGTGCCCGCCGGGAAGCCGGGGAAGTCGCCGTTCGCCTGTCCGAGCTGCACCGAGATGAAGCCCTTGTAGATGAGGTTCGTGGCCTCACCGAGCACCTTCGGGGCGGCGACCGTGAGCACGACGCCGACGGCGCCGGCGATGGACACCAGGATGAACCACACGGCCGAGGGCTTCAGCAGTCCGATCATCCGGCTGAAGCTCTTGCCGAAGTTGTCGGCCTTTCCGGGTGCGACGCTGTCCCAGCCGCCGCCGTTCTGGCGTGCCTTCTCGGCCAGCTCGGCCTCGTACTTCTCTTCGTCGGTCAGTTCCGGCTCGACCGTCGTGGTCGTCGCCGCAGCCTTGGCGGCGCGGCCCCGACGGGTCTGAGGTTCGTTCTGCTCGCTCATGCGTCCACCCCCAGCTGCGACTCGACGATCTCTCGATAGGTCGTGCTCGTCTCGAGCAGTTCCTCGTGCGTGCCGACGCCGACCATGGTGCCCCCTTCGAGCACGACGATGCGATCCGCATCGGTGATGGACGAGACGCGCTGCGCGACCACGATCTTGGTCACGTGAGGCAGCTCACGCCACAGCGCCTGCCGCAGACGCGCATCGGTGGTGAGGTCGAGCGCCGAGAACGAGTCGTCGAACACGAGGATCTGAGGCTGTCGCACGATGGCTCGTGCGATCGCGAGACGCTGACGCTGCCCGCCCGAGACGTTCGTGCCGCCCTGCGTGATCCGCGACTCGAGGCCCTCGGGCATCTCTTCGACGAAATCACGTCCCTGTGCGATCTCGAGCGCGTGCCAGAGCTCGTCGTCCGTGGCGTCTTCGCGACCGTAGCGCAGGTTCGACGCGACGGTTCCCGTGAACAGGAACGGACGCTGGGGCACGAGCCCGATGGTCGCCCACAGCGATTCGACGTCGGCTGTGCGGACGTCGGCTCCTCCGACGAACACCGCTCCGCCCGTGGCATCGAAGAGTCGGGGGATCAGCGAGACGAGCGTGGTCTTGCCCGCACCCGTCGAACCGACGATCGCCACGGTCTCGCCGGGCTCGGCCGCGAAGCTGATGCCGGTGAGCACGGGCGAATCGGCGCCGGGGTAGGTGAACTCGACGTCGTCGAACGCGACCGCGCCCGGAGCCGGGAAGTCGGTGACGCCGTTCGCCGGGCGCTCCATGCTGGACGTCGTGTCGAGGACCTCGCCGATGCGCTCTGCCGAGACGGCGGCGCGCGGGATCATGATGGCCATGAAGCTCGCCATGATGACGCCGCCCATGATCTGACCGATGTACTGCATGAAGGCGAAGATCGTGCCGACCTGCACGGTGCCGCTGTTGACCTCGATGCCGCCGAACCAGACGACCGCCACGACCGTGACGTTGAGGATCAGCATGAACAGCGGGAACAGGAGGACGAACAGCGAGCCGACCTTGCGCCCGACGACCATGATGTCGGTGTTCGCCTCGCGGAATCGCTCTTCTTCGATGCGCTCGCGCACGAAGGCCCGAACGACCCGCACGCCGGTCAGCTGCTCGCGCATGACGCGGTTCACGGAGTCGAGCTTGCCCTGGTAGCTGCGGAACAGCGGCACCATTCTGCTCACGACGAGACCGGCGACGATGAGCAGCAGCGGCACGGAGACCGCGATCAGCCAGCTGAGACCGATGTTGGTCTGCACGGCGAAGATGATGCCGCCGATCGCCAGCAGCGGCGCGGTGACGAGCATCGTGGCGCCCATCATCGCGAGCATCTGCACCTGCTGCACGTCATTCGTGTTGCGGGTGATGAGGGAACCCGCCCCGAACTGCGAGACCTCGCGCTCGGAGAATCCACTCACCTTGCCGAACACGTCGGCGCGGATGTCACGGCCGGCGCCCATCGACGCTCGGGCGGCGAAGTAGGTGGCGACGACCGAGGCGATGATCTGACCGAGCGACACGGCGAGCATGAACAGGCCGGTGCGCCAGATGTAGTCGGTGTCGGACTGGGCGACACCCTTGTTGATGATGTCTTCGTTGAGACGGGGAAGATACAGAGTCGCGATCGCGCTGGCGAACTGGAACACCAACACGGCCACGAGCAACCACTTATAGCGGGACAGATATCGAACGAGAATTTTTCCCAGCACAGGCGGACTTTCTAGGAAGGATGAAGTGGCAGATCTCTCGGCGGGCAGACGCGGGCCGAGAGATCGCGCATATGACAGAGTGCCACGAACCGCGGACATTCGTATCCCCCTGTGGGCGGACCTTCGCTCACAGCGAACCATTTCGCCTACGGCCTGCTGTTTTTGCACGGCGGCGAACAACCGCAGATATATCGATATGCCTCAGAAGAGGGGGCGTTCTGGCACGAAATCGCGTGCCTCTCCGCCCGCATCCGGCGCGAGGTCGGCGATGCGCGCCGGGTCCCACTTCGGGTTGCGGTCCTTGTCCACGAGCTGCGCGCGGATCCCCTCGACGAGGTCGGGGTGCCGCGTCACGAACCACATCACGCGACGGTATTCACCCTCGAGCGCAGCCCTGAGGTTCGGCAGCGCTCGCGCCTCGCGGACCGCGTCCAGAGTCACGGCGAGGCCGGTCGGGGCGAGGCTCTCGAGGAGCTCGGCGGTGGCCGTGGCATCCGCCGTCCCCTGTTCCTGCAGACGCGTGACGATCTCGCCGACGGTGTCGGCGGAGAAGGCCTCGTCGATCCACGCGCGCGCGTCGGGCAGTTCGGAGGGATCGGGCGTCTCATCGAACAGCAGCACGATCTCGGCCGGCCCCGTCGGATCCGCGCGGTACGCGAGTGCCTCACGCAGGGCGTCGAGGCGGTCGGACGGGACGAAGTGATCAGCGAAGCCCATGAGCACGGCATCCGCTCCGTTCATGGTGCTGCCCGTCAGGCCGAAGTACTCGCCCAGCCTTCCCGGAGCGCGACCGAGTAGCCACGTGCCACCCACGTCGGGCGTGAAGCCGATGCGGGTCTCCGGCATCGCGAGCTTCGAGCGCTCCGTGACGATGCGGATCGCCGCGTGGCCCGCGAGACCGACACCTCCGCCCATCGTGATGCCGTCGGCCAGCGACACGACCGGCTTCGAGTACTCGGCGATCATCGCGTTCAGCGCGTACTCGGCGCGGAAGAACTCCGCTGTCTCGTCGGCCCGACCGGCCACGATCTGCGCATGCAGCCCGCGTACATCGCCTCCCGCGCACATCCCGCGCTCGCCTTCGCCGTCGATCAGGACGATCTGCACGTCGGTGTCGTCGCGCCACGCCTCGAGCGCCTCGGTGAGCAGCTTGATCATGCCGAGATCGAGAGCGTTGATCGCCTCGGGCCGGTTGAGCGTCAGCCTGCCGAGCGCGCCGTCTGTGCGGACGAGGACCCGGGGAGCGGCGGTGGAATCGGTCACGTGTGCCACGTTACCCCTCGGTCGCAGCCTTGCATCCGGGTGGGTTTGTACGGTAAATGCGCGATCCGGCGGCTTTTCCGGCAGGATAGAGAGAACTGCCCACTGCAACGAGAGGTCGCAGATGCCCGACGGACAGGTGCTCGAGTTCACGCGCGTGACCAAGCGCTTCAATGACGTGACGGCGGTGTCCGACTTCTCCGCGCGAGTCGAGCCCGGTGTCGTGACCGCTTTCCTCGGCCCGAACGGAGCCGGGAAGACGACCACGCTGCGCATCCTCCTCGGTCAGGTGCGCGCCAACTCCGGCACGGCCACGATCGGCGGGGTCGCGTTCCCTGAGCTCCGCCACCCCCTGCGCACCATCGGGTCGGTGCTGGAGGAGACGGTCTACCGCCCTCGCCGTTCGGCATCGCGCCAGCTGACCATCGCGGCCAAGGCCAACGGCATCCCGCTGTCGCGCGTCGACGAGGTGCTCTCGCTGGTCGGTCTCGAGCACGAGAGCGAAGGGCGGATCGGCAGCTTCTCGCTGGGTATGCGTCAGCGGCTGAGCGTCGCCCACGCCCTTCTCGGCGATCCGGGTGCGCTCGTCTTCGACGAACCCGCCAACGGACTCGATCCCGAAGGCATCCGCTGGATGCGCCTGCTCATGCGTCGCCTCGCCGACGAGGGCCGCACGGTGCTCGTCTCCTCGCACGTGCTGAGCGAGATCGAGCAGGTCGCCGATCATGTGCTCGTGCTCTCCAAGGGGCAGCTCATGCTGTCGAGCGGCATCGAGAAGCTCGCCGATCCCTCTGCCGGATCGGTCGTCGTGGATGCCGCGGACCGCGCCGCACTGAAAGCGGCGCTCTCGGCCGACGGCCTCGAGGTCGAGGTGCTGCGTTCCGGACTCACCGTCCGCGGCAGCAACGCCGGAAAGGTCGGCGCCATCGCGGCATCGGCCGGCATCGCCCTGACCACCCTGGTGCAGCGCGGCCCCACACTCGAGGACGTGTTCATCGAGCTCGTCCGGGGCGGCACGCTCGAACCGCGCGCGATCGCAGCGGCCTCGCAGTTCATCGCTCCTGAGGCTGAGCCCGGGTCGTCGGATGCTCCGCTCGACGCCGCTCCTGCGACCACGGTCTTGCCTGCGGCGAGCGGCGAGTCAGCCGATGCATCCGTCGAGACTGCCGATGCATCCGTCGAGACTGCCGAGGCAGAAGACGGCTCGGACGACGCTGAGGATGCTCCTGCGGACGACGCCGCGAACGTCGACGAGGGTGCGGAGATCGACGCCGAGGCGCCCGAGGGGCCCGAGGGGCCCGAGGGGCCCGAGGGGCCCGAGGACGAGCCTGGTGCGGATGCGTCGGTCGACACTGCGGACTCGGATGCGGGTCAGGCGGACGACGGGCAGGCTGACGCTGCGGCTCAGACCGACGCTGCCGCGGCCGATGCTGCAGAGGCCGAGGCCGACGACGCGGCCTACGCCGCGGATGCCGCCCGCGACGTCGAGCACGCGGTCGCCGAGCTCGGCTACGCGGCCGATGCGTCCGACGCGAACGACGCCGAAGATGCGGCGGACGTTGCCTCGGAGGCCGCCGAGACCCACGAACGCTCCGCATACGACGGAGATGCCGACGATGCATCCGATCACGGCGATGCGCCCTCCGAGGAGGGCGCCCGTCCCACGTTCGACGACATCCTGTTCGGGACCGCGACGGCGAACGATGCAGCATCGTCCGTCGCCACTGATTCCGGCGCCGAGAACGAGTCCTCGCCCGCAACCGCGGGGATCGACGAGCACTCCGGAGTCGAGTTCTTCACTGAGGTGCCGCCGTCCGACGAGCACGTGTCTGACGAGACGGTGTCCGACGAGACCGTGTCTGATGAGACCGTGTCCGATGTCGACGCCGGCTCGGCTTCCGGCGAGGGAGACGCGTCGGACGACGACCCACGCTCCGCGGCGGTCAGCTCGATGCTCGCCGCAGCCGCACGCGCCTACTACGAGGACGAGCCGAAGGACTACCCGCTCGGCGAGTCAGAGGCATCCGAGGAGCACCACGAGCACCACGAGGGCGAGCACCACCAGGGCGAGCACCACCAGTCCTGAGGCTTCGAGGCAGCCACCTCATACGA
>Ga0308166_1003483_pt1 | contig 13381 bp, 12 predicted proteins | sample PhyCR2_2_FD_202137 | JGI IMG/M metagenome (GOLD analysis project Ga0308166, IMG submission 202137) | Phyllosphere microbial communities from UC Gill Tract Community Farm, Albany, California, United States - DLSLCC.R2 | ecosystem: Host-associated > Plants > Phyllosphere > Unclassified | place... | reverse complement strand
ATGGAGAAACTTTAAATGCTGTTATGGTTGTTTGAACAACTTGCGGGCTATCACAGCTCGTTTCAGGTCGTTCGTTATTTAACATTACGTTCTTTACTCAGTGTATTAACTTCACTGACCATTGGTTTGGTCCTTGGACCGATCATGATTCGTAAATTACAAGCGTTAAAATACGGTCAGGCAGTAAGTTCGTTTGCTCCTGAAAATCATGCTAAAAAAATGGGTACACCAACGATGGGTGGAATCTTAATTCTACTTTCAATTGGTATTAGTACTTTGCTATGGGCTGATTTATCTAACCCTTATGTCTGGATTGTGCTTGGTGTAATGGTTGTGTTCGGTGCTGTAGGCTGGGCAGATGACTGGATTAAAATTCGCTATAAAGACAATGCAGGTTTACCTGCACGTAAGAAGTTTTTCTGGACTTCTGTTGCATCGCTGGGTGCTGGTATTGCGTTATATTTAATCGCAACTCAACAGTCCAATGCAGAACATACCGCAAACATGTTGGATTTATTGATTCCATTCTTTAAGAATCTTTCAATTCCACTCTCAATTGTTCCTTTAGGTCTGGCATTTATTGTATTTACCTATCTGGTGATTAATGGTGCTTCTAACGCAGTTAACTTAACAGATGGTTTAGATGGCTTGGCAATCATGCCAGTTGTCATGGTAGCTACGGGCTTAGGCGTATTTGCTTACTTGTCTGGTGACATCCGTTTCGCTAACTACTTACATATTCCTTATGTGAAATATACCTCTGAACTCGTAGTAATCTGTTCTGCCATGATTGGTGCCGGTTTAGCATTCCTTTGGTATAACGCACATCCTGCTCAAGTATTTATGGGTGATGTCGGTGCTTTAGCTTTAGGTGCGATGCTTGGAACAATTGCAGTTATGGTTCGTCAAGAAATCGTATTTGCAATTATGGGCGGTGTATTTGTAATGGAGGCAGTATCTGTATTCTTACAAATTGGCTCTTTGCGTATGCGTAATAAACGTGTGTTCTTAATGGCGCCGCTGCATCATCACTATGAAAAGCAGGGCTGGAAAGAAACGCAAGTTGTGATCCGTTTTTGGATTATTACAATTATATTAGTAGTTTTAGGTCTAATGACTTTAAAATTGCGATAGATCTTATTTTAGTGTCAATATAAAGCCAGTTCTACTGGCTTTTTTATTGGAGAGGTGAATGACAAAAGTTGCTGGTCTAGACCAATTATCTGTGATTAATCAAAAAGTAGTTGGAGAGGGCGAAGTATTACCTCAAGTTGTACTTCAAGATGGAAGTCAGGTGCAAACAGGAACTGTAGCGACAATGTTGCACAATATTGAATTGTATAATGCTGGGCAAAGAGGACAAATTGAGGAAGAGCTAAAGATCGCAATTCCAACTTTAGTCAAGGTAGGTCTGTTTGATTTGTTTCAGGTAGATGAATGGATTAAGGGTACAAATGCAGGTCGCACCTTTGTTGGACTACACGCAAAGACTTATTTACAACAAAAAGAACAAGAGAATAATTAAAAGTGGCTAAGCAAATTTTAATGTGTCCTGTATGTCGTCAGTCCCTCAATTTAATTGAACGAACTTGGCGATGTGAGCAAGGACATAGTTATGATGTAGCTAAACAAGGCTATGTCAATTTACATGTTGTGCAACATAAACATAGTAAAAACCCAGGGGATACACCCGAGTCAGTAGATGCGCGCCGAGCTTTTTTACAAGGTGGTTATTATCAGCCATTACAGCAGGCTGTAGTCGATTTATTAAAGCAACTCAATGTAAAAGCGATACTCGATATTGGTTGTGGTGAAGGCTACTATACAAGTGTCATGCAGCAAGTCGTTGAGCAGTGTGTAGGTGTTGATATTGCAAAAAATGCGGTACAGCGCGCAGCAAAGCTCAACACTGAAGTAACTTGGGTGGTGGGAACAGGGGCGACTTTACCAGTGCTAGACCATAGTATGGATGCTTGCACCAGTTTATTTAGCCCCATTCCACAAACAGAAATTGCGCGTGTTTTAAAAGATGATGGCTATTTAATTGTTGTTACACCTGCTTCTGAACATTTGTATGCCATGCGTGAGGCTTTATTTGAGCAAGTTAATCCTCACACACCAGAAAAGTTTGTAGAGCAACTACAAAATTTGTTTGAGTTAAAGCAAGAGCAAATTATTGATGCGCCTTTTGTGCTTGATCAACAGGCTTTAAAAAATCTGATTGCTATGACACCTTATGCTTATAAAGCCTCTCCTGAGCGTCGTTTGCGGTTAGAGCAGCAATTGCAATTAGAAGTAACGGCATCATTTCAAATTTATATCTTTCAGAAGCGCAATAAAAAAGCCATCTAACGATGGCTTTTTCTATTATTCAATCTGATTAATCAGATTTTCTAATTCATCTTTTTCTCGCTTAGGAGCGGACTCCTGTGAAGGTCTCATGGCAGGAGGCGCAGCTTTTGACGGAATAACAATTTCTTCACCTGGTAAATCGGAAAAGTCATTGTCATTGCTTAGTTTTGGTTGTGGCGGTGCTGGTCGATAGAGCGGACGTGCTAGTGGTGGAGCCGCACGATAAGTCTTCTTATCAGCTACTTCTGTCACGGTTTCTTGTTGGTCACGTGAAATAGGACCTTTAGCATCTTTATCTAAACGGACCCAAGCTGCTGGCGTACCTTGCAATGCTTGACCCATAAAGTTAATCCAGATCGGCAATGCGGCAATACCACCATATTCACGACGGCCAAGCGTAGTCGGTTGGTCAAATCCAACCCATGCTACAGTCACTAACTTGCCGTTGAAGCCTGCAAACCATGCATCTTTTGCATCATTTGTAGTACCTGTTTTACCACCTAAATCACTACGGCCAATTTTAAGTGCAGCACGACCTGTACCATGCTCGATTACATCACGTAAGATGTTCGCCATATCATAAGCAGAGCTTGATTTTAAAATACGTTGAGCTTGGCGATATTGACTGTTGTTTTTGTCAGTCTGTTTAAGATTAAGCTGCTTAGCTGCGTTTTCTTTCTGTTCTATGTCTTTATTCGTAACTTCAATGACTTCATCATCAGTCGTTTTAGGTTTTTGCTCATCATCTGTGGTGTCAGGTGCATTAATACATGGAATACATGCGTATTCTGGTTTGGCTTCATAAATGACTTTGCCATAAGCATCTTCAATACGTTGAATGAAATGCGGTTGAACACGGTAGCCGCCGTTTGCAAACGTTGCATAACCAGTTGCCATTTGAATTGGTAATACTTGAGGAGTACCTAAGGCAATGGTGTAGTTACGTGGAATTTGATCTTCTTGTAAACCAAAATCCATAAATAATTGGCGAGTACGTTCAATCCCTACTGTTTGTAAAAGTCTTACTGATACGGTATTACGAGACAAATATAAAGCACGACGTAATGGGATCATACCTAAGTAACGCCCATCAGAGTTTCGCGGTGTCCATTTGCCAATCGTAATTGGGCTATCATTCACCATGCTATACGGGGTCATACCTCTTTCTAATGCTAAAGCATAGAGGAATGGCTTGATTGTAGAACCCGGTTGACGCCAGCCTTGTAAGGCACGGTTAAATTTTGATTGGTAGAAGTTGTAGCCACCTACGATTGCTTCAATTGAACCATCATTCGGGTTAATTGCAATGAGTTGGCCTTGAACTTTTGGAACCTGAACTAAAGACCATGCGGTTTTATTATCATTTGGGCGTAAACGAACAATATCTTTAACTTTAACAATTTGAGATGCGCGTGAAGGAGCGCCACCTACGCTATTTGCATTGCGATAGGGGCGTGCCCATGACATGCCAGACCATTGAACCGTAACGGTTGAGCCATCTTGCATTAATGCTTCAAAAGAGCTGCTATTTACCTTAGTGACTTGTGCAGGATAGGTGTTGGCATATGCTCTAAATTCAGTTAACGGTTTGTCATGTGCTTCTGCACCACGCCAGCCATGACGACGGTCATAAGCCTCAAGGCCATCTTGCACAGCTTTTTCTGCAATCGCTTGGCGTTTAGCATTAATTGTTGTGTAGACTTTATAACCAGAATCAATGGCTTGTTCACCAAAATGCTTTACAAGTTCTGAACGAACCATTTCCCCAGCATAGGGATGAATATTATTTAAATCCCGATTGGGCATATTTAAATTGATCGGCTCTGCAACTGCTTTTTGATATTCTGCTTGAGAAATATAACCCAGCTGTAACATACGGCCTAAAATCCAGTTGCGTCGTTCGAGTGCGCGCTCAGGATTAACTACAGGGTTATATTTAGATGGTGCTTTGGGCAAACCAGCGATCATCGCCATTTGAGCAATGCTGAGCTCATTAATGCTTTTGTTATAATAAATTTTAGCTGCTGCCGCGATACCATACGCATTTTTCCCTAAGAAGATTTTATTCACATAGAGACTGAGAATTTCTTCTTTTGACAAATTTTGCTCAATTTTTCGAGCCAAAAAGATTTCGGTTATTTTACGTTTTAGAGTTCTTTCTGGACTCAAATAATAGTTCTTTGCAACTTGCATGGTGATCGTTGAACCACCAGTTTGCACATCTGAACCTGTCACACTTTCGCTCAAAGCACGACCTAAACCTTTAAAACTGATCCCGCTATGTTCAAAGAAAGAAGAGTCTTCTGCTGCTAAAAATGCATGAATAAAAGCAGGGGGGATTTGTTTGTATTCAACCGGAATAGAAAGCTTACCACCGTACTCGGCAATCAGTTGATTGTCTGAAGTGTAGACCTGTAATGGTTTTAAGAGGGGAGCTTTTTTTAGTGAACTCATTTCTGGAAGCGATGGGGCGATATAGAGATACATGCCATAAAAGCCCATCGGAAGTGAGACTAAGATAATAATAATGATCAAAAAAATTGGACGCACGAAGCCCAAACTGGATAGCTTTTTCATGATAAGTAAGCTTTAATAAGATCGAATACAAACTAATTGTGGTCAGTATAGCCTTTAGACATGCGGATTGTTAGATGAGATATTGTATCCGTGTAAAAATAAAGACCTAGATTATTGGTTTGTAATTTTTTTTGGGGATAAAAAAATAATAGGACAATAGTGTGCTCAGGTTATATCGTAAACCGAATAAGGGGTTAATGGGCGTCGATATTAGTTCGACTTCTGTTAAGTTGTTAGAGCTCTCTGTTAAGAACGGTAAATATTGGGTAGAAAGCTATGCTTTAACGCCTTTACCTGAGAACAGTGTAGTTGAAAAAAATATTTTGAATCCAGAAGCAGTTGCAGAAGCTTTGGAACGGGCGATGAATTTAGCAAATCCCCACACCACTAACGCTGCAATTGCTGTTCCAACATCGACGGTTATTCATAAAACTATCGAAATGGATGCAGATATGAACGATGATGAACGTGAAGTTCAGATTCGATTAGATGCGGAGCAATATATACCGTTCCCTTTAGATGAGGTGAGCCTTGATTTTGAGGTTTTACCAGATCGACTGCCGAATCCAAATCGTGTGAATGTACTTTTAGTCGCAACACGAACAGAAAATGTTGAAACACGCGTAGAAGTACTGGAACTGGTTGATTTAACGCCTAAGCTTGCTGATGTTGAAAGTTATGCTGTCGAGCGTGCTTTTAGTGTGTTTGCTGATAGCTTACCCATGGGTGCAAATACCATTGGTATTTTAGATATTGGCCATACCATGACCACATTATCGGTTATGCAAAATGGCAAAATCATTTATACCCGTGAACAAGTCTTTGGCGGTAAACAGCTTACTTTGGAAATTCAAAGCCGTTACGGTTTGTCATTAGAAGAAGCGGGACGCGCTAAAAAAGAACGTTCTTTGCCAGATGATTATGACATCGAAATCTTAGAACCATTTTTAGATGCTGTAGTTCAGCAAGCTGCTAGATCTCTACAATTTTTCTTCTCTTCATCCCAATTCAATGAAATTGACCATATTTTGCTAGCGGGTGGCAATGCCAACATTCCAGGGCTTGCTAAATTGTTGCAGCAGAAACTCGGTTACCGAGTCACTATTGCCAATCCATTTTTACAAATGGGTTTCTCTCCTCAAGTCGACGTTCAAAAAATTGAAAATGATGCTTCTTCATTAATGGTGGCATGTGGCTTGGCTTTAAGGAGTTTTGAATAATGGCAACAATTAATTTACTCCCTTGGCGTGATGGGCTTAGGGAGCAGCGTAAAAAACAATTTATTATTTTATGTTTTGGGGTCGTTGTTTTGGGGATAACCACTGTATTTGCAGGGTGGTTTTATTTGAATCAAAAATTAAATGATCAAGAACAAGCAAATCAGCTCATCATCAGTACAAACCAGAATCTAGATCAACAACTTAAAACCTTAAATGGCTTGCAAGAACAGCGGGACGCAATTATTGAGCGTATGAAGCTCATTCAAGGTTTGCAAAGCCAGCGTCCGGTCGTTGTACGTTTGGTGGATGAATTAGTACGTGTGACCCCGGCAGCCATGTATTTGACTAAATTCAGCCGAACCGGAGATAAATTTACGATTGAAGGTAAAGCGGAAAGTCCAAATACGGTTGCAGAATTATTACGTAATCTCGAAGCATCGCCATGGTATCGCAACGCTTTTATGAGTTCTTTCTTGGTGACCGAAGAGAAAAAAGATAAGGCTATCAGTTCTTTGCTTCCTAGAGTTGAAGATAGCTATGGCAGTTTTGTTGTTACTGTTGATGTAGGGGAAATGGGGGTGACTACAACAGATGATACCGTCAATACGTCTGTAGGTACGGATAAGGAGGCGGCAAAATGAGTCCTGATGAACTTCATGAGCTGTCTTTAGAACAAGCTCCATCTAAGAAAAAAAAGATCACCTTAGAAAAATTTCTTCAGCAATTTAACACGCTCGACATGAACAGTTATGGCAGCTGGCCATTATCTGTGAAAATTACGTGTTGGATTTTTATTTTCTTTGCTGTACTGGCTTTAGGGTATTTTGTTGCTATTCAACCAAAGCTACAAGCAATTGATAATGCTCAAGCCCAAGAAAGTAATTTATTAAATGAGTTTCGAGAAAAAGACTCAAAATTACGCAACTTGCAGCAATACCAGCTTCAGCTTCAAGAGATGCAAGCCAACTTCAATCAGCAGTTAGAACAATTGCCAAAAGAAACCGAAATTCCAAGTTTAGTTGAAGATATTAACTTAACGGGGGTGAATTCTGGTCTGAAGTTTAAAAATATCCGTTTAGAAGATGAAGTGAAGCAGGAAATTTTTATTGAACAGCCTATTACTATCGAAGCAACTGGGGATTATCACGCTTTCGGTGCTTTTGTTAGCAGTATTGCGGCATTACCACGTATTGTGACGATGCATGATTTTGTTGTTGACGCTGCTCCTATTAAGGATGGTAAATCAGATATTCCTGTGCTTAATTATTCTATTAAAGCAAAAACTTATCGCTATATGGGTGCGGTTGAAAACCAAAATAATAGTGATCCTCAAGTGATAAATGGTGAAAGTCAGATAAACGCCTCCGATAGCCGTAATGTACATATTCCTTCTATAAAGAAGTCAAAGCGAAAGTAGGAGGATAACTAATGAAACTAAAGAAAATTTTACTTTCTCTGGGGATAGGCTTGGTTTTGGTTGGATGCGACTCTAGAATCGACGCCGTAAATCAGCAAATGGCCGATATACGTAATCAGCCACCACAAGCCATAGAACCAGCGCCTGTTTTTACGCCTGTGCCACAATTTAATTATGCAGCCCATCAGTTAAAGAGCCCATTTTTACCAAGCTCACTTGCTGCTGAGCTCAAAATTATGGCGGGGAAACGAGTATATCCGAATTTCTCACGAGCACCACAGCCACTCGAAAGCTATGCATTAGAGTCCTTAAATATGAAAGGAAGTATGCGTAACAGCCGCGGGCAAGTCATGGCTCTGATCCAAACCCCTGATCAACAAATTGAGCGAGTGCAGGTAGGGAACTATATCGGGATGAATCAAGGTCGAATTACCCATATTGGTCCTACTCAGATTGATCTGGTAGAGATTGTCCCTGATGGGCGAGAAGGCTATGTGGAGAGACCAAGAACCTTAGTGTTAATTGGACCCGCACCCTAAAATTTAGGGAATAACAAAGAAAAAATTATTTTTAAAGATTATTTATTGGGGATGGTTAGACAATGAATCACGTATTCCGTCAGTTTTCTATGGGAGCTGTAGCGATTGCAATTATGCAGGTTGCGTCTGCACAGGTCAGCATGACTAATATTGTACCGATGCAAATAGCGGGTCAGGGAACAGAAATTCGAGTGATATTTAATGGCTTGCCACCGCAACCACAGGCATATCAGCTTGAGAATCCTTCACGTTTGATTCTAGACTTTAATAAGGCGCAGCAGAATTTAACACAGTCAAAAGTGGCGATGGGAACGAATGAAGCGAGTTCGGTCGATGTAAGCTCCGATGATCAGCGTTCACGTTTAACTGTAAATTTGAAAGAGGCAGGTGCTTTTACTACTCGTATTGAAGGCAACACTTTTATTTTAAAGATTAATTCTGCGCAAGCTATAGCTAAACCTGTATCAGCAAGTGCAATGCAAACCCAAGGTGTTTCAAACATCGGCTTCCAACGCGGTAGTCAAGGGGAAGGTCTTATTGTTATTGACCTGTTGGGGAGTAATACCCCTGTTGATGTGCAACAACAAGGCAGCAAAGTTGTAGTAAAAACTTTGGGTTCTAAAATTCCTACTCATTTAGCTAAGCGCTTAAATGTAAATGATTTTGCAACGCCTGTTTCGACCATTGAATCTTATAATGATAAAGGCAATGGTGTTATTACGATTCAATCTACTGGTAGCTATGAATATATGGCTTATCAGGCGGAAAATAAATTAACCATCAGCCTCAAGCGTCCTCAAGATAAAAGTGTAAACACTTCATCTAAACCATCTAATTATTCTGGTAATAAGCTTTCTCTTGATTTTCAAGATATTGAAGTTCGTCGCGTTTTACAATTACTTGCTGATTTTACTGGCATTAATATGGTTGCGGCTGACAGTGTGCAAGGTAACATCACTTTGCGTTTAAAAGATGTTCCATGGGATCAGGCACTTGATATTATTTTAAAAACTAAAAATTTAGATAAACGCAGAAATGGTAATGTAATTTGGATTGCTCCAGTTGCGGAACTGATCAAGGCAGAAGACGATGAGGCAAAAGCTTTAGCACAAACTATTAAATTAGCACCGATCCAAACAGATTATATTCGTTTGAATTATGCAAAAGCAGCAGATGTCCTTAAACTAATTGAAGAGACTCGTGATGGCAAGACAGCTGTTGCAAATCGTACAGCAGGTTCAGACTCTCTTGCTTTAGAAAGCTTATTAAGCTCAAGAGGTAGTGCTGTTGCCGATACGCGTACTAATACTTTGATTGTAAATGATACAGCCCAAAATATTGATAAAGTTCGTAAAATGATTGATTTGATTGATGTACAGATCAAACAAGTCATGGTGGAAGCTCGAATTGTAAGAGCCTCTACTTCTTTTACCAAAGAGCTTGGCGTTAAATGGGGAATATTATCGCAAGGGATTACCAACAATAATAATTTATTAGTTGGTGGTAGCGAAACAACCTTATGGAATTTACGAGAACCCAAAAAGGATGAGACTACAGGTGGTTATAAATACACGATTGAACGTCCAGATAACTTAAATGTCGATTTAGGTGTAACCAATCCGGCTGGAAGTATTGCCTTTGGCTTGATTAGTATGTCTGATTTTATGCTTGATCTCGAACTTTCTGCATTACAAGCTGACGGTTATGGTGAGGTGATTTCTACACCTAAAGTGATGACCGCAGACAAACAACCTGCGAGAGTGGCAACAGGTCAACAAGTTCCTTATCAAACCACGACGAATTCTGCTGCGGGTGCTACAGCAAGTACATCATTTAAAGATGCACTATTAAGCCTAGATGTTACCCCGAGCATTACGCCTGACGGTAAAATTCAAATGAAATTGGATATTTCTAAGGATTCTGTAGCTGGCGAAGCACCTAATGGTGAATTAATTTTAAATAAAAATAATATTAATACCAATGTACTTGTTAATAATGGTGAGACAGTCATTTTAGGAGGGGTGTTTGAGCAGACTACTTCTAATTCACAAACCAAGGTTCCTTTCTTTGGAGACATTCCTGTCGTTGGGCGTTTATTTAGAAAAGATGTGAAATCTGATGATAAGCAAGAGTTACTGATTTTCGTTACGCCACGAATTGTTAATGACACTTTGGTGAGAAATCATTAATATATTTTTTAATGAAAGCAATTGAAATAGGTGGCGCCTTGCCAAGCAAAGCGTTTGAAACCCTGCCAAATATTTATTTGGTAGGGCCCATGGGGGCAGGAAAAACAACCGTTGGACGTCATTTAGCCGAACTATTAGGGCGTGAATTTTTAGATAGTGATCATGAAATTGAACGCAAAACAGGTGCCACTATTCCCTGGATTTTTGAGAAAGAAGGGGAGTTTGGATTTCGTACTCGTGAAACAGTAGTGTTAAATGAGTTGACTTCCCGTAAAGCCTTAGTGTTGGCGACAGGTGGAGGTGCGATTACTCAAGCACCCAATCGCGAATTTCTAAAGCAACGTGGTATTGTTGTTTATCTCTACACTCCTGTAGAACTACAATTACAACGAACTTACCGCGATAAAAATAGACCTCTATTACAAGTTGAAAACCCTGAACAAAAATTACGTGATTTGTTAAAAATACGTGATCCTTTATATCGTGAAGTTGCGCATTACACGATTGAAACCAATCAGGGTGCTGCTCGTGATCTTGCTCAAAAGATTTTGCAACTTATTTTGTCCAACCCGCTAAAATAGCCAAACTTACTTGTGGTTTTATAAACTCATGCAAACTTTACATGTTGAATTAGGCGAACGCCGTTATCCTATTTTTATTGGCAGTCAACTTGATCCTAAGCAGTTGCTTGAGCCTTATATTCATGGTCAACAGGTCATGATCGTGAGTAATGAAACGGTCGCTCCATTATATTTATCTCATTATCAAGAAGCTTTAAAAAGTTTAGGTAAAACTGTAGCGACTTGTATTTTGCCAGATGGCGAGAAATATAAGGATATTCAATATCTAAATTTAATTTTTGATGCTTTGCTTGAAGCTGGTTTTAATCGTGATTGTACGGTTTTAGCTTTGGGTGGTGGTGTTATTGGGGATATGGCTGGTTTTGCGTCAGCATGTTTCCAACGTGGTGTTTATTTTGTGCAGGTTCCGACTACACTTCTTTCACAAGTAGACTCAAGTGTGGGTGGTAAAACGGGGATTAATCATCCTCTTGGTAAGAACATGTTGGGCGCATTTCAGCAACCTCAAGTTGTTTTGGCTGATATGGCTCAACTCGATACTTTACCAGATCGAGAGTTATCTGCCGGATTATCAGAAGTCATTAAATATGCTTTATTAGGTGACGCTGATTTTCTTGTTTGGTTAGAGCAGAATATGGATGGGTTAATTGGGCGAGATGCTGAACTTTTAGCAGACGCTGTCTATCGTTCATGTGCTCATAAAGCACGAATTGTGGCCAACGATGAAAAAGAGCAAGGCGAACGAGCTTTACTCAACTTAGGGCATACTTTCGGTCATGCGATTGAATCTTACCTTGGCTATGGCACTTGGTTGCATGGTGAAGCAGTAGCGACAGGCATGGTGATGGCGGCTGATTTATCACAACGCTTAGGTTGGATTTCAAGCGATGATGTAGAGCGTACAAAAAAAATTATTCAACGCGCTAATTTGCCGATATCATGTCCAAAAATTCCCTTGGATGAATTCCTTGGATATATGGCACATGATAAAAAAGTTCTCAATGGGCAATTACGTTTAGTGTTGTTAAAACAACTTGGACAAGCAGTAATTACTAAAGACTTTGATGTTGAACTCATGAAACAAGCTATTTTGGCAAATCAACACGGATAATAAATTTAGGTAACACATGACTGTATCACGTACACTTTGGCAGAATGTTCAACAATATATCTGGTTGGTGGGTGGTATCGTCTGCTTGTTGCTCGCTTTTATTTTTTGGGTAATGACCGATAGTAAAAAGCTGGTTGAAGTTGAAAAATCAGCTGATTCGGATGCGCCAGTGCAAATTCAGCCAGAGAAGGTAGCAACAACGGCTAATTTAGGGGCTTTAGCTGATGAAGTTAGACCTCTTGATTTAACAACTCGTACGGTTGCTTCTGGTCAGCATGAGGCAGAGTTTCGCGGTACAAAATTTATTAATGAAAACAAGAAACAATGGACGCTTGAGCTTTTCCGTGCGTCTGATGAAGATATTATTAAAAACTTTTTAAAAAATCGTCCAGAACGAAATAAATTTATCTACTTCCGTTTAAGCGGAGATAAGCAATCTGAACAATATGTTTTGACATATGGTGTATTTAAACGTTCTGAAGATGCAATTCAGCAGTTAACCCAACTTAATCTTGATTTACCTGAATCAATTAAACCCCAACCGCAACAATTTTCGACCTATGCGCCATTAGTCAATGATTTAGGGGCGGATGAAATGAAGGGTGGTATTAGCCAAACTTATGAAGTGCGGTTACGTCCAGCTGCTCTGCCTAAAATTGATGAGTCCTTACTCATAGGGGGCGGCGTGGCTACACAACCTAAAGTGACGGCTCCAGCCACAAACTCTACAACTCGTACAACCATTATTCGTCGAGATGCTGAGGGGAATGTTGTGGATGTACATCAGTCTAATTCGGCAGTTGATGTGGCTAAAAAGGCTCAACAGAATCGTACAACAGAACCTTCAGTAAAAAATGCAACAAATGAGGGCACAAGAGGGAATTAATTATAAGGATGTATTGCACAAATATGGTGCAATAATAATAAGCATATATATTTTTTGATCACCTGTGGTGCATATTTAGTCATTTATTAAAATGATAACGCGAATAAAATCGATCTATTTTCAATAATTATAAATACTTAATTGCAAAAAATAACATTGGCATATTTTTTGCTTTATTCTTGTGCTTATTAATGTGCTGTAAACTATTTTAGCGCTTGAAAGAGTAAATTCTATGCAGGGTCGAGGGGTCGAACTGCTTTAAAAGAGTGCGAAATAAGTCAAAACATTTTTCTAGCAAAAACCAGTGTACGTAAAAATGGAACAGCGTATATTGGCTTATCAGCCCAAAAATTTTTTTTGTGAAACATTGAGCTAACTGTCGTCCGTAGGCACTATCGCAAAAAGAAGTTGTTTGTTTGACGCTCGAAAGAGCCTTATTGAAAGAAGGGTACGCTATGCACATGCCATCGCCTAATACTGTAGCTCCCGCTCAAGGTTTATATCAACCT
>Ga0308166_1003482_pt1 | contig 13384 bp, 13 predicted proteins | sample PhyCR2_2_FD_202137 | JGI IMG/M metagenome (GOLD analysis project Ga0308166, IMG submission 202137) | Phyllosphere microbial communities from UC Gill Tract Community Farm, Albany, California, United States - DLSLCC.R2 | ecosystem: Host-associated > Plants > Phyllosphere > Unclassified | place... | reverse complement strand
TCGATGATGAGGCCAGCGTGTTCCCGTTTGCCGAGCTGCAGAGCTGCATGATCGACAGCCTGGAAGAGTGGGAAGACTTTAACCCGTACCTGCCGCGCCCGTTTGCATACCGGCCGGTCTGGATCGGCTATGACCCGTCGCACACCGGCGATAGCGCAGGTTGTACGGTTATCGCGCCGCCGCTGGTTGCGGGCGGTAAATTCCGCGTGCTGGAGCGTCACCAGTGGCGGGGCATGGACTTTGCCGCGCAGGCGAAATCTATCGAGGACTTAACGAAAAAATACACCGTGGAATATATCGGCGTGGACGCCACTGGCATCGGCCAGGGGGTTTTTCAGCTGGTACGCCAGTTTTACCCCGCCGCGCGTGAGATCAAATACTCGCCGGAAGTGAAAACCGCAATGGTGCTGAAGGCGAAAGACACTATCAGCAGCGGGCGGCTTGAGTATGACGCCGGGGCGACGGATATCACGCAGTCGTTTATGGCTATCCGCAAAACCATGACGGCCAGCGGAAACCGCTCAACCTATGAGGCGAGCCGCAGCGAAGAAGCCAGCCACGCCGACGTTGCCTGGGCAATCATGCACGCACTGTTAAACGAACCGCTTACCGCAGCCAGCGGCGGCGCTAATCCCTCAATTCTGGAATTTTACTGATGAGCAAACGCAGAGGCCGCAAGGCTCACACCGCCACCGCGCAGCCGTTACAGGCAACCGCAACGCAGCAGCACGCCGAGGCATTTACCTTTGGCGATCCGACGCCGGTAATGGATAAGCGCGACATTCTGGATTACGCTGAGTGCATCGGTAACGGACGCTGGTTTGAGCCGCCGGTCAGCTTTAACGGGCTGGCTAAGAGCCTGCGCTCGGCCGTGCATCACAGCTCGCCGATTTACGTAAAGCGCAACATTCTGGCCTCGACGTTTATCCCGCATCCGATGATGAGCCAGCAGGAGTTCAGCAAGTTTGCGCTGGATTATCTGGTCTTCGGTAACGCCTTTGCCGAGCTGCGCCGCAATGGTCTGGGTAAGCCGCTCCGCCTTGAGACCACCCCAGCTAAATTCACCCGCAGAGGCGTGAAGGATGGTGTTTACTGGTTTGTGAATGACTGGAAAGAGCCGCATGAGTTTTCAGCCGGCAGCGTGTTTCACCTGCTGGAGCCGGATATTAATCAGGAACTTTACGGCCTGCCGGAATACCTCAGCGCGCTTAATTCCGCCTGGCTGAATGAGGCGGCGACCCTGTTCCGCCGCAAGTATTACCAGAACGGCGCGCACGCTGGTTACATCCTGTATATGACCGACGCGGCGCAGAGCAGCAGCGACGTTGACCGGATGCGCCAGGCGATGCGTGACACGAAAGGCCTGGGCAACTTCCGCAACCTTTTCATGTATGCGCCGAACGGCAAGCCGGACGGGATCAAGATTCTGCCGCTCAGTGAAGTGGCGACGAAAGACGATTTCTTTAACATCAAGAAGGCCAGCCGTGACGACCTGCTCAGCGCGCACCGCGTACCGCCGCAGATGATGGGAATTATTCCGGACAACTCCGGCGGGTTTGGGGATGCGGTGAAAGCGTCTCAGGTATTTGTGCGTAACGAACTGACACCGCTGCAGGAACGGCTTAAGGAGATAAATATGTGGATAGGAAAGGAAATAATAACTTTTCGGCCTTATCAACTGGAAGGGAACATTGTTTAACTTTATTAATTAACTAATGGGATTATAAGTTTCGAGGCGTAAAACAATGGCTGCTTCTTATCTAAAACATGCAACTTGATTAAGTGATTACGGCCTCTTGCATGATTATAAAATTATGCTTTATTTTTTATTAAACCACAACCAAACAGGCGCTATATAATAAAAACATTAATATTGACACTTAATGATTTATTTTAAAAAATAAGAAGCAAGGAACTCTTTGCTTGCCTCTTATTTATTTAATTATTAATGTGCGCTAGACGAAAAGTGTGACTTAACCCATGCTCTATAATTATTTATATCGTATCTTGCTTTCAACAGAAGCGCAATTGTTTGATTAATCATATTTTCCTGCAACCCCTCATCGCTAGATAAAATTGCATCGCAATCTTTCCTAGATAGAATTCTATCAATAAAATTAACTGCCAAAGTAGGCTCAGTTAATTCAGGTTCAGGACAACTTTCAGTAACAAGAGCAAATCTATCTACTGGTATATTTACAACAGGTGTAAATAATAATGCAAATGAAACCATATCAAACCCAGCTGAGTCTTTCTCAACCATATATGACATAGTGCTACTTAACTCGATTTTACATTTTGGATTATAGCTAAAACAGCGGGTCAATAACCATTTTAAAAGAGAGATTAATGTTATGTTAGCATGCTTATCATGTTCACTCATAGACTCTTCAAAATCATCAATATCAATAACTCCCAATTTTTCTTTAGCAGCATTAGAGAACTCTATATGTGTTAGATTTTCCTTAAAACACTGCATTAATTTACTGATAATTTGTTCATCACAATACTTTTCGCCAATTCTGGTAGTAACAAACATCAACCAAGGGCTTCGTTTGCTTGACTGAATGAAAAGCATTTCGTTCAAAAGATCATGTGTATTATGACCTGCTTCTTTAGTGTTAAAAATGCTATCGCAGAAATCAAGATTTATCACATCAAAGGGAGCATGCTTTCGTGCTTCAACATTAGCAGGCGAACCTTTAAGACCAATTTGATTGATATCGTAGTTAATGATTTGCGACTCATTATCAACTAAATCTTTTTCTTTAACTTCGACGAGTGAAAGATTGATGTCATAGTGTCTTGGGTGACTTGTATCATTAGGAAAGCGATTAAATCCTAAGAAATTAAGTTTAACTTTATTTTTAATACAAAAATCATCGTGAATGACGCGTAAGTCTAACAAGTCATCCCCTGGCAAACTAAGGTATTTTAATCTGTCACCACCTTCTAATATCTTTCTTTTATTTCTATCAAGTAATTGAATCCATTGTTTAATTCTAACGAACTGCTTACGGGGCAGATGCCAAGGTTGAAAATCACTTTTAACCAATCGAGTTATTGGAGGAGATTCTTCATCGCCAACTATTTCTGATAATAGATCATCATCATCTAGATATTCATGCATTATCATTTCCCTCGACTTGAACAATCTCATAAATTGCACGAAGCATCTCATCCCTTTTATCTACAGGTACCAAGTCAAATATGCCATAACTTATTAATACTGTTGCAATAGCCTTAAGCTTTTCTTCCAAAATACGCATGCGATGCTTTTCATTTTGTGTATTTCGCTCATTAGATTTAAAATTGAGTATTTCTCTATTTAAAGAGTAATCAGTGTAACCTTCTTCTTCGTCTTCCTCTTGACCGTCATTTATTGAGATCTGAGTATTTTCTTTTACAAAATCGACTGAGGGTTTAGAAATCAAGCTAGACTCATGGTTAGAATCCCAGACCTTTTGCGCTATTTGTTTAATGCCATCTATAGCTAAATCTAAATTTTGCGTTTTTTGTTCAGTTCTTGCTGAGCTAGCTAAAGATTTCTGAGTGTTTGTCAGTTGACGTAATGAATTATGTAACCAGCGAGTAAGTAGTACTGCATGCGGGTGAGAGTAATTAAAAGACTCACGATCAATGTTAAGAGCGCTATCAAAACCTTTTTCAATAAATATTTCGCACGTTATTTGTTCTAATCTATTGATTTCTTGAACTTGATAATCTAAAAAAGTTTCATCGAAAAGCGTACCACTTGCGTTAAATACTCGAATGAGAACGCCGCGATGTTCAACAGGTGCTATTTTGTTGTTCCAAAAAAGATATGCATGGAATTTTAGTTCGCCGGCTGAGAGTGTGGCGGGTTTACCTCCAAAGTTTTCGCTATATTTACCAAAAAAAACCATAGGCTTGTTTATTCTTCCCTTTGTTTTGGGTAAGTCATCAAATAGTATTGGTCTTTTTAAAACTATATTATCTACTGAAACCTTGAACTTTTCATTGTCATTAATTTTTTCAATTTTTAAGGTTTCACGTATGGATTTCCCAGGTTCAAAATCAAACTTTTTAGCTTGCTCTTTTGCTAGATTTGATAAATGGTAACATAAGTACTTGTCAGGATCAGTTGTATCAAATATATCCCCATTTACATAATTTGTAGGGATCGACAGTGATAATCTCCAGAGCATATAAAAATAATGGTCAAAAAGCTTTTCAATTTGGGGACGTTGATTGGACTTTAAGGTTTCATCCCAGACACGTTTAGTCATTTGTAAAAACTTTTCGTCATCAGCCGTCCCCTCATCCCAAGGTAGAGACTGATATACTCCATCTTTATTTATACTGTGAAGAATTTCCTCTGCATTTTTGCCATTCTCCAGTCGGCCGATATAGTACTTCTTAGGGGTAGGCGGTTTTATTTTTTTTAGTTGACTTTCGTTTTGATTAATATCAAAATCTCGCCAGAACCTTTTATCTGTTAATGTTTCTCTTGCTTGTACTCTTATATTATTTAGAACAATAGTTGTACCATGTGAGTTTAAATCTTCGACTTTTTCTTTCCAAATATTGACGTTTCCTGACTCATATTCTTGATCAGCTTCCCTCTCATCAACTTCATTGTATTGTTGTAATGCGACCGTGGCCACAGTTCTGAAATTATCGCCAGATCTTTTCGTTATTATTTGGAAGTTTTGAGATAATTGAGATACAGAAAACAATCCAATACCAATTTTTCCAATCAACCTTCTACCTTTCGGACTATAATTACCATTCGAACCAGTTACACCATAAAACTCTCCGTTAGATGTCCTCTTAAGACTCCCCCCAATGTTATGTATCACATGAACTAGCGTCTCCACGCTCATTCCTTGACCATCATCCTCAATTCTAATATTTTTAAATCGTGGGGCATCAGTGGTAATAAATACGTTTTCCGCATCTGCATCAAAGGCATTTGAAATCAACTCTCGTAGAGCTGAGACAGGCTCCCTGTAAATACCGTCGGTAACTCTAGCAAGAACTCTTTCGTTTGTTTTTAATTTTGTAGAAAAAACTTGCTCTTCATGAGCTTTAAGTTTACCTAATAGCTCCTGTGAATCTTTAATAAGCTTATTTTCTGTATTCATTATGCTCTCCTTATAACTCTCTTGATTTCTTTTGCTATTCCCTCAGCCATCGGAGGTGGAACGGCATTAGATACTTGGGTAACTTGTTGAGAGAGAGTTCCACTCAACACAAAATCTTTTGGAAAACCCTGTAGAAGTAAGGACTCATGTATTGACAGTCTTCTCTTTTTATCTGGGTGCACATGTATCTCGCGATTGCCATATGCTACAGTGGGGCTTGGTTTATCCCAACTGATCGCCCTAAAACTTCTATTCTTATTGTGAAAAGATGCAGTATCCAGAAATTTTTTTGATTTTGGTTTCATTGTCCAATGATTGGGATGATAAGGAATATCACTAGGTAAAATTCCTTTTTCGTAAAAGATTGGTTCTGGAAGGCCAGATATTGCTTCTTTCACTGTCTTATGCGTAGTTAAATTCGAAAACGAAATTTTATTGCTAGATTCTCTTTTTTTAATCGCAATAATTATTATGCGTTTTCTAATTTGAGGTACACCGAAATTCGCTGCGTTAAGTTCATTTTCGGAAACTTCGAACGATAAATTATTTAACGAATCTATAATTTCATTATAAATATCTTGATGTTTTTTATCTCGAATCCCAAGAACATTTTCAAATACAATAAATTCGATGTTAAATGTTTTTTTAAGAGCTGAGATTGCTTGTATGTAAAATAGAGCCAATTGGTTACGAGGGTCATCTTTGGACGATCCAATGTTTCCACGAGAAAAACCCTGACAAGGTGGACCCCCAATAATTCCAATTGGTTCGTCAATATCAAAGTTTTCTTTGCATAATGCCAAAAGACCAGGTATCCCCAATTCTAAAAGATCATGAGTTTGAGCATTTGAACCATAAAAATTTGCTCTATGAGTATCAATTGCCGCTTGTGAGAGGTCAATAGCTAGATTCACATTGAAACCTTGATTAGTGAAGCCTAAATCCAGCCCGCCAGCCCCACAAAATAAGCTTAATAAATTTAGCGACAAAATATATTCCTATGATATCGATTTAAGAGCACACATTTTGTGCAACTCTATAAACTATAATAGTTACAGAATACCTAAAGGGATGATACTTGGTAAAGCATTCTAAGTCATAAATTCAGAAAGTTAAAAAATCAGCTTAATCAATGGGATAGCTGTCTATGGCTTTTTTCATTTCAAAATGATGAATGTAGTGAGTCCTAAGCAAACAAAGATCCTTCATGTATGGCCCTAATCGCTTCAAATCTGATGTGAGTAAACTGGTGAGAGCTTCCAATTTGTATGCATAGTTACCAAATGCATAAGCAATTGTTAACTTGCTCAATGCCTGCGCGCAATGCTATCCCCGCCACGCCTGCCCGCTTTATTTATCGCTTTTGATGCATCTGCATGTACCACCTCTGAGCGCGCCGGCTCTGGCCTTACAAACACATAGCGATCCAATTTGGATCATGCGGATTCATGCAAGCAAATGCACTTTGATGCAGAAGCAAAAAGCCACCTGAAAGGTGGCTAGTGAAGGGTAGGGAAGGAGGTCTTAATCATTCTGCCTGGCAGTAAATAGCGGCTTCAAAAATAGCTGTGTCGATTGTCCCTGCCATGTCGCTGATCATCGACAGTGCCATTTTTAATTCATCTTCTTTGCAATGTGCGATCAGCGATACGTCAGCAATGAACTGAATGCGTGCAACCGTTTCACTTAGATTATCTATGTTCATCAAATGATTAACTCCTTCTAGTCAAAATATACTGTATGTATAAACAGTATCATGATGAACTAAAATCGTAAACAATCGTGCGGCTCAGATTAGTCCGACTGCCGTTTTATTAATCAGGCAACTGTATGCCTCTTTTTGTCGCTAGTGCATTGAAGCGCTTTAATGGGGCGGCATTTTTGCGACGTCTATGGAAGAGATACCCGCTTGTACCGCTCCAGTAAGAAAGCTCACCAACTTTGATTTTGTGACCTTTCATCATGCGGACAGCTTCACCGTCGGACAGTGTCAACCTGGAGATCTCAAAGAAACTCTTTTTCAAAGCCTCCCGTTCTGCGTAAAGACTCAGTTCATAGTGATATTTGTTCGGCTCAGGTTGCACCTGTGCTGGCTTTTCTATTAATCGCTTAAGAATCCTTCTACGCTCGGCGCGAGTAGGGGGCTTAGAGAAATCGATAGCAGCTTCAGAGTCTGCTGGCTCCGTACAGTTATTGACAGAACTCCGAGAGGACGCGGGCGCGTCCTTAATTTCAAAACCCAAATCAACGGCACGTTTCGGGACAATCTTCCATTGCATCATACGGGTTAAAATTGGCGTATCGTCGCCAACTTCAGTTGCGTAAACACCCTTGATACGCACGGTTTCCTCTCCGTACTCATTCATGTCTTCGCTTGCCTGATACCAGGTGCGCACAGCCAGCTCGTCGCGGCGCACAAATGGGCCACCCTGCGCGTTAACGTATCCGGCCCAGTCTCCTGCGTCGGCGGCGTCATGCGCGGCCGCAAACTCAACGCTCAGGCCGTGCGCGGTTTCGCTGTCTGCCATGCGGCGCAGTTCACGGTAAACCGTGACCGGCGCACCGCCCACAAACTGGAATTGACGGATGTGCCAGCGTGCCGCCCAGGCAGAAACGGCTGAGGCGGTTTCCTTAAGGTCTTTGCCGCTTTCGTCGTCCGTCTCGCCGTCCAGCGCGTAGCCATCGATATTCTTGGAAATGTATTTAGCAACGTAACCCGTCGCGCTGCCTTTCTCCGGGTCAATAGCCTCGGCGTGAAAACGGGCCTTACGGGCCTTTTCCGTTGTCAGCTCGCTGCCGTCTTCCTGCCAGGCGTAATCGCGCACAATCTCGCGTACGCGCTCAGCCTGCTCCGGGCGCATAAACATGAGCATGTGCCAGTGCGGGGTCGCATCATGATGAGGCTCAGCAACGCGGATCCCGAAGATGCGGATTTCTTCGCGGTGCAGCTTGGCGCGGATTTTCTGCCAGACGCTGCAAAGATAACGCTGCGTGTCGGCCGGGCTGGCACCGTTCCATTTGCGGTTACGATGCCCGGTTTTGATTGTGGCGTGATAGCGTGCCGGGGCGGTTAGCGTGTAGAACTCGCCTATAAAGCCCATTTCATTGCAGATGTTTTCAAAGCCACGAATACGGGTCATCAGCTCGCAGCGTCGAATCGCCGGATTGGCCACGCTGCCGTCGTATTTCTCGATCAGGCTGATGCGGTTGCCTTCTTCGTCTTCCAGCTCCATCCCCTTCAAAAATTCACGGGTGCGGCGCTTCTGCTCGCGCCACTCTGAAACGGTCATGCTGCTGGCGTAGGGGGTGTGCTTTTTACTGACGTTAGCCAGGGCAATCTGAAGATGTTCACGCCATGATGCGGCCAAGCGGCGCAGTCGGCCTTTCCACCATTTTTCCGTCTGCATACGCATGATTGCCGGGGTAACTTCCTCCGGGTCAAACAGCCGTGACGTGACTTTATCCCATAATGGCGGCGTCTGGCTCAGCTCGCGAGTGATGGTGGCGGCGGTCATGTAAACGCGGTGTGTGTATTTGTAATCTGACTCGTCAATGGCCTGCGCGTGTGCCTGTACCAGCTCGGCGAGAATGAAATTAGCTACATCTCCGGCAAGCAAATCGACGTCGGCGCGAGCCATATCCGGCAGGCGGTTAAAGCGGCGCATCAGCTCCCACAGCTGACCACCTGCACTGGCAGCGTCAGCTCCTTTCGCGGAATTTCCGGCCAGCAGGTTAAACGTGCCGCTGGTCATCTCTCCGAGACGATATCGAGCGTTTACGGTTTCAACGCGTGGCAATGTGCGCTCAACAAATGTCTTTGTTAAGTACGCATTGGCGCGGGCTGTTCCCTGCGTCTTTTCCAGAACACTGACGCGGCGTTTAACGTCGAGCTGTATCAGCGTCGGCTGTTTTTCGAGTAGTTCCTGCGCACGCACTAAAGCCTCAATCATCTGACTGCGGCTGTGCATTTCCTCATAGGTGGGGTACGGGCTGGCGATTGCTTCCCGTGGAGCATTCCACGGGTAAGCAAATTCCTCATGCATCAGGAATTACCCTGCCGGTGTTTACTGCGAGTTTCCTCAATTTCCTGGCAGGAAACGCAGCGAGTTACACCCAGATACGCGCGCCGGCGCTTTTCAGGAATTGGGGCATCACAGTCTTCACAAAATGAGGCGCTTACAGCAGGCGCGCGATTGACGATATTCGCAATGTTGCGAGCCAGCATTTCGTCGGTGCGCTGCTGTACGATGTCCATTGAGTCAGTCATTAGTGCGCCTCCTCAATCTGTGCCTGGATTTTTTCCGCTTCCTGATTAAGTAGCTCGGCAGCTTCGACATGGGTTAATTCTTCGCGGCGAATTTTCGAGGCCAGGATGTTAAGGCGGGATATCATGAGATCAGCACGACCGCGGCGTTCTTCGCGACGCGCATCATTCAGCATCATATCGAGTTCGATACAGGAACCAGGCTTAGTGGTACCAGATAATTTATTCAGCATGTGATTTTCCTTTATTCAGGCAAAGTGAATCCCGGCGGGTTTACGCCAATTAATTGCTTTGGTTATTTAGTTTGAAAGAGTCATTCGTTTTGGAAACAAACTTACAACAGCTTTCAGGTGGTTCATTGCGCGAATCAGTGCGTTTCTTTCATCAGTAGTGAGATCAGTAAAATCGGCTGAGTGCCGGTCTTTACCGATGTTCGCCAGAAAGAAAATGGCACTTAAAGCACGTTTGTTATCCTGATAATTGCTGTCAGTAACATCGCGCATTTCAGCAATAAAACGGGCTACATCTTTTTCGCAATTACTGCCCATCAGTTGAGCCCGAAGCAGAGCAACATGATTCAGCGCGGCAACACGTTGACCGGCTGTCAGTTCGACCAGCATGGAATCGCCTTCGATAGCCATGATTTGCTCCTCTTGGGTAATGCCTGTGCTTTGACTTCTGAAGCTGACGGCGTTACTGGATTCCAGCGCTTACCGTTTTCTCCCATGATCCAGCCGTGTCCGTATGACATGGATGGGCTTTGGCGTTTAAGCCTTGCTGCTAATGAGATCATGATTACCCCTCAACTCATGCCAAATGATGCACCGATGCCGCTGATAGCATCGACAGTTGAGGACAGTGCCGGGTTAGCCTGAATACGCGCCTGTACTGCCATTGCGGCCAGTGTTAAGCAGCGAATACCGCTATTAACATTTTGCAGCAGGCCGCGTTTACAATTGGCAGTCATAGGTTCTGTAGAGGTTGCCCCAGCTGCCAACTGGCCGACTTCTGCAGTAGCTTTCATGACGTACAGGGGAAATTTTTCATCAGCGACTTCGTTTATCGGCACACAGGGGAGGCACTGAATTTGCGCCAGCAGGCCATCAACTAACGTTGCATCCTCAGTGACATCGGTTAGGGCTAAAACCTCTAAGACGGTAAGCTGATGTGGCTGGTCTGGATTCAGTTTATTACGCAGGGTTTGCGCACGCATGCCGGACTGCTTAGCTACATCTTCCATATTGTGAGCTAACGCGAATTTACGACAGGCATCGTCGTAATGGGTATGGGTAGAAACCTTGAAATCAAACATGCTCAGATCCTTCTTAACTTGCAAAATCAAGTTATGGTTTGATGTAGCGGCATTTGATTGCCTGCTGGCGGTTCTTTTCACGCCATGCAGCAACATTGATAAGCGGATTACCATGTTTGGTCATGGTGGTTTCTACCACTTCGCCTGTCTTACGATTGGTGCGGTTCTGCGTATAGGTGAAAGATGGGGTAGGGGCGAGCAGCACTACACCGTTAGCAATCCATTTCTCCAGCACTGACAGGCTGATACGGTTGGCTGCAGCAAAGTCCTGCTTAGACATTGTTGGGGATGTAGCCAGCGTTACGGCTTTGTTTACAGCGTCGCTCACCGCTTCGCTGATGGCTGGCATCAAAATCGCTGCGACATTGGCAATAAATTCTTGAGATTGCACTAAGTCAAATGCGTTCTGACTATTTGCATTTTCAGTATGCATAACGCAATATCTCCTCAAATCGTTTGTGTTCTATCGTGTGTCATGTGGTGTGAATGCACTTTAGATCGTAAAAGCGATTTGATAAATGATTATTTATCACTAATCGGGTTTTTTATGATTGAAGAGAAGGGCAGAAGCGCTCAGATTCTTGAAAGATTGATGTCATCTTACGGCGTCAATACTCAGAAAGACTTAGCTGCAGCACTGGACATTCCAGCAAACAACATTAGTGGTTGGACACAACGAGACAGCGTGCCAGGTAATGCGATTATCAAATGTGCGTTAGACACTGGTGTTGATTTACAGTGGTTAGTTTCAGGCAAGCTTGCAAATGCAAGTTATAGTTTTTCGGCAGAAAGAACTTCGGGCAGCGTCCTCTATCAAGAGATTATGGCAAGTGGTGGTAAGCCAGTGCTGCGGCGCATTCTTGATGCCTATGGCTTCACTTTGCAAAAACAGCTATGCGAACATTTGAATATTTCATCCGGCACAGTAAGCACTTGGGTACGCCGTAATTATTTCCCAGGCGATGTTGTTGTAACTTGTGCTCTAGATACCGGTGTTTCGTTGGAATGGCTGGCGATGGGTAAAGATAAGGCAAACCGACAAAGCATTGATCTTATTTCTGACTGTTCTCAGCTTAGAAAAATTGCAAAAAGCAGACTGTCAGCCGGTAAACTTACAGAGAATGGATTTTTTTATTTTGATAATTCATTTCTTACTGACGAAATATTAGAGCCGTTTTTAATTGAATCAACATCGAAATCTTGGCTTATCGATTTAAGCAAGAAAAATATTAGTAACGGAAGATGGTTTATAGATATTGATGATAATTTTGATGTTTATGACGTGACCAGACTTCCAGGCAACAAAATTAAAATTGCTGGCAAGTCGTCAAGTTTTGAATGCAATGTTGATGAAGTGACTCCAGTTGGAGTGGTTGCGAAAACGTTTGAGGACAATGCTTAAATAAAAGTATGCTGAATTTAAGTATAAACTTCGAAATCTAATGAAAGTATTTTAATTAATTAAATCTATAACCAAGTGTACTTAAAAGGAGTTTACATGCAGCAATTATTAGAGTCATCCGTTAAAAAATGGGGTAACTACCAAGATAAAGGGAGTTTTTCAAGGGAATATGGGCCATTAATTCCAGAGACGATAAGCGCGACCTGCCCTAACTGTAATTCTATTGGATTATATATCCTTACCGATTTACTGGTTGATAAGACTAGATGTACTCTTTCTGCTACATCTGAATGTCCGGGTTGCAGTGAAAAAGTTGGCTTTTGGATCTTTGTAGATGATGTTAATTTTTACGGGCTTCTTGCAAAGCCAGATAAAAAACCAAAGTCTATTTTCATGCATCCTTCTCCTGTCATGAAAAATTATCAACATCCTAATTTTTATGACGATATACCTGTTCCGTTGGCTAGGTCATTTTCGTCAACTGTAGATTCATTAAACTCTCAAAATTATCCGGCAACTGCAGTTGGAGCAAGAAGAACATTAGAAGGTATATTTAAATATCTTGTTGATGAAAATCATCGTAAAAAAAATCTTTTTCAATTGATAGATATTGCGAATAAAAATCATGATATATTGAAGCCAATATCTTCACTGTCTCATGCAATAAGATCGGGGGGGAATTTAGGTGCTCACTTTGATGAAGATAACGAACCTAATGAAGATATAGCTAAGCAAATGGTGGAATTACTCGAATATCTCATATCGTACTTATACGTATTACCAAAGGAGATTAGCCTCCTTGAGGCAAGTCTAGCCAAAAATCCCGGTTAAATTAGTAGATATAACCCCCCTGCTAAAGTGTGGTTTTATGATGATTCATTGAAATCACACTATTACGGATAAAATTATTTTTTTCCTAATTTGATTTTCAAGATCATGAAAGAAGCCTTCGAAATTATGTCGCCATTCTATCGCCAAGCCCTACTATAACGTGTTGTTTTTAAAGTTTTAATATAGTATTCGGTCTTTTTTTGCTTTATGATTTATAAAGATTTTATGTGATTGTTACGAAACATCCCGAAATCACAATATTCAATCTATGCCATCCCATATTCCTGATCGCTTGAATCACGATTGTTTTTCGCCATATCAAGGTTTTTATGATCGAGAAGTCTTTGCGCAAAACTCTTCCTATTTTTCATTTCATGAAGTCGGCTGGCAAGACTTTTGATTTCATGGAACGTTGGCGGATTCAGGCCAAACTTAGTGCCGCTTATTTC
>Ga0308166_1003481_pt1 | contig 13395 bp, 8 predicted proteins | sample PhyCR2_2_FD_202137 | JGI IMG/M metagenome (GOLD analysis project Ga0308166, IMG submission 202137) | Phyllosphere microbial communities from UC Gill Tract Community Farm, Albany, California, United States - DLSLCC.R2 | ecosystem: Host-associated > Plants > Phyllosphere > Unclassified | place... | reverse complement strand
GTGCGCCCTCTTCGCCGCCGGAGACACCGGTACCGATGAAGTTGAAGCCCTGATCAGACAGTTCTTTATTACGACGGATAGTGTCTTTATAGAAGGTGTTACCACCATCAATCAGAATGTCGCCCTTATCAAGGTGTGGCGTCAGTGAAGCGATGGTTTTGTCTGTCGCTTCACCTGCCTGTACCATCAGAAGGATGCGGCGGGGTTTTTCTAACGACTCAACAAACTCTTCCACGGAGTAATAAGGAGCAAGTTTTTTGCCCTGATTTTCAGCGATAACTTCATCAGTCTTTTCACGTGAACGGTTAAAGATTGAGACTGTGTAACCGCGGCTTTCGATGTTAAGAGCAAGGTTGCGCCCCATCACTGCCATACCTACAACGCCGATCTGTTGCTTGGACATTACATACTCCTGTCTGTGGTCTCGCTAGGTGTTACCAGTAACACCATTCAGTAAGTGACCAATATGTTAACTCATGAGAGGTGATAAGAGGTAATTATTGATGCTTTTTAAGAAATGCAGCGAGTGATGAAATTTACTTATTTAACAGAGACATATACAAACCTGCATAACTTTCAATCATCTTGTCTGCTGTAAAAAGTTTTTCGAATCGTTGTTGAGCAGCCTGGCCAAAGGTACGAGCCTTCTCTGGGTTGAACCAGATCTCATCCATAGCTTTGCGTAAAGCCCTGGGGTCTGAAGGCGGGACAACCAGACCGGTAAGACCGTCAATGTTGATGAAAGTAGTACCGGTTCCAATTTCGCTTGAAATCAGTGGTTTTGAGTACAAAGCCCCTTCAAGCAAAGAAATACCAAAAGCTTCTGAACGAAGATGTGAAGGAAAAACTAAGCAAGTGCAAAGCTGTAATAACGCAGATTTATCGTCATCCTGTAATGCACCAAGGAAATGAATATTGTCGATACCCAATGACTGGGCTTGCGCTTTCAGTTCAGATTCAATGGGTCCCGCACCAACAATGACAACAGGATAATCACTACCAGCGACAGCATCGATGAGTATGTGAAGCCCTTTATAGTAACGAAAGGTCCCAATGAAAAGAAAAAAGCCGTTAGGGAATCGCTGGGACCACTTTTCTAATACCTGGGGATCATTGTTTTGATAAAAACTTTCATTCAGACCGTAGGGAATAACCTTAACTTTATCTTTAAATTTTTGCAGAATCGGGCTACTTTCGACATAATTTGGTGATGCAGCGACAATGCAATCTACACTGGAAAGGAACCTATTCATCAATGGTGTATAAAGTTTTAGCAGGGCCTTTTGTTTAACAATATCGGAATGATAGCTTACAATCGATGGCTTTTTTGTAAAATTCGAGAAATGCAGGACATCCATAAACGGATAGGGAAAATGATAATGAATAATATCTGCCTGTGTTGCTAGCTTTTTAAACTCAGTAATAGCAGCAAATGAAATTGGCGTAGATGCATACTCTAATAATGTTTTAACACGATGAATAGTATGATGATCCAACATTGAAATAGCATCATCAAAATCAGGACTATGCGTAAAAACCGTTGATTGGATATTTTCTTTCACCCCGCCTTCAGCGAGCTGATAAATAACTTGCTCAATACCACCAAAAGTATCCGGGTAATATGTTTTATAGCAGTGAAGGACTTTTATCATATTAATTTAGAAACCTGATCATACGCTTCTATCGTTTTATCGGCACAAAATGACCACGAAAAATTTTGGGCCTGACTAAGACCAACCTGGATCATTTTCTGTTTCAACTCCTCATCATTAATCATCAATTTTAGATAATGCGTGAGCAATTCTATGTCTTCCGGTTCATGCATTAACGCGGCATCTCCAACGACTTCAGGTAATGACGTTGCATTTGAACAAATAACGGGAGTGCCAGATGACATAGCCTCCAAAACTGGTAATCCAAACCCTTCATAAATCGAAGGGAAGAGGAAACTGTTAGCAGCGCTAAAGAGCATGGGTAAATCGCTACCTGGTACAAAGCCTAAATATTTCAACCAGCCTTCCCGCTCACCTTTATCAAAAAGACGAAAGAGCTCTTCATTTTCCCAGCCTTTATATCCGCTAATAACGAGCGGGAAATTGTTCTTCTCTTGTAATGACAAGCGATCGTATGCACGTAGAAGCGTTAAAATATTTTTTCTGGGTTCGATTGTACCAGTGTAAAGAAAGAAGCGACGCCATTTTAAACGATACTTATCCAATACTGCGTGAACATCCTCTTGAGTGCGCGAATGAAATTGGTGATTACACGCCAATGGTGCAACTGAAATTTTCTTTTCATCCAAAGAAAAAAATTCCATCAACTCATTTTTGGTATAATACGAATCCGTAATCAATACCGAAGCACGCTTTACAGTGTTACGCAACTCTTTCTGCATGAGATGTACTCTCCCAGCAGGATGGAACTGTGGCCAATGAAATACTGACAGATCGTGAAAAGTCGCAACGCAATTTTTAACACGCGGAGGGAGATAATAATTAGGACTATGGTAAATGTATTCTTTGAATTTCTTAAGTGCCCGGGACTTTAAATGAGGAAAAACAAGGCGATAAACTTCACTAACTATTTTGCTTTTTTGTAACTCTCGCTTAAGCGACTGAACGGATTGCGAAGATTCACTTGCAACCGCCAATGAATCTCTTATTCTTGTTCCATGCAAAAAAGTAAGTGAAAGTTTATCTTCCCGTTGCTGAAGTTGTTTCGCCAGTTCAAAAGCATAACGCCCGATACCCGTTAAAGGATATTTTATGCAATCAGTCGAGAAAACAACCTCTAGCTTTTTGTTTCCAGCATCCATTTCAGAGTTTCCCTAAGTGGTACTTTTTGCATTTCATGGCCAATCAGACGATTGAGCAACGAAATATCACCGCACAACTCTTTGATTTCATTTGGTCTAACAAAACCAGGGTTCACCTCAATAGTTATGGAGTGGCCGGTAATGTCTTCACAAAGGCTAATAACATCTCTAAGTGAGTGCATCTCTCCAGTAGCAACATTGACCACTTCCCCAAAAGCTCTACACTTCAGTAATTCAGCATAGCATTTAACTAAATCTCGTACATCAGAGAAGTCACGCCATACATCTATATTACCAAGTTCAATAACGCTTTTGCGTTCGCGGAAATGTTTTACAATTTTAGGAATTAAAAAATTCTCAGCTTGCCCTACTCCCGTATAGTTAAAAGGACGGGTAATAATTAATGGCAACTTATCTTTAAACAGGTTAGCCATGTATTCCATAGCAAGTTTGCTAACGGCATAATCATTGGCAGGATTCGGAAGCGTTGATTCATCAAGCTTACCAGCAATATTATTTCCATAAACGTTTGCACTACTTGCCACTAATACGGCTTCAGGCTTTTTCTTTGTTTCTGTTAACGCAGATAGCAAGTTGCGCGTGCCGGAAAGGTTGACATCATAGAATGCGTTCGGATTTGAGTGACCAACAAAAGCAATTGCTGCCAGATGAACGACTACATCGGGACTTATACAATCTACTGCCTTTTTAACTTGAATATTATCTGTGAGATCTACTTGAAAATAGTTATCGATATTATCCGAGCAAGCTGAACCCAGGCCATAAACATCATATCCAGCAGCGGAAAGTTCCGCTGCCATATAATGGCCAGTAAAGCCCTTGATCCCGGTGATCAATGCTTTTTTGCCATTAGTCATATCAGAAAGAGAATCCTTGTTCGTTACGGCGAAGGTCTTCTTTAACCATCATGGCACATAACTCTTCAAGAGTAGTTTTAGGTTCCCATCCAAGAATATCCTTAGCACGCTGAGGATTACCGATTAGTAATTCAACTTCGGCTGGACGGTAGAATTTCGGATTCACTTTTACAACAACTTTATTTGTTGCCACGTCAATTGCCACTTCCTGTTCGTCTTTACCTTCGAAACGTAATTCAATACCAGCAGCTTTAAATGCCATGGATACGAAGTCACGTACAGTTTCTGTTCGGTTGGTAGCAAGTACAAAGGTATCCGGTTCATCTGCCTGAAGCATCAACCACATTCCTTCTACATACTCTTTAGCAAAGCCCCAGTCGCGTTTCGCATCAAGGTTGCCCAGTTCAAGTACATCAAGCTTACCAAGTTTGATTTTTGCCACTGAATCAGTGATTTTGCGAGTAACAAATTCCTGACCACGCAGCGGGGATTCATGGTTAAACAAAATTCCGCTTGAAGCAAAAATGTTATAGCTTTCACGGTAGTTAATCGTCATCCAGTGCGCATACAACTTAGCCACGCCATATGGGCTGCGCGGATAAAATGGTGTATCTTCTTTCTGTGGAATCGCCTGAACCTTGCCAAACATTTCAGAAGTTGAAGCTTGGTAAAAACGAATTTTGGGATTAACAATACGTATTGCCTCTAATAAATTAACTGGGCCAATCCCAGTAATTTCCGCTGTAGTCAATGGTTGGTCAAATGAGACGCCTACGAAGCTTTGTGCTGCAAGGTTGTAAACTTCAATTGCCTGACTTTCCTGCAGTAAACGAATGCTAGAGGATAGATCTGTCAAATCATATTCAACAAGTGTGAGTTGTGGATGGTTTTTAATACCTAACTCTTCAATGCGCCAAAAGTTAACAGAACTTGTACGACGGTATGTGCCATAAACTCTATAGCCTTTATTCAATAAAAGTTCTGCCAGGTATGCTCCATCCTGACCAGTAATACCTGTGATAACCGCACTTTTCATTTATAGATAACCTTTTAATCAAAGAGTTTTTTAACAAGATTTTCTGCGCTTTGCGCCCAAGTTAACCAGCTTATGTTAGCTGAATCAGGATGGGCATTTTTTTTAAAGAGTTCGATCCACTCTTCAACGGCATGAGACAATGCTTCTGGCCGATTGGATTTGAAATAATAAGCGCCTTCACCAGCCACCTCACGAAGCACCGGAATATCACGCGCTATCAAAGGCTTATTATGCTGTGAGGCCTCAATTAACGGTAGTCCAAATCCTTCATCCTCAGATGGATAGAGCAAACAATCTGCGTTTGCGTAAAGTTCGCTCAAGAGTTCATCGCTGGCATTATCGAACCAGAAAAGTTTTTTTCCCAGGAGCGGATGATTTTTAATCGTATGTACAATTTCCGGGATGGTACGCCTCGCATTATCAGGCAACCCCTTCCATCCTTCTTTACCTACAATGACCAGACTAGACTCATTACCAGACGCCCAAAGCCGATCAAAAGCAGCAATAGCCTGTAAATGCCCTTTACGCGGCTCAACTGTTCCCACCATCAAAAAGGAAAGATTCTGTTTAATTGCACTGACCTTGTCAAGGTCATGTGAGTTAGTCCCAGCTGAAGGAATAGTGGACAAAATATCTGCACCATGATGTGAATATCCCATCTGCAATCGTGGGTTACTTAGATTATTATTATTGATATATTTATTTACTTCATTAACTACCGCGTCAGTTACACAAATAATTTTATCAGAGTATTCAATCACAATGTTGAGCCACGTTGAAAAATTTTCATTAGCCCCCGGTGGGAAGAAATCTTTTTTCGTAACAGGCAGAATATCATGAATCATGAACGTAATATTGACACTCTTCTTTAACAAATGTTCATAAAATCCGTTTTTCTTTACATCTATAACTAAATCACAAGCCAGTTCAGATGAAAAATAAATATCATCCTCATGTAAATCCACACACCTGTCGCCTTCGACATAAGAGGCTATTCCAGGATAAAGTTTCTGCATAAAACCATTAGCTTCACGCAAGATATATCCGTCCAACTCTTTGCTTAAATATACAGGTACGACACTGAAATGATTATTGGAAAGCTTTATCATTTCAATTAGTAAAGCCCGCGTCACACGCTCTATACCTGTCCATAAATCAGAATCTTTTATAAGAGAGACGTCAAACAATATTTTTCTGGTTGATTTTAGTCGTGGGAAGTTATTAGCTATTAAGTTAGCATAGCGTTTAACTTCATCATTATTAATCTCAAGCTTCTTGATAACATCGTTAACAGTAACATTTATTTTATTATAAGCTGCTTCAATGTGATTAAAACAGGATTCGGCACACACTTCCGGACTATGTTCCGATGCAACATATAGATGTGCATCTTTGCCTAAAGCACTTCTATATTCTTTATCATTGCATAGTTTATCAATTGACTCTATTAAATCACTGATCAAAAAATCATCATCAAGCTTAATAACTTTATCGTCAGGAAGTTCAGCCATTGAACCATTTGCATTGACAATAGTCGCAAGACCGTAATTCATACAATCTAATACTGCAGCGGAGGTTTCTCCACGTGACAGACAGCGCAGCTGAACACCAATATCTGCCGCTGCCAGGTATTGACGATAAAGCGCATCAGATGCCCAACCTGTAACTTCTATTACATCTTCAAGTTGATGAGTTTTAATCAAAGACTCAATTGTGATTTTATAATCACCACCAAGTTCGCCAACAAAAACCATCTTGATTTTATCTTTTGATTTTTTAGGTAAGGCACCCAATGCTTCAATAAGCATATGGTTAAGCTTAGAGCTATCAAGCATACCAAAAGAGCAAATAAGTATGGTGTTGTCTGAAATATTTAATTCATTTCGAACTTGATTCTTATCTAATGGATGAGGAGTTGCACGCAGTAGAGGAATACGCTCCCAGTCCAGCACTCGGCTATTATAATACCATTGTTTAGCCAGTTTCCTTGAATAATCAGAATGTACTATTATTGCTATAGCATTACTCAGCACATTAAAATTAGATGGATAATGATACATTATTCTATCATCATCACAGACTTCTGCTCTATGGATAATTGACTTATATCCATGGGAAGATAGTAATTGGTCGCTCCAATGGCGTTCATTTCCAGCAAGTGTTTCTTTATAGCGAAAATAGTTACTTAGATAAAAATCATGCAAACAAACAATACCGGGATAAATCTCAAGTATTTCATGCATATAATCATGAAACACAGAATTACCCATTTGATAAATAATGCGCTCATAGCATTCTGCAGCATTCAAAAATTCATTTACCTTAATGACAGAGTATAATGAATTCTCGTTAATGTCTGATTGATTCTCATCGATTACTACATCAATATCATAGAATTTAGATAATGCAGGAAGTAACTCTTCACTATAGAGAGAAATTCCCGATCGGGCCGGGCTTAGAGGCGTAAAAAATGCTAATTTTTTTCTGGGCGTATCCGCATTAATAGGCGAACATTTTGGCCTCTTACGAACAACTTCTTCTATAGCAGCAAGTGCAACTTCCGCAGAATTCTTCCACGAAAAGATCTGAGCTCTTGCTAAACCCTTTTCCTTCAAAGTTCTGTAAAGAGCCTGATTTGTTAAAACGTGAGTGATTTTTTCTCTAATATCAGCCACACTATAAGGATCAAATAATGCCTCTTCTATGCCTATAACCTCTGGTAAACTTGTATTGTCAGCGCCAATGACGACAGCTCCACAAGCTAAAGCTTCCAAAGCCGGTAAGCCGAACCCCTCATGCCAGCTAGGAAAAACAAAAAGGCTACACATGTTGTAAAGTCGAACAAGTTCTTCATCAGAAACATAGCCGGTCATGACCATAGACATATGTTCTAATTTATATTTGCGTGCATAATGATTTAGGTTATCAATATCAAACTGTGATAACTTTCCAGCTAAAACGAAATCGTAAGTTTCACGCAATGTACCAGGAAGTTCACTTAGGGCCTTAATTAATGCCGGAAGATTTTTTCTTTCATCTGCCCCACCTGAATACATAATAAAAGGTTTCGTTATTTTGAATTTTACCTTTAATTGATTAACTTCTTCGTCATTTAGTGATACAACTCTGAAAATGTCGTCACATGCAGTAGAAACATTAATGATATCATTAGCTTTATCTTTAAAATATTCCTGCCCCTCTTTCATGGAAAAGTCAGAAATGGCCAATAATTTTTTGCATGCCTGTAGGTAAGAAATTTTCTCGAGGTAAAACTTTTTATAGTTAGGATTAGGATCCAGATATTGCTCAGGATTATGTAGTGGTATCAGATCGTAAAGCGTTGTAACAACCGGAGTTTCTTTATCGAATTCATTGACACTTAAGACACTGTTATCCTGATAACCTTCGAACATAGCTGGAACATAAATAACATCGGGTTTTAAGCTTTTGAAAAATGCTTCACGAACTATTTTAGCATTTTTATTGTTGTGATGATTTACTGGCTGCTCAAATGCACAATCTCCTGGTGGATACCAGAACTTGATAGCGCGCCGGCCAACGATCGGAGCGAACTCATCAAGTATTTCCTTTACTGGGAATGCGCCATTACCTATTAGTATAACTTCATATTTCTTAATAAAAGAAAGACTGATCAGAGACTTAATTATTGCGCGAGTATAGCGGCCAATACCTCTGAAACGGCTTTCCGACTGTAATCCTTGAATATCAATTGCAATGCGCATTAATCATTTCCTCGTAGATTTTTGAGCATTTTGATTTTTTTTGTATTTGTTATCGTATCTCTGGATTGATCACTTTGGTTCGATACATCAACAATTGACTGAGTAACTGGACTCGTATTTATCAAATAAATTGATTTCAATTTCCCATACAATCCAGTTTTTTTAGCAATATAAATAACTATTTTTCTAGACTGATAGTTAGAAAGTACTTTTCGTGCCAAAGACATAACAAGAGAAATAACTCTTCGCTTTAAGGGAAGTGATGATTCCTTTTTGAATCTTATACTATTTAATAACCTCAATGGTTGTGTCAGTCGCCAGGATTTGCTTGCATAAACATTTTGCAGTGTGTTTTGATGATGTAACAATTCATTAGATAACGATTTAACCTTATCATGCAGATTATTTACATCATCTTTATATTTCGCTAACTCCGCCTCTAACTTTTTAATTTTAATAAATTCTTTATTTTTATATTGAGTTAACTCCTTCTTTAAAGCATCAACTTTAACCGTTAGATTTTTCTCATTTTCAACAAATTGTAAATTCAAATTTCTAAAAAGAATTTTCTCTAGCTCGACAGGTATTTTATAGAAATCAATATTTTCTCTGTTCCAGCCATGCTTTTGATTGAGATAATGGAATAAATGTTTTTCAGCAATACTGTTTTCATCTGGCATAGTAATACGCCAGTCGTAGTATTCTATATTAAAAAGAAAATCAAAAGGCGTCAGGTAATTAAGAAGGGCAAATCGAAGCGCGCTCATATAATTCTTACTCTCATAATTAATATATGAAAATGGAGAATCACCCAATACCTTTCCTGGCTTTCCCCATAATAACGCTTCAAAACCAACACTCGAATTTATTGTAAGCACTTCTTTGCAGAGAGCAATAAATTCCTGTGGAGATAATTTTTCAGCTCCACTTTCAATGTCTTTGTAATCAACGCGGCCGTAAGGATGTTTACGAACCAGGACACTGTTGGATTTACTCTTCGCGTAATCAATAAGTTCAGAATTATCAAAACCATTACTGTAAGCAATTATATTAGAATCATCTTCAACTTGCAGAGGCAATCCAATATCAAATTCATCGAACTTACGGATCGGCTTAACGTCTTTCAAAAACAAACTTAGCAACGCCAAGCGTCCGAAATGAGCGAAATTTTCGCCTTTTCCTTCATATCTTTCAAAACGATTTGCTGCTTCAGTATTACCATTAACGCCGCTGAAGTCAAAATAGCAGGTAGGCAAATAAGTCGGTTCTCTTAGTGGCCCAAGTTCATTGTGGATTACTGGGATTTGATGGGCACTCGCAACTTTTTTAACAGAAGGACAATTCGACCATAAGATTATTGCCTTGATATCTTTTTCTTTTTTAATACGCGCTATTTCAGCGTCAAACTTGTCTACTAATGGCTCATATTCTTTAGTTAGAATATGCTCCCAAACTAAATTCTTTGATTGCAACTTATCTTCTAACTTTGCAAATACTTCACTGCTCCAGATGATTTTATCTAAATTTCTCAGTTCTTCGTTATCTGGCAAAGAAGAGTTGTAACCAGCAAGCCAGTCCTCTGGAATATGGGAGGGTACATCCTTAAAGAGCTGCTCATGCCCAATATGTATTGCATCATTACCAGGAAATCTTTTAACGCTCAGATAAAAAGCAGTCAGGAATGTCTCATATGAATATTTGACATCATAGGGAAGCCAAAAGAACAGGTACTTGGATTTCTTACTCGCCATCACTAACTTTCACCTCGTATGATCAAAACCCAGCAACATAATTTTCGTTTCTTGATTATTTTTTTATCACTTTCATTTCTGCTGGAATATGAAGCATGCCACCAAAGTTTTCCTTCAGAAGCTCAACTGGGGTATTAACAGTAAAAACTTTAACACAAAATATTCTATCGTAAAAATCTGATGAATATGGCTCGGGTTTAATACCAATATCGACTCGGTATTCTCCCATGAAAAACGGTATAACAAAATCCCAACTAATAATCACATGCTCGCCTTCTTTAAGGCTGTCAAGTCGTGTATCATAGTAGTTAGAATTCATACTGAGAACTGGAAATCCATTTTTGTCCCCAATCAGCATACCTACACAGGCCCCGACAGGAACATCTCTATTGCAGCGTATGACAGCTTGCACAGTCACTTTGTCTTTTGCGTAAAGAGTGGCAACTTCTTTCCCCTCGTTATTTAACATTTTGAAATCGAGGAATTCCAGATCGAGATTTCCTGCATTTTCCTGAAGAGAATTTTGGCGAAGTGTAGGATTGACCGAAATATCAGGATCAAGATTATGATTTACTATTAATCCTGTTTTCTCTTGCTCTTTAATTGAAATTTTATTTTCAACAAGTGAGTTTTGATAGAGATCACAAACTTTTGCCGCTGCTCCAAATGCTTTTAGTTCACCATCTGCGATATAAACCGCGCGTGAACAAAATTGTCTAACCTGGAAAAGCGCATGACTCACAAACAAGATGGTGACGTTATCTTCTAACATCTTGTTCATTCGCTGCATACATTTGGCCTGAAATGCTAAATCGCCTACGCTTAAAGCTTCGTCGACAATTAATATGTCCGCTTTAACCGCTGTTGCGACTGAAAATGCTACTCGTGCTTGCATTCCGCTAGAATAGGTTCGTACAGGAGAATCAAAATACTCGCCAATACCTGCAAAGCTTTCGACATCCCGAATGACTTCGTCCATGTCTTCTTCAGTAATACCCAAAAGCTGACCAGCAATAATCGCGTTTTGTCTCCCTGTAAAATCAGGATGAAAACCCATACCAAGCTCAAGTAATGCAGCAATGCGGCCCTGGAATTTAACCTGTCCTGAGGTCGCAGCCGTTGTACCCGTGATAATTTTTAATAGCGTACTTTTCCCGGCACCATTGACACCGATAATACCTACAGCCTCACCTTTTTTAATCTCAAATGAAATATCATTCAACACTCGCTTTTCATGATAACGTTTTTTTTTGCCTGGCAAGATCCATTCTAATAACCTATCAATCTTTCTCGGATATTGCTTATAGCTTTTGGATACATTTTCAACTTTGATGCTATACATTATAATTCATCCACCATATCTGCCGCATGTTTACGGAAGAGATAAAGACCTAGCCCACAAAAAATAACAGCAATCCCTATTGTCCATTTCATGGCAAAAAAATCTGGTATTGAGTTGTGCACAAAGATCTCATGATAGCCATTGATGACAGATGTCATTGGATTATAACTTAACCATCCCTGAGCCCAGACAGGGAGCGTTGTATAGACATAAACTACGGGCGTAAACCAAAACCAGAATTGCAACAGTACTGTGACAAACTGTCCGACATCACGGAAGAAAACATTTAAAACTCCGAGCGTAATCCCCAGACCACTGGCTAGCAAAATCTGAACAATTAGCACAGGAATAACATAGAAAAAATTCCAGCCCGGGAAATTTCCTGTTAAGGAGAGAAAAAACAAGAATAAGAAAAAAATGATTAAGAAATTCAGAATACAGGATAATATAATTATCACTGGTAAACAGATTCGCGGAAAAGTAACTTTCTTGATTAGATTCGCATTTTCAATGAATACAACTTGCATTCTTGAAAGTATTTCAGCAAAAAGCCCCCAGGTAAGAATACCTGAGCATAAATAAATGCTATACGCAAAAGGCCCTGTTGACTGAGGTAACCTCGCCTGCATCAGTTGTGAAAAAATCACCGTGTATACAGTAATCATCGCCAGGGGTTGTAACACCAACCACGCTGCGCCGAGTATGCTCATCTGGTAGCGGGACTGAAAGTCTCTTTTCACACTACTCCATATAAAACCACGATATTTGAATATCGCTAAGAGTATATCTTTCACTTCTTAACTCCATTGAGCAAGGCCAGAATATCTGATGTTTTTTCATTCACTAGCGTCAAGTCATTTTTTGCTTCGACATTTAACCTGACTAATGGCTCGGTATTCGAAGTTCTTATATTGAAACGCCAATCTGAGAAATCAACGCTTATGCCATCAGTCGTATCTAATATGCACTCTGTGGTAGCATAGCGGTCTTTGATGATTTGAATTTTTTTAAGTGCATCAACAACCCTGGAATTAATTTCTCCACTGCAAGGAAACGCTTTCATACGTTCCGAAACCAGTTCAGACAGCGTCATTCCTTTCACCGCCAGCAACTCTGCTACCAGCAGCCACGGAATCATTCCGCTATCGCAATAGGCAAAATCACGGAAGTAATGGTGTGCGCTCATTTCGCCGCCGTACACCGCATCTTCTTCACGCATGCGCTCTTTAATAAACGCGTGACCTGTTTTAGACATAACAGGTATGCCACCCGCTTTAGTGACGACGTCGATGGTGTTCCAGGTCAAACGGGGATCGTGAATGATCTTCGCGCCAGGCTCTTTCTTGAGGAACGCTTCGGCCAGCAGGCCAACAATGTAATACCCTTCGATGAACTCTGCGTTCTCATCAAACAGGAAGCAGCGATCAAAGTCGCCATCAAATGCGATGCCCATGTCGGCTTTGTTCGCGTTCACCGCGTCAGAGGTATCTTTCCGGCACTCTGGCAGTAAGGGATTGGGAATACCGTTCGGGAAATGACCATTCGCTTCATGATGAACTTTAACGAAGGTGACCGGTGCATTCGCCAGCTGGAAGCGCTTTTCGATCTCATCGATAACATGGCCGGCTGCGCCATTACCCGAGTTGATGACCAGCGTCATGGGTTTGGTGAAATTTGCCAGATCAATGTAGCCCATCAGGTGATCGACATAGGCATCCAATACCGAGATCTGTTTATAACTGCCACGCTTCGCTGCATCGACCGGCGCAAAATCGTTAGCTTCAGCCAGACGCTGAACATCACGTAAGCCTGTATCGCCACTGATCGGAC
>Ga0308166_1003480_pt1 | contig 13395 bp, 8 predicted proteins | sample PhyCR2_2_FD_202137 | JGI IMG/M metagenome (GOLD analysis project Ga0308166, IMG submission 202137) | Phyllosphere microbial communities from UC Gill Tract Community Farm, Albany, California, United States - DLSLCC.R2 | ecosystem: Host-associated > Plants > Phyllosphere > Unclassified | place... | reverse complement strand
CAAGCGGCTTTTGACGGTTTCCAGCGGTGTTTCGGTGAGGCTGGCGATTTGTGCCAGGTCGAGGTCGCCGTGGGCACGCAGCAGGAACACTTCGCGCTGATCGGCAGGCAAGGTTTGCAGAGCGCTTTCCAGGCGCTGGCTGTCGCGGCTGAGGTTCAGCAGTTGTTCGGGATCGCTGCTGTCGTCGCCAACCGCGTGAGCCTGTTCGTCGTAACTGTCGTGCAGCGGCTGATGTGCGCCGTGTTTGCGCCAGTGATCAATCAGCCGATTGCGCGCAATCTGGAACAGCCATGTACGAAACGTCGCCCGTCCCTGTGGCTGACTGTTGCTGCGGATCAGGCTCAGCCAGGTGTCCTGAAAGACTTCGTCAGCCAGTTCCGGTTTGCCGCTCAATCCGAGCAGAAACCGATACAAACCCTGACGATGGCGCGCGTACAGAATCTCGAACGCCGCGCCGTCGCCCTCGCGATAACGCGCCAGCAGCGTTTCATCGCTGCTGGCGGCCGGGCTGTCTGGCGTAGCAAACAGCTGACTGATGAAGCCTTGCAAGCGGCTCACTATTCAATCCGTCGCTCAGTGGGCATCGCGATCGATGCGGTTGAGGTGCGCAGGCTTTGCGCCAGTTCCACCAGTTGCACGAACTCGTTGCGCAAGCCGAAGCGGTCGTCGCCCCGAGCGCCACGGGCCAGGGTTTCGGTGTCCTTGAGGCTGAAGTCGCCGGTGTAGCGAGCGTCCTTGAGCTGCTGGGAAAACGCCGCCACTGCCGCCGCGAAACGCAGGTCCTCACTGGCCGGTGCGACCTGATTGGCAATCGGCCGCTCGATCAGCAGACTTTTCCCACCTTCGGGCTGTTGATAACGCACACGCAGCATCGCCAATTCTCCATCCTTCGCAGCAACCACCTTCTCCGATTTACCGTAGCGCAGCGGTTCCAGCCAGCCCTTCTCACCTGTCGGAACAATTTCATACAGCGCGGTCACCGTGTGTCCTGCGCCGACTTCACCGGCATCGACTTTGTCATTGCTGAAATCCTCACGCTTCAAGGCGCGGTTTTCGTAGCCGAGCAGGCGATATTCACTGACCTGCGCCGGGTTGAATTCCACCTGCAATTTGACGTTTTTCGCCACCACGGCAAGGGTCGAACCGAGTTGATCCACCAACACCTTGCGTGCCTCGCGCAGGTTGTCGATGTAGGCGTAGTTGCCGTCGCCGGCGTCGGCCAGTTGCTCCATCAAGTGTTCATTGTAGTTATCCACACCGAAACCCAGGGTGGTCAGGGAAATCCCGGTTTTGCGTTTATCCACAGCCATTTGTTTGAGGCTGTCGAAGTCGCTGACGCCGACGTTGAAGTCACCGTCGGTGGCCAACAGGATGCGGTTGATGCCTTTGGGAATGAACGCCTGCAGCGCCATTTGATAGGCCAGTTCGATGCCCGACGCACCAGCGGTTGAACCGCCTGCGGTCAATTGCTCGATGGCTGTGCGAATTTTGGCTTTCTCGCGTCCGGACGTTGGCTCCAGCACCACACGGGATTCGCCGGCATACACCACCAGCGACACCCGATCCTGCTCGCGCAACTGATCGACCAGCAGTTTCAATGTGCTTTTCACCAGTGGCAGCCCTTCGCGGCGATCCATCGAGCCGGACACATCCACCAGAAACACCAGATTCGCCGGGGCCAGCTCCGCCACAGCCCGGTCAGAGGCCTTGATGCCGATGCGCAGCAGGCGGGTGTGCGGATTCCATGGCGTGGCGGCCAGTTCGGTGGTTACGCCGAAGGGCGAACCATCGCTGGGCAGCGCGTAGTCATAGGGAAAGTAATTGACCATCTCTTCCAGTCGCACCGCGCCTTCAGGTGGTAAACGCCCTTGATTGAGCAAACGCCGGACATTGGCGTAGGCGCCCGTATCGACGTCAGCGCTGAAGGTCGAGACCGGAGCCTCGTCCACGCTGTGGATCGGGTTGTCGGCTAGCGCCTGATATTGCTCGCGCTGCTCGTCACGATAGCCTTGTGAATAACTTTCCGAGGCCGGCATCGCCGCGAAACTGGCCATCGGCGCCGGTCGTGCACTGCGCTTGGCCATGGCGCCATCGGCGATCAGCGCCTCATGCTGAATCGACGCCTGTGGCTGGGCCGGCGCCGGAACGGCAGCCGATTCGGGATTGGAAGACACGCCGCAACCGGCGACGGTCAACAACACACCGACGGCAACGGGTCGCAGAAAAGGCAGGGAGCGGGACATGGGGGCTGACCTCGGGATGAAAGTGATCCATTCATCCACTGAGACGGGCAGCCCCTTCAGATCGGGTTAAGCGCCGCTGAAAATATTTTCAGCGGTGATAACGCCGCACCACGCTGCTGTTACGCAGTACGTGTCCTTTGATTTTGTCCATCAGCTCGGCGCGGGTCAGACCGGCGGGCAAGGCGTCCGGGGCCAGATCCAGGGCGTAAATCTGAATGATGTAGTGGTGGGCGCTGTCGCCGACCGGTGGGCACGGCCCGATGTAATGGGTGGTGCCTTTACTGTTGGTGCCGCCCACGCCTTCAAGACTGGATTTGGCGCCGACGCCGGCCGGGATCTGCCGGGTGGTGGCCTTGATGCCGTAGTGAATCCAGTGATCGACGCCAGCACCTTTCTGACCGTCCGGGTCGTGCATGACGATCGCGTAGCTCAGGGTGCCGGCAGGGCCCGCATTCCAGGCCAGCGCCGGCGACTGGTTCTTGCCACCGCAACCGGCCGCATCACTCGCGGCGGCCGAGGTGAACAGGCGGTTGTCCGAGACACCGGGGATGTCGAGGGTAAAGCGCTCGGCCGCCTGCGCCGGAAACTGCACGCAAAGGGCGACGGCGACGGCCGCCAGCCAAGGGTTGAGAGAGGTCAATCGGGTCATTCCGGGAGTACCTTGTGCAGTTGGGCCTTCGTCGGCCTGCAAACTATAGCTGTACCGTTCGTAGCTTGGCAGTGGCAATTGGCTGAACCTCGCACTGCGGCGCAAACTCGTAAGAGAAATGCCTGTCAGGAGCACGAACATGAGCCTGCACCGTGTCGCCCGTGTCGCCGATGTCCCCGAAGACCGTGGCCTGCAAGTCGAAATCGGCGAGCGCAAGATTGTCCTGCTCCACGCCAATGGCCAACTGCGCGCATTTCAAGGCGAATGCCCACATGCCGGGGCGCCACTGGCTGACGGCGCGCTGTGCAACGGACGCCTGATCTGTCCTTGGCATAAAGCCGCATTTCGCGTCGAAGACGGCGCGTTGTGCGAGCCACCGGCCCTCGACAGCCTCAAGCGTTATCCGCTGGAGTTACGTGGCGATGAGGTCTGGGTCGATGATCAACCGCTGCCGGATGCGCACACGCCTCCGGCCGATGATCCGCGCACCTTTGTGATAGTCGGCGCAGGAGCAGCGGGCACGGCATGTGCGGCGGCTCTGCGGGAGAAAGGTTTCGGTGGCCAGATCATCATGCTCGACCGCGAAGCGGAGGCCGGTTACGACCGCACGGTGCTGAGCAAATTCGTCCTCGCCGGCGAGATGCCGGCGCAGGAAACCCCGCCGCTGCGCGATGAAGATTTTTATCAAGAGCAGCGCATCGAACGCCAGCAAGGCACAATCACTGCCATCGACGCCTCAGCGAAAACCCTGCATTTGCACGACGGCCAATCCCTGCGCTACGACGCCGCAGTGCTCGCCACCGGCGCCGAGCCGAATCCGCTGCAACTACCCGGCGCCGACCTGCCGCAGGTGTTCGTTCTGCGCTCGAAAGCCCAGGCCGAACAGATCATGCGCACCGCCAAACCCGAACAGCGGGCGCTGATCATCGGCGACAGCTTTATCGCCCTCGAATGCGCCTCGGCCCTGCGTCAGTTCGGCCTCGACGTCACGGTCATCGCCCGCCATGCGATTCCGTTTGCCGCGCAATTTGGCGAAGCGGTGGGCAAGGCGATCCGTGCGCTGCATGAACAACACGGGGTGAAATTCATCACCGATCACGAAGCCCGGGAAATCACCGGTGACGGTAAGGTCGAGGCGGTGCTGCTGGATAACGGTTTGCGCGTTTCGGCGGATCTGGTGCTGGCGGGGGTTGGCGTTCATCCGGCCACAGAAGCGTTCGCTTCGCTGCCAAGGGAGAAAGACCAGTCACTGCGCGTTGATGCCGGTCTGCGGGTCTGCGAAGGTCTATGGGCGATTGGCGATATCGCCACGTTCACCCTGAGCGGCCAGCCGCAACGCATCGAACATTGGCGCCTGGCCCAGCAGCACGCATGCATCGCTGCCGCCAACATGTTGGGCGCCGATGAGCATTATCTGGATGTGCCGTTTTTCTGGACCTGGCACTTCGGCAGGAACTACGACTACCTGGGCCACGCCAGCCAGTGGGATGAAATCGAGTTCAAGGGCGAGCCCGAGCATCCGCCCTTTATTGGCTTGTTCGGCCACAACGGCGTGGTGGTTGCCGCCGTGGCATGCGAGGAGGAGCGGGCCATGGCGATGTTGGCCGAACGGATGAAGCAGCCGCTCACCATGGAGGAGGCTTGGCGGCTGATTCGCAGCTGAACGCTCGACGATGTGGAAACTCAGGTGGGCCGATTTATCGGATCACGGTTTGCGTCATCCTCGGCGTGCAGAAAGATCACCCGTGGGTGTTCCAGCGGCGCCAGCGGTGGCGGCAATTCCGTCGGTGCCAGTGGACGAAAGTTCAGCACCACGTGGCTGATATCACCTTCCTGATCGTTGTGGATGGTCATCACCCCGGGTGTGCGCAGCTTCTCCAGGCGGTCATCGCACAGGCGGAAGCTCTTGCTCAGCCCTTCATCATCGACCACCGGTGCCGGCAAACGACGCTGGGCGAAACTTCTGCTTTTGCGCTGTTGATAACGCGCCCAACCAATCAGGATCACTGCGTTGACCAGCGCCACCCACAGGTAGATCTGCAACGTACCCAGAGCCTCGAATGCCGAATTATCGATGCGCGGCCCACCGGCGTGGGTCTCGATCAACGGCCACAGTCCGCGAATCAGCAGAAACAGCAGGCCGACCCAGGCCAGCACGGTGAGGACCACATCGACTACCACCAGGAAGGGCCGCTGGCGGGTCCGGATGATTTTCATTTGATGACCTCCTCTTCGTCGTCGCCGACCGGTTTGATACCCCGGTCAGGGCTGACCCAACGCGCACGCTTCTGGTGTTGACCAAACAGCACTTTGGGGAAACTGACCAAGGTGGTGAGCAGGCTGACCAGCCAGAACGCGATCGGATACCAGACCACCCAGAACATGGTTCGGCCCAGACCCGGTTCATAGCGCCGGTCGATGATGATGCTGACCGCGAATTGCACCAGGCAGACGAACGCCAGCAACAGGCCGGTGAACGCCGGGGGCATCAGGTGATGCACGGCAATCGATTCCGGCATGACCACGAACTTGCCCACGCCCCAAAAGATCACCGATAGCAGGAAGGTGAAGGCCCACCCGGTCGACAGGCAGTACTCGAACAGCAGTGGCCACAAATAACGATGACGGTACTGCCAGATCCCGCGAATGTTCTTGAACAGCACCTCGGCACCGCCCTGGGCCCAGCGCAGGCGCTGCTTCCACAGACCGCGCAGGGTTTCCGGCATGAGGATCCAGCACAGCGCGCGCGGCTCGTAGAAGATGCTCCAGTGATCGAGTTGCAGCTTCCAGCTGATGTCGATGTCTTCGGTGATCATGTCCGGGCTCCAGTAGCCGACCCGGTTCAACGCGGTACGACGAAACGCGACGATCACCCCGGACACGGTGAAGATCCGCCCGAACACCCGTTGCGTACGCTTGATCAGACCGATGATCGACGAGAACTCACCGACCTGCACCCGCCCGACCAGGGTCGAACGTGTGCGAATCCGTGGGTTGCCGGTCACTGCGCCAAGCCGCGCGTTGTCGAGCATCGGCGCCACCAGATAGGCCGCCGTGTTCGGCGCCAGCAGCGCGTCGCCGTCGATGCACACCAGATATTCGCTGCGCGCAGCAATCGCACCCATGCGCAGGGCCACAGCCTTGCCCTGGTTTTCTGCCAGATGCAGCACCCGCAGGCGTGGGTCTTCCTGGGCGAGCCGGTCGAGCACTTCGGCGGTGTTGTCCTTGGAGCCGTCGTTGATCGCGATGACTTCGATGTTCGGGTAGTGCTGGGCCAGCGCCGCGTGAATGGTGTCGGCAGCGTTTTCGCCTTCGTTGTAGCAAGGGATCAGGATCGAGATCAGCGGCTCGCCTTCCAGTGGCGGCGGCAAAGTGTCGTCCTTCCATGGCCAGTGGCGTTCCCAGTGCAGCCAGAAATACAGGCCGCCGGCAATCCACAGGCCGGACATGAACAACGGGTAGAAGAACACGAAGTCCATCAGGAATTGCCCGGTGACCAGGAAGATCAACCCCAGCGGCACGCCGAGGACGAGCGCCAGAACAAGCAGGGCTAACAGTCTATCCAGCATGTCATGGGTTCCATTTGTTGGAGAGCGCAGGCCTTACGGTTTTCAGGTCCGGCAGGTTGTCGAGGAAGTTGTCCGGGTAGTAACCGAAACTGGTCGCACCCTGACGCTTGAGCCGGCCCATCCAGTCGGCCAGTTGGGCGCCGTCGATGTCGGCCTGATCCTTTTTCGTCCAGTCGCGGGCCTGCAGTTCGAAGACTGTGCGATCCAGTGCACCAGGGCGCTGTTTGATCTTCGCCACCAGTTCTTCAAGCCACGGGCCGGATTGCGCCTGGGTCTGTTTTTCCATCAGTGGCATGGCCATCGGCGCCGTCCAGTCGTAGGTCACGAGGAAGTCGTCGAGGTTCTGCGCAAACCAGGCTTCGCTCTCAGGATTGAGCACCGGCTCGGCGAAGATGTTGCGTGCGGTCAGCACTTGCGGGCCACGGATCGCACGCACCTTGGCGGTCAGCTCATTGGTGAAGTCGATCAGGTATTGGCTCTTGAACCGCGTCCAGCGCTGCATGGCTGCCGGATCATCGCGAAGCGCAGCAATGGACCCCGGCAAGCCATGCGCGGCATAAGCCTTCAGGGCCTCGGGGCTGGCGTCTTCGAAGTCCGAGAGCACCGCGTCGTCGTGATAGAGAATGCCGTCGACCGAGGTCAAGCGCGCCACGTCTTCGTAGATTTCACCGATGATCCGCCGTACTTGCGGATCGAATGGCGACAGGCGCTGATACTGGCCCGGATCGACCGCAGTGGTGCCGGTCTTCGGATCCCAGCGCGTGACACGCGGCAGCTTCGCATCGAGGCCGAAACTCAGCACCGGCATCCACGCGAACACCTTCACGTGTGCCCGAGTACGCAACTGCCAGGCAACGCGGTCGAAGATGTCGGCGCGCACCGGCAGGTGACGGTTGGGGAAGTACAGCGAGTGCACCAGACCGTCGCCCTTCGGATCAGCGAAGGCCTGCAGGAACACAGTGTTGGCGCCCATGTCGGCCATGCGCTGGATCAGCTTGCCGAGGTTGATTTCCTGCTGCGCCGGATCCGGGTCATAAACGTTGTCGAGATCGACGTGCACCACACGCATGGCGAAATCCGACTGCACGCCAACAATGCTGTTAGCGAAATGCTCGCCGTCAGGATCGGAGGCCACCAGGAAACGCGGGCTGCTCATCAGGTTGTCGAGAGCGTCGAGACCGTCGTCCAGGGTCAGGGCCATTTCGTAGCCCTGCTCGCCGACTACGGTCAGCGAAGTGCCGTCCGCCGTGCCGTAGGGCCAGACCCAGATGCGCGGTTTTTTGCCGGTGACCTTGCGGATTTTTTCCGAGATGGCCGCGACGTCATTGCGTATCCGGGCACGGAACTCCTCTTCGGATTCGTAGCGTTTGGTGAGCGGATCGTAGCGACGCGTCGCCGCCGCCGGCTGCAGGTTGCCCTGCGGGTTGGCAAGAACGCCTTTGTGGTTGGCGTCGGTGTGCGCGGCGATTTCCACCAGCCCCGATCGCGAAATCTCGCGCACCTGATCCCAGGTCAGGAAGTCGGAGCGTGCGCGGGGTGCACCAGCAAAATCCACTGGCTGATTGAGCGGGGTGTCGATCCAGGTGCCGACCGGCGCCAGCAAGGCGTGCCAGTTGTAGGCACGCAGCACCGGCAACACGCGGGTATAAAAGCTTGAGTAACCGTCGTCGAAGCTGAGCAGGATCGCTTTGGCCGGCAGTTCCGGGCCGCCCTTGCGCGCCGCCATGATCTGGTCGACGGTGACCGGTTGGTAGCCGTTCTCGCGCAGCCAGGCCAACTGTTCGATCATGCGCTCAGTGCGCACGGCCACCACGGCCTGATCAGGGTCACGGTCTTCGACGTCGTGATAGGCGATGCCCAACACGTGGTTTTTCGGCCACGGTTTTTCACTGGCCGCCACCGGACGTTGCGACGGCGGCGCGAAAGCCGGGGCTTGCTGGGCGCAGGCGCTGATCAGCAGCACTCCCAGCAGAAGGATGAAACGCGTCATCAAAGGCATCTTCAAACTCTTCTAGAAGCGGAAAGTGAGGTCGACGAGCAGACGCAGATCGGTCTCCCGATCACCGTCGTAGGGCCGGTTGATCACACTGAACAAACCGCCCACCTCGAACACGTCGTTCCAGGCATAACGCTGGCCGTAGCCGAGCATCGCCATGCCGCCGGTGCCGTGGTCACGCTGGCTGTAGGTGCCCGCACCGGCCTGGAATTGCTGGCTCCAGGAGGTTTCGTAACGGTGGTAGAGCACATGGTTGACGTTGACCGTCGGCATCACGCTGAAGTCCGACTTCGGGTTGAAGTACGGCACGTCATCGGATTTCGAGTTGTGGCTGGTGCCGACTTCCAGACCGGCATCGACCTGGACGTTCGGCGCGCTGTAGACACCCTCGCGCCCGGTGAGCAAGGCCTCGACGCGGTTGTTGCCATCACTGAAGTGCGACGGGCTGACCGACAGTTTCCACTCGCGGCTTTCGTTGGCGCGCCAGCGGATGAACGCGTTGCCGCCGTTGGCCTTGATGTCGCTGTTGAGCGCACGCAACGGCGTCTCGGCCGACAGGTAGGCGAAACTGCCGCCGTACTCCCAGTGGTCGTTGATGTCGCGGGCAATCGCGATGCGTGCGCCCTGTTTGGCGCCGTAACCGTAATCGTGATTGGAAACTTCGGCTTCCAGGCTCATGTCACGGGTGCGCCGTTCCAGGCCAACGCGCTGGAAGCGGTCGGTGCCGGTGCCTTCGGCGAAATCGCCGGTGGCATACCCGGCGCCGACGAACACCCGCCAGTCTTCATCAATCGGCGGGCTGTACAGGGTGCTCTGGATGCCGAAATCACGGCTGCCACTGACCGCGCCCGCACCACCGCTGCCGCCGCCCCCATTGGCTTTGCCGCCGTAGGCTTCGACACGCAGTTCGGACATGTCGTGCACTTCACGCTCGCGGGCCGCGCGTTGCACCTGACGGTTATCCGGGAAACGCTCGACCACGTCATCGGTCAGCGCATCCATCTGACGCCATTCCTGCAGGCTCATCGCGGTGCGCGCCTGAGCCAGTTCCAGCCCCATGTCGCGGGGGGCCATGCTCTCGGTTTCCTTGAGCTGGTTTTCGGCGCGGCGTGGCCACTGTCGGGCCAGGTACAGATCGGCCTGGGCCAGACGCAATCCGAGGTTGCCCGGGGCCTGATCGACGAGGGTTTGCAGACGTTCCTCCCCGTGTGGCAGATCGGAACCGTAGGTACCGGCCTGCGCCGCGAGCTGCTGGGCGTCCATCCATTCGTCGTTGGGGTTGCCGATCGGCAAGCCCTTGAGTTCGACGCGCGGCTTCTGGGTCTTGGCCAGATCCTCGGCGACTTTGCGCGCTTCATCGGCGCGGTCGCTTTCCAGCAGCGAGTAGTACAACGCGGTGGTGTCTTCGAGACGATCACCGACATCAGCGTCGGGGGCCGACAGCACCTGGCGATACAGGTCAGTGGAGACTTCCGGCTGGCGCTGATCCAGATACGACGCCGCCACCCAGCGCAAGGCGTAGGTCGGAATCTTCACGCCTTCGCTTTGCAGCTTCTGATATTCATTGATCACGTCGGCGGTGCGCGCCCGCGCCTTGAGTGCGCCCATGCGGTCGATGCGCCAGCGAATCACGTCATCGTGGGCGCTGGCGTCCGGGGTCCAGGTGGCGAGCAATTTGTCGTAATCGGCCAAGGCGCGGTCGGCGATCACATAGCGTTCTTTTTCGCTGCGGGTGGCGAGTTCGGCCAGACGCACGCGTTCGGCAGCCAGATCACCTTCGAGGCGGCGCAGGGTGACCGGGTCGATCAGCCCCGGACGTTGATTGGCCAGGCGCAGCGCCGGTTCCGGCAGCCGCGCCTTTTGCAGGGCGACCACGTATTCACGGGCGACTTCCGGCTTGCTGCCGGCACGCATGAACGCCTGATCGTATTCGAACAGCGCGTCGTAGTGCTTGCCGGCGCGGGTCAGGGCATAGCCCAGTGCGAGACGGCGTGAGGGATCGTCGGGTTTGGCGGCAACCAGAGCCTTGGCGCGGGTCACGGCTTCGTCGGGTTTACCCGAGTCAGCCTGAGTCAGCGCCAGCCCCAGTTGCAGGTCAGCGTTGTCCGGCTCCAGCGCCAGCGCCTTGTTGTAAACCTGGGTCGCCTGCTCCCAACGCTTGAGGTTGCGATAGGCGCGTGCGGTGGCGGTCAGTGCCTGCACCGGCAGCACCCGGTCACGGCCCTGGGTCTCATAGACCTGCACCACCTCGGCATCGAGGCCGGCCCAACTGGCGATTTGCAGGTGATCGCTGATCTGGCCGGTGGTCGATTGCCCCGGTGGCACCTGGCGCAGCACGTTCAGCGCAGGCGTGGTCTGCCCGGCACGGGCATCACGCACCATCTGATCATAGGGCGTATCGGCAAACGCCAGTGCCGGCCAGAGCAACTGGCTGCACAGCGCAACGCGAAACAACGGGCGTAAACCACGATGTAAAACAGGAACATCAATACGCGGCATTCGTCAGCATCCTTACATGGCCAGCCGGGTCGCAATGCCCCCCTTGCCCATTCGTAACGGAGACCGAGTCAAAAGAGACCCAGCCAAGCTTAGTCAGGCAGTCTTGCATGCAAGCGTAGTCGAATATCCAGAACGCAATAATTGTTCAGAATCGCGGTGCCGGCTCAGACGAAAACCCGCACACCAGACAGCAAAACGCCCGGCGTCTGTGGATCAGAGGCCGGGCGTTGTTATTTAGAACGCAGGATTACTGCACTTGCGTGACGCCAGCGAACTTGCTCATCAGGAAGCCGACGAACTGCTCGACGGTCATCTTCTGGCCGTTGAACTCCACCTGATTGGCGGCGTAATGCAGCTTGGTCACGACGTTGGTGCCATCGACGGTCGCCAACTGCGAACCGACGGCCATGCCGGAGAACATGTCGGCACCGGCGCTGGCCTGGTCGACGATGGCTTTGGCGTCAGTCTGACCGTCGAGCTGCGCTTGCACGCTAAGCAGATCGATCAGCATCGGCTTGGACACCTGAATGTTCAGGTCCAGCAGCGCGACCAACTGTTTACCCAGTTGATCCGGCGGCAGATCCATCGACTGTGGCTTGGTCAGATCAATCACCAGGCTGGCGCGGCTTTCACCGTTGGCGGTTTTCAGCGACAGGTTTTCCAGCGCGATCTGTGGACTGGCGGCCAGCAGTTTCTGCAGGTCAGCCTTGACCTGTGCCGACTCGGCTTCGGTCAGGTTCAGTTCCGGTGCCGGCAGGCCGGCTTCGGCAGCGGCCGCCGCTTCCTTCTCGTACGGCTGCAATTTGGTCTGGTAGATCTGCATCAGCGACATGGTCGACGGGATGTCGAGGTTCTTCAGGCTCATGGCCATGTTGGCCGAACCGATTTTCTTGTCGTTGAGGGTGACTTCACCCACCTTGTAGTCAGCGCGGCCCGAGGCATTGCTGCCGCTCTCTTCGGTGAGGTTCTTCATTTCGAAGTTCTTCACGCCGAGTACCGACTGCTTGGGACCGAAAGTGGTTTTGCTGTTGGTCAGCTCCAGGGTGTTTTCCCCGGTGTAGTAGCCGTAGCTGCTCTTGGTAAGGTTGCTGGCCAGGGTCAGACCGTTGAGTTCGACCTGCACCGGTGCTTGATCCTGCGACACGGTGACCAGTTTCAGGTTGTCCATGTAGCCGTCAGCCTTGACCTTCTGCGCCTGGGCACTGGCGGAGATGTTCATGGTCAGGCCGGAGAATTTCAGGCTCGACTGCTCGTCCAGCGCGGTTTCCAGCGGCAGCAACTCGAGGCTGCTGGTGGTGGATTCGTCGTAGCCGATGTTGGTCACGCCCTTGAGCGGCGCGGCGCCCTTGGTGGCGGCGAACCATTTTTCGGTGGCCGGGCTCTTTTCCAGCTCGTAATTGCTGGTGGCCATGACCGGCAGCCACTTCAGCGACACCAGGCGCGAGAACGGCAGCGGGCCGTGCTCGATGTGGTCGACGAACAGCAACTCGACCGGCTGGTCGCCGAACATCTCGCCCTCGCCCTTGAGGCGGTAGTGCGCGGTGCTGGTGAAGGTGTGACGCTCCAGCGACACCAGCTCCAGCGACGCGGTGCCATTGGAGCCGGCCATCGCGGTCTGCAGCTCTTTGTTGGCGTTGCTGACGGCGTTGTTCAGTACGCCTTCAATCTTGGTCCCGGTGTACCAGGCCCCGCCGGCGCTGATCGCACCGATGGCAACAACAATCCCGAGAAGCACGCCTGCTGATTTATTCATGAATGACCTGATCAATGTCCGTGGCTGTAAGTGTCGTCGTCTTCCCTGAACCCGTGACCGGGTCGCGGCTCGACTCCGCTGAAATTAGCGGTGGAGATTAGCACTGGCAGCGCGAGGCGGCCCAATGTTTAAAGGTTAAAGAGTGTCTATGGGGAGTGTGGACAGCTGACAGGCGGGGAGAGTTGCAGTGTTTTTGAGGACGCTATCGCGAGCAGGCTCACTCCTACAATTGAAATGCGTTCCCCTGTAGGAGTGAGCCTGCTCGCGATAGGGCCACTGAATTCCCAGAAGATCAGGAATACTGAACCTCGATCTCATCGAGTTGATGATCAAAGCTCTTCAACCGCGCCGTCCAGGTATACACCAGCACTTCAAAATCCCGATCGATCACCGCCCCGCCCGGCCCGTCAGCGCGCGGGTCGCAGAAATCCAGCTGATAGCGCTCACGGGCCATGGCCGTGGCGACATCCGACAGCTCGCGGGCATTGTTGAGCCAGTGCCAGCCTTCATCGGCAATCTGCTTGTCGAGCTCCAGACACTGTTTTTTCAAGGCTTCGAGGCTTTTTTCCAGCGGCGTGCCGGTGAGTTCGCCCATGACTTCGGCGAAGGTGCGTCCCGGTTGCCAGTAGCTGCCCCAGAAGTAGCGGTCGAATACGGTTTCGACCCGACGCAGGGCGACTTTGGTG
>Ga0308166_1003479_pt1 | contig 13403 bp, 9 predicted proteins | sample PhyCR2_2_FD_202137 | JGI IMG/M metagenome (GOLD analysis project Ga0308166, IMG submission 202137) | Phyllosphere microbial communities from UC Gill Tract Community Farm, Albany, California, United States - DLSLCC.R2 | ecosystem: Host-associated > Plants > Phyllosphere > Unclassified | place... | reverse complement strand
CGACGGGCGCGGACACGTCGAAGCCGCTTTCCGCAAGCCGGTCGTAGAACAGGTGGCAGGTGCCGCGCAGGAACGCGAACGGGCTGGCGCGCAGGGCGCGGTATTTCATGGCGAGGCGTTCGGGGTCGCGGCCCTGGTTGGCCTTCAGGATGCGCTTGACGATATTCATGGGCGTTCGATGCGGACGGACCGCGGCTTGCTTGTTCGGTAACGCATATCGTACAGATTTCTCGGCGGAATGCGTATGGGGATGGCGCGTACGTATGGCCGACGCGTCAGCGCCGCGCGCGCCGCCCACGGCGCGTCGGGTGTTGTCCGGGCAGGATGCGCGTGCCCGTCGCCGCTTCGATCTCGCGCAGCTTCAATATTTCGCCGACCCGGATGCCGGCCGCGCCGATGAAGTAGGCGATGAACAGCGCGGGAAAGGGCATCCACGCGTACAGGCTGGCGGTAGGGAAGGTCGTATTGAGGGCGTTACCGAGCATCCATGACAGGAAGGCGGCGATCGCGACGAGGGCGCTGCCAAGATCGTTCAGGCCGGGAAGGAGCCTGCCGTCCGAGGGATTGAGCGCGAGCATCAGCTTGCTCCAGGCCGTGGCGTTGACGCCGTCCCTGCAGTGCTTCGCCAGGAGCGCATCCCCCCGGGCCGCCCACGTCGCGCGGAACGCACGCAGTCCGCGCCCGAAACTCCAGCACGACAGCAGCACGACGAACAGCGAGACGGCAATCTTCGGGCCCAGGTCGACCGCCGGAATCCAGTAGGCGGGGAACAGCAGGGCGCACAGGAACAGGGTGAAGGTGCATGCAACCGTGGCTTGATACGCGATCGTGTAAATCAGCCGCGTCGGGCTCGCGTGGCTCAACAGGAGTTGCAGCGCCAGGACGGGAAGCGCCATCGCCATCAGGATGACAAAGCACGCGTTGCCTGCCGCGTGGCCGGCCACTTTCGATGTCATCGCCCAACCGCCGGCTGCCGCGAACGTCGAGATGAAGGCCGAGATGAGCAGGAGTTCGAATTTCGGGTGGATCATCCGCGTCGTCCGTCTGGCAATGTTGTCTGTCTGACATTTTACCATTCGCTGCCGCGGTCGGCATCGTCGCGTGGATCGGCAACGAAGGATCAGCCGGCTTTTTCCACGGCTTTCAGCATGCACTTCGACAGCTTGTCGAAGTGCAGCAGCGCGGCCTGCGTCAACGTGACCTGCTTGCGGCGCGTGTCTTCCGTGTCGGTGAGCATGATCCAGCCTTTTTCGCGCATCGACGTCAGCCGGTTGTGGACGGTCGCGGGCGCGCCCAGTTCCTTCTTGCCCATCATGTCGCGCACGGACAGGCGCTCGCCTTCCTGCATCGCGCGGGCGACGATGGCGAGAATGCGTTCTTCCAGCGGATCGAGCGACGGCAGGGACGGCAAACCGCGCAGCGCTTCCGCAAGTTGCAAGAAACGTAAATAGATGTCGGCGGGCCGGGTGGGAGTGCTCATGGGCAGATTATAATGCACGGTCCCGCGAACTCAATCTCGACATCGCCATGCCCGTGCACACGACCTCAAGCCGGCTCAGACTGGCCTGCGCCAGCGTCGCCGGCGCGATGCTGTTCTACCTGATGCTGGCGCGGCTGCAGGACTGGGTGTTTCCGAACGTCGAGTTCGTGCGCGGCGTCGGCTGGGTCTATCTGCCGGCCGGGGCGCGGCTGCTGTGCCCGCTGTTGCTGGGCTGGCCCGGCGCCGTCGGCGTCCTGCTGGCGTCGTGGTGCGAGTGCCTGTTCCATCTTTATCCGGACGATCCGCTGCGCGCGCTCGCCGGCGGCGTCAGCTCGGCGCTGGCACCGTATCTCGTGTACCTGTTCGCCGTGCACGTGCTCGGCATGCGCGCGGCGCTGACGAACCTGACGTCGCGCCGGCTGCTGCTGCTCGTGCCGTTGTTCGGCGTCGCCAGCCCGTTGATGCACCACCTGTGGTTCTGGCTGCACGGCGACCCGGTCGACCTGGTGCAGGGCGTCGCCGTGATGGCCGCCGGCGACATGCTCGGCGCCATGGTCGTGCTGTATGCCCTGAAAGGCATGCTGGCCCTGTTCTCCTTCCCGCCACTGCGGCGTCCCTGACTTTCATGACCTGCGCTGGAAGGTTCCGGTGCCCATTCATGAATGGTATTCATAAGGTCAAGCAATCGAACGGTCTTATGCGTTGCGGTTTTTAGCGCTACCATCGTCGCCCTGCCAACCCCCTGGCAACCCGTAACGAAAGGAAGCACCATGACCGTCAAAGCCTACGGCGCCCACGCCGCCGACCAGCCGCTCGAATCGCTCGACATCGCCCGCCGCGCGCCGGGTCCGCACGACGTCCAGATCGACATCGCCTTCTGCGGCGTGTGCCATTCGGACCTGCACACGGTGAAGGCCGAGTGGGCCGGCACCTTGTATCCGTGCGTGCCGGGCCACGAGATCGTCGGCCGCGTGTCCGCCGTCGGCGCGCACGTCAAGGGCTTCCAGGCCGGCGACCTGGTCGGTGTCGGCTGCATGGTCGACAGCTGCCGGCACTGCGCCGACTGCGAGGAAGGCCTGGAGCAGTACTGCGACGGCATGGTCGGCACGTACAACGGTCCGACGGCGGACGCGCCGGGTCACACGCTGGGTGGCTATTCCGAGCGCATCGTCGTACACGAAGGCTACGTGCTGCGCGTACGCCACCCGGAAGCGCAGCTGGCCGCCGTCGCGCCGCTGCTGTGCGCCGGCATCACGACCTATTCGCCGCTGCGCCATTGGAACGCGGGTCCCGGCAAGACGGTCGGCATCGTCGGCATCGGCGGCCTGGGCCACATGGGCATCAAGCTGGCGCGCGCGCTGGGTGCCCACGTCGTCGCGTTCACGACGTCCGAATCGAAGCGCGCGGATGCGCTGGCGCTGGGCGCGCATGAAGTCGTCGTGTCGCGCGACGCCGGCGCGATGGCCGCCCGCGCCAAGTCGCTGGACCTGATCGTCAACACGGTCGCCGCGCCGCACGACCTCGATGCGTTCCTGAACCTGCTCAAGCGCGACGGCACGATGGTGCTGGTCGGCGCGCCGGCCACGCCGCACCCGTCGCCGCAGGTGTTCAACTTGATCACCAAGCGCCGCGCGCTGGCCGGCTCGATGATCGGCGGCATCCCGGAAACGCAGGAGATGCTGGACTTCTGCGCCGAACACGGCATCGTCGCCGACATCGAGATGATCCGCGCCGACGAGATCAACGCCGCGTACGAACGCATGCTCAAGGGCGACGTCAAGTACCGCTTCGTGATCGACAACGCCACGCTGGCCGCCTGATGCAGCCGCCCGCGTCCACCCTCGGCGCGGCACCGGCGCGGGAAGCGCCGGCCGCCTGGGGCGCCGTGTTCGCACTGGCGCTCGCGGCGTTCGCGCTCGTCGCGGCCGAATTCATGCCCGTCAGCCTGCTCACGCCGATCGCGGGCGAACTGCGCATCAGCGAAGGGCAGGCGGGCCAGGCGATCGCCGTGTCGGGCGCGTTCGCGCTCGCGACGAGCCTGGCGGTCGCGCGCCTGGCGGGGCGGCTCGACCGCAAGATCCTGCTGCTGGGCCTGACCCTGATGATGATCGTGTCCGGCACGGTCGCCGCCTTCGCCCCGAACTTCGGCGTGTTCATGCTGGGCCGCGCGTGCATCGGCGTGGCCATCGGCGGCTTCTGGTCGATGTCGGCGGCGACCGCGATGCGCCTCGTGCCCGACCACCTCGTGCCGCGTGCCCTGGCGATCGTCAACGGCGGCAACGCCCTGGCGACCGTCGTCGCGGCACCGGCCGGCAGCTGGCTCGGCGCGATCGTCGGCTGGCGCGGCGCGTTCTTCTGCCTGGTGCCCGTCGCGGCACTGGCGTTCGCGTGGAAATGCGTCAGCCTGCCGCCGTTGCCGGCCGCGCGCGGCGCGCGGGGCGGCGGCATGGTCGCGCTGCTGCGCCGTCCCGCCGTCGCGTACGGCATGGCGGGCGTCAGCGTGTTCTTCATGGGGCAGTTCGCGCTGTTCACGTACCTGCGGCCTTTCCTCGAAACGGTGACGCACGCCGGCGTGGCGACCATCACCGGCATGCTGCTGGCGATCGGCGTCGCCGGCGTCGTCGGCACGACGTGCATCGGCGCGCTCCTCGACCGCCACCTGTACCGCACGCTCGCCGCCATCCCGCTGGCGATGGCGCTGCTGGCCGTGCTGCTGGTCGCGTGCGGTGCGTCGGCGGCCGTCGTCGCGGTGCTGCTGGCGCTGTGGGGCCTCGTCGCGACCGCGGCGCCGGTCGGCTGGTGGACGTGGCTCGCGCGCACCCTGCCGGACGATGCGGAAGCGGGCGGCGGCCTGATCGTCGCCGTCGTCCAGCTCGCGATCGGCCTCGGTGCCACGCTGGGCGGCGTGCTGTACGATGCGTGGGGCTACCGGGCCACGTTCGGCCTGGCCGCCGTGCTGCTCGTCGGCGCGGCCGGCCTCGCGGCGCTGGCCGGGCGCGCGGCGCGGCCGTAGAATCCGGTTTTCCGTCGTTCCTTTCCATTCATGGCCCGCGACAATCTCAGCGACATCCTCGTCTTCCTCGCCGTCGCCCGCGAACGCAGTTTCACGCGCGCGGCGGCCAAGCTCGGCATGACGCAGTCCGCGCTCAGCCACACGATCCGTGCGCTCGAAGGCCGTCTCGGCGTACGGCTGCTGACGCGCACGACGCGCAGCGTGTCGCCCACCGAAGCGGGCGAGCGCCTGCTGCAGAACGTGGCGCCGCGGCTCGAGGAAATCGAGGCGGAGATCGCCGCCGTCAGCGACCTGGGCGACCGCCCGGCCGGCACCGTGCGCATCACGGCGACGGACCACGTGATCGACAACGTGCTGTGGCCGCGCCTGGCCGCCGCGCTGGACGCGTATCCGGACGTGCACGTGGAAATCAGTTCGGAATACCGCATGGTCGACGTGGCGGCCGAACGCTACGATATCGGCGTGCGCTGGGGCGACCAGGTCGAGAAGGACATGATCGCCGTGCGCCTGACGCCGGACACGAAGACGATGATCGTCGGCGCGCCGTCGTATTTCGCGCAGCGCCCCGTTCCGGCGTCGCCGCAGGACCTCATGAAGCACGACTGCATCCGCCTGCGCCTGGCCGGCGGCGGCATCTACGCGTGGGAGCTGCGCCATGGCGGCGAGGACCTCGACGTGCGCGTGCGCGGCCGCTTCACGTTCAACGGCGTGTACCAGATGGTGGCGGCGGCCGTCAGCGGCGGCGGGCTCGCGTTCGTGACGGAAGACGTCGCGATCGACCACGTGCGCGCCGGGCGCCTCGTGAGCGTGATGCCCGACTGGTGCCCGAAATTCCCCGGCCTGCACGCTTACTATCCGAGCCGGCGCCATGCGTCGCGCGCGCTGGCCGTCGTGCTGGAGGCGATCCGGCACAAGGGGTGAGACCGCCGGGGGCCCGACATCCGGGCCGCGGCGGCCCGTTCACGCCAGCGGCGCGAAGAGCCGCCGGCAATCGTCGACGTCATCCTGCACGTTGCCGGCGGCGTCTACCGTGATCACCGCCAGGGGCGCGTAATGGTGCACGATGCCGTCCGGCGGCAGTGCCAGCGGGACCGGCACGCCCGCGCCGTCGGGCTCCGTGGGCCATTCGACGTCGCCGGTCGCGGTGCGGGCCGGGATCAGCCAGTAGTCACCGCTGCGGTACTCGGTGGGCCCGGCGTCGCCCGCGCCCTGGAACTGGATCTCGACGCCGTCTTCCAGGTGCAGCCAGAGCGTGTCGTCCTCGACGATGCGCGCCGCGCCGTCGGCCGCCAGTTCCAGCCCGTTTTCGCCGGGGTCGCCCTGCTGGTGGTCCCAGCGCCGCAGCAGCGGATGCCCGGCGCCGCCGTCGAGCGCCGGTGCCGGGCCGCTCAGCGTCACCGTCAGCGCGGTGCGGTCGATGGCCTCGACCTGCAGTAGCGGCGCGACCGCGTTGCGCAGCACCGATTCGTCGTTCTCGACCGCCACCCAGTCGCCGGGTCGCAGGCCGAAACGGTCGTCGCGGCCCAGCGTTTTCAGGGTCAGGATCGACGTGCCGCCGCCGGCGACGATGGGAAACGCCACGCTGCCGTTGTCACGCGACCATTTGAACGTCGGCGGCGCGGCGGCATCGAGGATGCCGCCGGTATGGACCTCGACCCGGTACAGCTGGTTTTCCGCGCCGCGGTAGCGGGCGTCCGGACGCACGATGCACGGGTCCTGGGCCACCGGCGCGCGCCGGGCGCGGGCTTTCAGGCGCGCCGGGCTGGCGGGGTCCAGCCGTGCCGCCAGTTCGTCCGCCGTGCAGCAGGGACTGTCCGGGTTATGACCCGCGCCGTCGCAGGGCGCGGTCACCTTGACCTGCCACACCACCTGCGTGCGCGTGGCGGTGTCCGGGCCGCCCAGCGCCACTTCGCGGATGCCGTCGTCCTCGATATGGCTGATGTGGCGCTCCCACACGTCCAGGTAGACCTGCTGCCTGCCTTCGGGCAGCCGCGTGGCCGCCGCCACGGGGTAGCTGCCCTGGCTGCGGTAGCTGGTGACGCGGCGCACGCGGGGCAGGCCCGGCACCGGCAATCCGGACAGGGGACCTTGCAGGGTCAGCAGCCGGTGCGTCGGGTCGATGCTGGCGATGCGCACGAGCGTGGGCGGAAACGGCGCGCCCGTCGCGGACACGCCGGCGTCGAACACTTCGAGGAACTGGTTGACGCGGAACGCCTGGCCGTCGAGCGTGAACGTGGTGACCTGCACCGTCACCTGTCCACCGTTGGCGGCCCGCTCCTGCAGCGCCAGCGCCGCGCTGCCCAGTTCGCACAGGATGCCGTCCACGTAGTAGCGTCCCGCGCCGATGCGGAAGTCGCCGGTCTGCTCGGTGCCCAGGCGCAGCGGTGCGATGGCGAAGCCGCCGCCGGCAGCCGGCCCGCCGTGCGGCCCGATCAGGTCCGCCCCCAGGCGCCGCAGGTAGTGCAGCAGGATCGCGTGCTGTTCGTTCCAGTCGGCGTCCAGCTGCACGCGGCCCTGCTGCATCAGCACGGCGCTGTAATGGTTCAGCGGGTCGAACGTATTGCGCGTCAGATCGGCTTTCATGACTTCTCCTAACTGGTGAACACGATGCCGGCGTCCATGCCGGCCGGCGTGTTCTCATCGAGGCTGGTGCGCAGGCCGGCCAGGCGCTGCGCCTCGAACAGGTCGTGGTACACGCCCATCTCCGCGTCGTCGTCGGCGCCGGCGGCGATCTCCTGCGCGCAATCGGCCGCCAGCCGGCAGTAGGTGGGCGAGCCGTAGTGCACGCTGTCGAACTGCGGCACGACGCGGGTGCGTTCGCGCGCGCGCAGCGCGTCCCGCTCCTGCGCCGACAGGGCGCCGGTGGCGTAGCGTTCGTCCACCGCCTGCAGCACGAGGTCCGGCTGGCAGGCGTAGCGGCGCGGCGTGCGCGAGCCGGCCGGCACGTAGCTGAACCGCACGCAGCCCCGCTGGCGCCGGCACGCCATCACGGCGCCGTGGAAGATCGTGTTCTCGCCCAGCACGAGCGCATGCACCTGCACGCGCCCGAACACGGTGCTGCGCACGATGGTGAGGTCGACGTGGGCGCACAGGTGTTCCGGGGCGCCGATGGCGATGTGTTCCGCGCCGGTGGCGTCGACGATGCTGTCGCTGATGCGGATCGTGGCCGGCTCGAGCGCGACTTCATCGCGGTTGGCCTGGATGATGCCGAGGATGCTGTGCTCGATCGTCAGGCAATCCGGCGCGTTCAGCAGTTCGAGGCTCGGTTCGCCCGGGCGCCGCGCCTCGCAGTCGCAGTGCAGGCCCCAGCCCGGCACCAGCGTCGCGTGGCGGATCGTCACGGCGGCCAATGCGCCGCCGATCTGCATCGACCGTCCCGTCACGAGCACGCCGTCGAGCGTGAAGCGCGCGCCCGGCGCGCCATGCACGGTCAGGCTGTCCGGCAGCGACGTCTGCCAGTCGAGGATGCGGATCACGGGGCGCGCGCCGCTGGCGGCGCGCAGTTGCAGCGTCTGGTCGCGCGCCAGCTCGACCTGCACCGGCTCCACGTACACGCCGCTGTCGGTCAGTTCGATCACGCCGTGGGTCGGGGCCTCGGCCTGCCACAGCGCCAGCGCATCGCCGATGCGGGCATGGACCTGGCCTTCGCCCACGCGGTACACGCGGTGCGGGTTCGGCTGCGCCAGGGCACGCGGGTATTCGCCGCCGCCGATCGGCGCGGGAAAGCCATAGTGGTAGGACACCCAGACGGGCTGGCGCCGCCCCGGCCCGGGCGGGAAGGCGATCCGGCCCAGCACCGGATCGACCGCCACCTGCCCGGGCAGCGGGCGGTAGCTCCAGTCGGAGAGGTCGGCCGCCACCAGCTGTTCCGGCCGTACCGGCTGGCGCGGCATGCCCACCCAGATCCGGAAGCCGTCGTGCAGGCCCTGCGCCAGCGCGCGGCGCCGGATCGGCTGCGGCGGCGCCGACGCCGACGGCGAAGGCGGCGTGAACAGCTGCGTGTCGTTGCCCAGCACGCTGAAGTGGAACAGGTTCGGCCCGACCTCTTCGTAGCAGCTGGCCGGCGCCATCGTGACCGGGAATGCGCGCAGGCGCCATACGAACACGGCGACGCTCGGGATGTTGTGGAAGCCGCGGCCGTGCGCGGAGGCGATGCGGCGCACGTCCACCGTATGCGCCAGCCGGTCGGCCGGGCCGCCCAGGCAGTCGAGCGCATCGCCGTCGCGCACGTCGACGCTGCGGCCGCGCCCGGGTTGCAGGTGATTGAGCGCCTGCGTCACGGCCAGCAGCCGGAACGCTTCCACGGCATGGGCCGGCCAGCCCGCCACGTCGCGCGCCAGCATTTCCAGCACGGCCAGCGTGCCTTTCGCACGCCGCGTGCGGATGACGTGCGCCACGGCGCGGCGCGGCGTCAGGATGCCTTCGAGCGCGGGATTGTCGGCCGGGCCGCCGCGCGGCGCGGCGCGGTAGCCCAGCAGCTCGCCGATGTACGGTACGACCCAGTCCGCGCAGGTCTCGATGAACCAGTCGTCGTAGAGCCGGGCGATGTCGGCTTCCAGCAGGTCGACCTGTTCGGCCACTACCTGCAGCAGGGCGCGCAGCGGGTAGCCCTGTTCGGCACCGCGCTGGCGGTAGATGGCCGGAAGCAGGTCGTACAACCGGTCGGGTTGCGGGACGGGGGCGGTATTCATCGGCGGATCTCCGTGAGGATGAGCGTGTCGGGCACGGCGGGCGACAGGATCGCCAGTTCGGCCGCCAGCACGCCGAGCGCCCCGTCGCCGTGGGCCGGCTCGGCCACGACGCGCGGCTGCGACGCCAGCGTGTCGGCCAGGCCGGCCAGCGCGTCGACGCCGATCGATTCCGCGACGGCGTCGAACACGCGCAGGTCGACGTACGCCACGCCGTCGACGCCCTGCATGACGGCCAGCGCCTCGCTGCGGATCGCATCCTGGGCCAGTTCGCGCCGGTCGAACCCGAAGGCGTCCAGCAGCGCGGCGCGCAGCACCGGCTCGACCGCTTCCCACAGGTAGTCCGGCTGCACCTGCACGCCCGCATTCAGCACCAGCAGCTTGAGCCGGCGCGGCGCCACCCGCACCGGCTGGTGCGGGTCGCCGTTGCGGCCGAGGGCGTCCAGCAGGTTGCGGTACAGCGCCGATTCCGGACGGATGGGCGCATCGTCGGCGCCCGCGACGGTGACGTGCACCAGCTGGCGCCGGCCGTCGGTCAGGCGCGCCGCGCTGCTCTTGCCGATGCCGGCGAAGTAGCGTGCGAAGTCGGCGTAGTCCTGCGTGGAGACGAGCCGGTCGAGGGCCGCCACGGCCAGCGGGGCGTTGCGGCGCACGGCGTCGCGGCTGTCGGCATCGGCGCCGCCGCCGGCCGGCAGCGGGTTGACCACGGCCTGGGCGCCCAGCGGATGCGTGGCGAGCTGGCTGATCCGGCGCGCCTTGACGTTGCCGCCGCTGCCCATGCCGTAGCGGTACACCGCCTTGACGTTGGCGACGCCGGTCGGCAGCCGCGCGCCGTGCACGCCGTCGCCGAACACGATGCCGGTCGCGTCGGTGCCGTCCGTGCCGGTCACGGTCTGCAGCATGTAGCCGTGCGCCGTGTCGGACAACCCGTCGAGCGTGCCGGCCCGGTGCCACAGCACGTCGTTGACGCGTACCTCCAGCGTGCCCTCGACGCCGGCCGGCGTCGGAGCGCTGGTCCAGGTGAGCGGGCGCTGGTGCAGCAGGAAGCGCTGCAGCGGCCGCGCCGCGTCGCCGTCACCCAGGACCTCGCCCGTGGTCTGGCCGGCGCTGGCGGCGGCCACGTTGCCGTGGATGGTCACGGTGCCGGTGTCGTACCGGTGCGTGAGCCGGCTCGCCAGCGTGAGGATGGTGTTGGCCGGCGTCGCGGCGATGCGCCACGCCCACAGTCCTTCGCCGGCGGTGCGCGTCGCCAGGATGACGGCGTCCGGCAGCGCCTCGCCCGTCAGCGGATCGAGCAGCAGCCCGACGAAGGCCGCGAAGTTGCCGGCCCGTTCGGCCGGCGTCGGGACGTAGGCGGTGGCGTACAACCCGGGCGCCAGCTGCACCTGGTCGCAGTACTGCTGGTTGGCCATCGCCGGCTGCGGCAACGCCTTCAGGGTGGCCGGATCGGCCAGCCTGCCCACGACCAGGCGGTCGCCGACCTGGTTGGCTTCGCTGACGTAGTACACCTGGGCGAACGGCACGTCCGGCGCCGGGAACGTCGCGCACGCCGCGCCGCGCGTGCCCTGCGCCACGGCGGCGATCATCGCCAGTTCGCTGTTGACGATGCCGCTGGCACCGGGAATGTCGGTGCATTCGCCGGACACGATGACCCAGCGGCCGGTGTCCAGGCCGTCGTACAGGCCCGCCAGCACGATCGTGTCGCCTTCGATGTCGGCGTCGAGCGGCTCCTCGGCGAGCGCCAGTGCCTCGGGCTGGCCGTACACGACGGTGCTGCGGATCGCGTTGAAGTCGGCACCGTTGCCTTCGTTGGCCCGGTTCAGGTCGAGCCACATGAGGGCGTTCAGGCTGGCCGGGTCGACCAGTTCCACGCGCGTGCTCTTGCCGCTGATGCCGTAGTCGGCGCGCGCCACGGTGGCGGTGTCGGTGCCGGTCCATGCGACCAGCAGTCCCGGCGCGGGCACGATCTTCGTCGCGCCGCTGTCCACCGCGCGCGTGTCGACCACCACCCAGCCCTGCGGCAGCACCTTGTCGTAGGCGCTGTCGAGCGACACCATGTTGGCCTGTTCGTGGAACACGGAGGCCTTCGCGTTGCCGTCGTCCTCCACCACCGGCCATTCGCCGTAGCGGGTGACGACGCCGTCGCTGACCTCCGTGATGCGCAGCGGCGCGCTGCTGCCGAACAGGGACGCGCGCACCCGCAGCGCGTACACCGCCACCGCCTGCGTTGCCGCACTGGTGCTGCTCCACGCCGCGTAGAGGCTGGCCGCGGCGGCGGGATGGAACCGGGCCAGCAGGCGCGGCGCCACGTCGGACTGGCGGCCGAACACCTGCGCCGTGTTGCGTGCCAGGGCTGCCGGGCCGGCCGGCTGGGGCGCCGCGGGACGCGCCAGCGCGTCGAGCATGGGCACCAGCCGGTGCAGCGGCGAGGTGGGACGCAGGTCCGGCACGATCGCGGTCACCGGGCCTTCCGGGACCGGTTCGCTCGCGTCCAGCAGCGGCAGCTGGCCGACCAGCGTGCCCAGCGTGTCGAGCAGGTCGGCGAGCCAGGGTTCGAGCCGCGTGAAGCGGCGCCGCAGCGCCAGGTCGTGCCAGTCGCGGATCCGCGCGATGGCGCTGCGCACGAGCGGCAGCACCGCGTCGGACGTGCCGGCCGACGCCGCCGCGTCGTCGATCAGGTCCTGCAGGACCGCCGCCACCTGCTCGGCAACGTGGTTGGCCGCGAACAGGCTGGCCGCCTCGCCGATGTACGGCAGGACCGCCAGCTTGACGTTGTCGAGCGCCTGGCTGCCGAAGCTGACCGTGAACGGGGTCTCCTGCAGGGTCACCTTGGTGCGGTCGTGCAGGGCATCGGGCGTCACCGACTCGACGAACCGCACTTCCTGCTGGCCGCTGGCGCGCCCGAGCACGATCAGCAGCGGGTCGCCGGCCTTCAGGTTGGTGGACGTGCCCTGGAAGTACAGCGTGCCGATGACGTCGGCCTCGGTACCGGACGGCACCCGGCCGGACGGCGCCGCGGTCGCAAAGGACGTCCCGAACGGCGGCGAGATGACCTGCGGGCGCGTCAGGCGCGGCTTGAGCGCGTTCCAGGTGTCGCGCGCCTCCAGCGCATCGTCCGTCTCGAAGTACTGCGGCAACTGGCCCGCCTCCGGGATGCTCTGGGCGCGCGTACCCTTCGGCAGCGCGCCGCGAAAGCCGTCGGCCACCGTGAAGGCCAGGTGGACGCTGGCGGCCACGCCCGGCCGGATGCGGTAGCCGACCAGGCGTGCCAGTTCCGCCACCGACTGGCGTTCGAGCGCCGTGCGCAGGTAGCCTTCGTTGGCGATCCGCTCCTGGTAGAAGGTCAGGACGTCGGCCACGGTGGCCCAGCCGTCGAGCAGCGCGATGGCGGGATCGGTGCGCGCGCGCGTCGTCAGCGCCTTCAGCGGGGAGGTGCCGCCGCCGTCCGGCGCCGGCAGGCTGGCGAGGCGCGCCAGCATCGCATCCAGGAACGAGGCATGCGTGCCGATCCGGTAGGCCAGCGCGGCGAGGCCGGGCCGGTTGTCGTGCGCCGGCGGGTCGGCGCTGCCCGTGCCCGCGCAGCAGCCGCAGCCGCAGCCTCCGCCGCAGTCGCAGCCGACGCGCGCGCCGGGCGCCTGTGTGATCGTGTTCATCGTCCACCTCGCAGGTCGAGCACCAGCCGGCCGTTTTCCGGCATGCCGGGATGGTTGTCCAGCCGCGCGATTTCCAGCGGCCCGAGCTGCAGCACACCGTCGCGCAGCTCGTCGTTCGGCCCTTCGAAGGTGCGTTCGAGGCGCACCACGCTCACTTCCTGCACGCCGGCCACGGCCTGCGCGGCGGCCGTCAGCGCACTGACGTGGATATCGTCGCCGAAGCTCAGGCGGTCGGGCTGGAAGAAGCCGGTGCGGCTGTCCAGCGCCGCCAGCAGCGCGGCCTTGACGTGGCCGCGCAGGTAGCCGGGCGCGACGCACACGCGCAGCTCGACGTCGAGCGGGACGTAGCGCGCCGGCCGCACGACCACGTCGTGGCCGATGCGGCGGTAGCGTTCGAGGTCGGCGGCGATGGCGTCGAGCAGGGCCGGGGCGGCGTCCACGCCGCCCAGCGGATCGATGGCCACCAGCACTTCCTGCCAGCTGCCGGTCCAGCGCAGCGTGGCCGCCGCGCGCTGCACGCCGGGATGCATGGCCGCCAGCGTGGCGTAGTCGTCCGCCGTGACGGCGCG
>Ga0308166_1003478_pt1 | contig 13404 bp, 11 predicted proteins | sample PhyCR2_2_FD_202137 | JGI IMG/M metagenome (GOLD analysis project Ga0308166, IMG submission 202137) | Phyllosphere microbial communities from UC Gill Tract Community Farm, Albany, California, United States - DLSLCC.R2 | ecosystem: Host-associated > Plants > Phyllosphere > Unclassified | place... | reverse complement strand
ACGTTTGTTTCGGGCCAATTATGCCTGTGGGATTTGCGCGCGAACGCCTTGGCGCCCACCACGATATCGCGTCGTACAAACAAGGCGGTCGCGCGCGCCTGTCACAGGCAATACTGGCCCGAAACAAACGGAGCGGGTTTACCCGCGAAGCGCCGCGCGGGCGGCGCTCGATCTCACAGGCGCTGCATCTTTTCTGACAAACACCTGTCAGCCCTGATGCGATCCCTGTGAGCTTGCCGGCGATGAGCCGCACGCGTAACCGGCCACCCTCACCGATTGCGCGTAACCCGCCACACGGTATTGGCCAGGTCATCCGCAATGATCAAAGCACCGCGTGGGTCCACCGTCACCCCCACCGGGCGACCGCGGGTCTTGCCATCTTCACCCCGGAAACCCGTCGCGAAGTCAATCGGTTCCCCAGCCGGTTTGCCATTGCTGAACGGCACGAAGATGACCTTGTAGCCCACCGGCTTCGGCCGGTTCCAACTGCCGTGCTCGCCCACGAATACCCCGTCGGCAAAACCCTCACCCATGGCCGGGATCGAGAAGTCCACACCCAATGCCGCCACGTGCGAGCCCAGGCTGTAATCTGGCTTGATCGCGGCGGCGACCTTGTCCGGGGCCTGTGGCCTTACCCGCTCATCGACGTTCTGCCCCCAGTAGCTGTAGGGCCAGCCGTAGAAGCCGCCGTCACGCACCGAGGTGAGGTAGTCAGGCACCAAATCAGGCCCCAACTCATCGCGCTCGTTGACCACTGTCCACAACTGCCCGGTCTGCGGCTCAATGGTCAGTGCAGTGGGGTTGCGCAGGCCCGTGGCGTAAGGCCGGTGTGCGCCGGTTTCGGCATCCACCTGCCAGACCATGGCGCGGTCGATCTCCACCTCCAGGCCGCGCTCGGTGATATTGCTGTTCGAGCCGATACCCACATACAGGTAGCGCCCATCGGGGCTGATCGTCAGTGCCTTGGTCCAGTGGTGGTTGATCTGCGATGGTAGGTCGGTGACCTTGGTCGGCGGGCCGTCGGCCTTGGTCTGGCCGTCGGTGTAGTTGAAGCGCACCAGCGCGTCCTGGTTGGCCACGTACAACTTGCCGTCGGCAAAAGCCAGGCCGTACGGCGCGTTGAGGTTTTCCGCAAATACCGTCTGCACCTCGTACTTGCCGTCGCCGTCGGCATCGCGCAACAAGGTCAGGCGGTTACCGCCTTTGACTTGGGTGTTGCCCTTGGCCTTGATCTGGCTGGCAATCACATCCTTGGGCTTGAGCTTGGCCGCGCTGCCGCCCCTGCCTTCGGCCACCAGGATGTCGCCATTGGGCAATACCAGGCTCTGGCGCGGAATCTTCAGGTCGGTGGCAATGGCTGTGACGCTGTAGCCTTCGGGAACGGTCGGTTTCTGCTCACCCCAGGCCGCCGGCTGAGCGATCTTCATGCTCGGCAACAAGCCACGTTGTGGCTCGGGCAAGCGCGGGTCCGGGCCATGGGCCTGGGTAGGCTCGCCATCGCCACCACAGGCACTCAACAGCAGCGCCACACTCAATACACTCAACGCGTGCAAGGGCTTCATGCTTCACCTCCAGAACGCAGGTTGCTCAAGCCGGTCCAGGCTGTGGCCAGTGCAAGTACGCTCACCACCACCGACAGCACCAGCCCTGCTGGCATCACCGCCCAGGCGTCCTTGGCATGCTCGAAGGCATTGATCAGGCCAAGCACCCAGGTCACCAGCAGCAGCACGAAGTACAGCGTCGGGCGCCCGCCTTTGCGCTCGGCGCGGATCAGGTTGGCCAAGGCAAACAGCAGCGCCAGCCCGCAGAACACCAAAGCCCCGGCGATCAGCCAGGCGGCGAAGTTGCTCCACTGGATCTGATAGCTGTTGTAGTAGGCGATATCGCTCAGCAGCGCGCCCAGGAACAACGGCACACTGCCGGCCAACAGCAGGGCGTGCAGCGGGCTGGGGGTGCGCCGGTAAAGGGTGTGGTCGGATGTGGTCACGGTGCCTCCTTTTCATTCGGTGACCCAGGCTGACGGGGTGGCCATCAGCCGTGCGCAGGGTGCGCCTAGCAAAGGAGCCCTGCGCAGCGCCGATAGTTCACCGCTTCGCTGCAATGAAACATCTTGGAAGAACCGCCCCCCAGCGTTCACACCATTGGGCTCAAGCAACCAGCAGCGCCTCAGCAGATGCCCTGACAGGCAAAACCCCCAGGCATTCATTTATTGAAGTTATTGAAGGCACCGCTGTAGGAAGTTACTGAAAACCCAACTCAGAACCGAACTTTCGTACAACCTAACAACGAAGAATGCCCTGCAAAAATCTCAAATTATTTCCCCACTTGCGTTGCTCTGACCGGCGCGCTAACACTGGTGCCATCACGCACTGGAGGAAGCCCCATGTCTCATCTTGCCCAGTTCCGCGCCCTCGAATGGCTGCTCGCCAACAAGAAAGACGAACTTCAGTTCATCAAGGTTGACCCCCAGCTTCGCCGCGAGCTGGAGTTCGAAAGCAAACTGCACGACCTGCTGGCCGAATATCAATTCGGTTTAAGGCAGGTGCTGAGCATCATGGCACCTGAGCAGCGCCACACCTTCGACCTGTTCACATGGCAACCCCAGGCACTGGTTTCACCGACCGGTTTCCGGGCGCGGCTCAGCAAGTTTTATCAAAACCCCTATACCGGTGAAGTCGTCGAAGCCAAGAGCACCTTGCACAAGACCTTGCGCCAGTGGATCAAACAGTACAGCCGCGCCGAAGTGGAAAGCTGGGTGTTACCAGGTGCTTTGCTACCACGCAGCCTGCGCGAATAACCAGCGCCGGCTCAGCGGTCGCCCTGACGCCTGGCCGGCACACGCAAGCGTTCGGTAACCGAACATAAGACCGCCTCTTGAATTGACGCTGCCGCCCGCACTGCTCACCATGCACCGGCCTTACATGCCCCCTTGCCTGGGAAATGGTCACGCACCCGCAGCACCGCAGTTGAATACAATTTCAAGAAACGAGCCGTCATGAACAACTCCAAGACTCACCCCGCCGCGCCCCGGATGCCCCAGGGCTCGATCGGCGACAAGCTTCGCGCCGCCTTCGGCGTTGGCAAGACCCGCTGGGGCATGCTGGCCCTGGTGTTCTTCGCCACCACCCTCAATTACATCGACCGCGCCGCCCTTGGCATCATGCAGCCTGTCTTGGCCAAGGAAATGAGCTGGACGGCGATGGACTACGCCAACATCAACTTTTGGTTCCAGGTCGGTTACGCCATCGGCTTCCTGTTGCAAGGCCGGCTGATCGACAAGGTCGGCGTCAAACGGGCCTTTTTCTTCGCCGTGCTGCTCTGGAGCCTGGCCACCGGCGCCCATGGCCTGGCCACCTCGGCTGCCGGTTTCATGGTTTGCCGCTTTATCCTTGGCCTGACCGAAGCGGCCAACTACCCGGCTTGCGTGAAAACCGTGCGCCTGTGGTTTCCGGCCGGCGAGCGGGCTATCGCCACCGGTTTGTTCAACGCCGGTACCAATGTCGGCGCCATGGTCACCCCAGCGCTGCTGCCACTGATTCTAGCCGTGTGGGGCTGGCAGGCCGCATTCATCGCCATGGGCTGCCTGGGCCTGGTGTGGGTAGTGCTGTGGCTGCTCAAGTACTACAACCCTGAAGACCACCCGACAGTGCGCCAGAGCGAGGTGCAGTACATCCAGCAAGATGTCGAGCCCGAGCCGACCCGGGTGCCGTTCAGCCGCATTCTGCGCCTGCGCGGGACCTGGGCGTTCGCGGTGGCCTATGCGATCACCGCACCGGTGTTCTGGTTCTACCTGTACTGGTTGCCGCCCTTCCTCAACCAACAGTACAGCCTGGGCATCAACGTGACCCAGATGGGTATCCCACTGATCATCATCTGGCTGACGGCAGATTTTGGCAGCATCGGCGGTGGCATTCTGTCGTCATGGTTGATCGGCCGCGGCGTGCGCGCCACGACGGCGCGGTTGCTGTCCATGCTGGTCTTCGCCTGCACCATGGTCAGCGTGGTATTGGCCGCCAACGCCAGCGGCCTCTGGGTCGCGGTGGCGGCCATTTCGCTGGCGGTGGGGGCGCACCAGGCCTGGACGGCGAACATCTGGAGCCTGGTGATGGACTACACGCCCAAGCACCTGGTGAGCACCGTGTTCGGCTTCGGCAGCATGTGCGCAGCCATTGGCGGGATGTTCATGACGCAGATCGTCGGCAGCGTGCTGACGGCTACCCACAATAATTATGCCGTGCTGTTCACCATGATCCCGGCCATGTACTTCCTGGCTCTGGTGTGGATGTACTTCATGGCGCCGCGCCAGGTCGAAAGCGCCTGAGGCGCTGCTCAGTTACCTCTACGGGGCCCTTGCGGGCCCTTTTTTTGCGCCCCGGTCAACGAAGGCGCGGCGCACTGGCCACTATCAGACCTTGGCCAATACCGCCCTGGCGTGGTCCAGCGCCATGCGCGCACGCTGTTCGCCGCTGATCCCTTGTTCCAGCAACTGCCGGGTAGGGATTTCCAGGCTCAGCGGGAGGGTCGCCGGTAGCGCACGCAGCAGCCCGACCAGATCGGCATCGCCATCACCCGGGAAGCGCCGTTCGTTACGCGCCTGGCGCAGGATTTCGTCCATGTCGGCCGGCACAGGCCCCGCCACGTCGCATAATTGGGCATAACGCATGCGTTGCGGCGCCAACTGCGCCAGGTCGCTCAGCGCAGAGCCGGAGCGGTTGAAATGGAACGCGTCCACCAGCACGCAACCATTGGCCTGATCGGCGTTGGCTACCACGCGCATGGCCTGGCGCAAGTCGCGTACATCGGTCCAGGGCATGAACTCCAGGTGCGGGTGGATGCCATGGCCCGCCGCCAGCTCGCACAATGCAGCGAAGCGCTCGGTGAGCCGCGCTTCGTTTGGGTCGTTGCCTGCCACCAGCAGTTCGGTGCCCCCCAGCTCGGCACCTACCGCCAGGATGGCTTCGAGATCCGCCACGCAGGTGTCCGGCTTAAGGCGCAGGATCTCCAGGTCCAGCACCTGGATGCCGGTATCGCGCAGGCGTGCCTGGGTCTGCCTGCGCAGATCGGCATCGGCCACCAGCGGGTAGTGCTGTTCCTGCTCGGTGGCCGGCATCAGGCGCAGGCCAACATGGCTGTAGCCAGCGCGGGCAGCAGCCTCAACCATGTCCGGCGGGGACAGTTCGAGTACCGTCAGGGCCGCAAGGGAAAATATTCGATCAGTCATTCGTCGTCACCAGAAAGAGGGTATCAGGCAATGTGCTCGGGAGCACAGGCGCGGCCGCTGGCGGCAGCCTGGCGGATCGCTTCGATCAGTGCCAGGGTGCGGCCCGCGTCGGCGGCATCGACCAAAGGCGGCTGTTCACCGCGGGCGACCCGCACGAAGTGCTGCAACTGCAGGGTCAATGCTTCACCGGCGGGTATGCTGTGCTGGTGCTGTAACAACGGTGTGTGCCACCCCGAACCCGGCTCGGCGTAGTGCCAGTGCTTGAGCTGAGGAATGCTCAGTGAGCCCTGGGTGCCGGCCAGCAGATAACACGGCTGGCCATCCTGGCGCGGGTAGACCGGGCTTTCACCCGAGTCGAGCTCCCAGCTCCAGGGCGCCGCTACGGCGTCCGAGCCGGTCAGGCTACCCAAGGCGCCATTGGCGAACTGCAACAGCACGGCGGCACTGTCTTCGTTGGCGAACCCCCGCACGTCGTTGCGGGTGAAGGCCTGCACCTGTACCACCTCGCCGCACAAGTAGCGCAGCAGGTCGAGGTCATGGATCAGGTTGGTCAGCAAAAAACCCGCACCCGGCTCGCGGCGCCAGGCGGTGTCGAAGTAGCTGTCGGGCTTTTGCAACTGCCACAGTGCGGTGACATTGATCAGCCGGCCCAGCCTGCCTTCGCTGATCACTTGGTGCGCCTTGGCGATCAGTGGATTGTGCCGACGATGGTGGCCGACCAATACCGGCACCTTGCACCGCCGCGACGCCTCGACCAGCGCCCGCACCTCCTGCAGCTGCACGCCGACCGGTTTTTCCACCAGTACCGGCACGCCGGCTTCGACGCAATCCAGCGCAGTGGCCACGTGCTGGTTGTTCGGGTTGGCGATGATCACCGCCTCGGGCTGCACGCGTTGCAGCATCTGCCGATGGTCGGCAAAGTACGGCACGCCACAGTCGACGGCGAAGGCTTCGGCCTGCGGGCCGGGGTCGGCCACCGCGCACAACTGGGCCTGGGGTACATTGCGCAAGTGCTGGTAATGCTGGCGACCCATGATGCCAGCGCCGACCAGGGCGATACGAAGGGGTGCGTTCAACAGCCTGTCCTCTTGTCATTGTTGTGGTGCGAATATGAAACAGCGTTCCACAATGCACCCTCAGCAATTTAGAACCAGGTTCAACTTTTCAGAAGAGCCTGCTGAACAGACTGTGCGGTAATCGACCGGAATATCCCTCAGGCAAACAGTTCGCTGGCGTGGCTGGCGGCAGATAGTTCCTCGGTGGCCGCCAGCAATAGAGGGGCCAGCTCGGCCAAACGGCTTGGCGCCAGGCGTGCACTGGGCCCGGCAATGCTCAGCACGCCAATCACCTCGCCGCTTTGCGGGCGCCGCACCACCGCAGCCAGCGCCGAGGTGCCCACCGCCGAGGTTTGTTCGACCCACGCATAACCCCGCTCGCGGGCGCGGTGCAGGTAGGCAAGCAACTCGTCGGTGGTGCGCGGCGCATTCGGGCCGAACTGGCCCGGGTCGGCAATGCCTTGGCGCAGCACCATCTGCAGCGCCTGCTCATCGTCCAGGCTGGCCAGCCAGGCGTGCCCGGAAGCGGTGTAGAACAGCGGCGCGTCGCGCCCCATGTCCGGGTCGTAACGCAACCCGGAGCGCGCGCCCTGGGACTTGGCGATCCAGGTCTGCCGCGCCCCATCGATGACACCAAGGCGCACCAGCTCACCACTGTCCTGGGCCAGGCGGTCGAGAATCGGCTGAATGACATCGGCACCACTGCTGGCCAGGTAACGGAAGCCTTGGGCGACCAGCTTGGCCGACAGCTGATAGCGGCTGTTGTCACGGTTCTGCCGTACGTAGCCCAGCCGCATCAGCTCGGCCAGCATGCGGTGTGCGGCGCTTTTAGGGATCTCCAGGCGCTCGGCCAGGGTTTGCAATGCCAGGCCCTGAGGCTCACCGGCAAGGCTCTCAACAAGATTGAAGGCGCGTTCGATCTGACTACCAGCCATGACACAGGTCCTTGCTACGTTTTGCGAATTCTAGAAGATGATTCCATATTCCCGATAGCGTACAGATGCAATGCCCTGCCAAGTGTTCGATTATCGCCCGCTTGTTGAGTGGGCGGCCAGCCGCGCCCTTGCGGATCCAGGCAAGCCAAATAAGAATATGGAACAACGTTCCAATAACAACACAGGATTTGTGCGATGCCCCCTGCCCCCTTCGAAACCGAATGCGATGTACTGGTGATAGGTTCAGGCGCCGCCGGGCTGGCCGCCGCTGTGACAGCTGCCTGGCATGGGCAAAAGGTGATTCTGGTAGAAAAAGAGCCGGTGCTGGGCGGCGCCACGGCCTGGTCCGGTGGCTGGGCCTGGGTCCCGCGCAACCCGTTGGCACGCCGCGCCGGCATCGACGAAGACATCGAGCAGCCACGGACCTACCTGCGCAATGAGCTGGGTGCCCATTACGATGCCGAACGGGTGGACGCCTTCCTTGAAGCCTGCCCGCACATGGTGGCGTTTTTCGAGAAACACACGGCGCTGCAGTTTGCCGACGGCAATGCGATACCGGACATGCACGGCCACACCCCTGGCGCCGCCGAAGGTGGGCATCAGGTGATTGCCGCACCGTACGATGCCCGCGAGGTGGGTGCACTGCTGCCACGCCTGCGCCAGACCCTGCGCGAAACCTCGTTCATGGGCATGCCGATCATGGCCGGCGCCGACCTTGCCGCGTTCCTCAACATGACCCGTTCGCCCAAAGCCTTGCTGCACGTGTGCAAACGCTTCGGCCGGCACCTGTACCACCTGGCCCGCCATGGCCGGGCCATGCACCTGGTCAACGGCGTGGCACTGGTAGCGCGGCTGGCCAAGTCGGCGCAGGACCTGGGCGTGCAGCTGCAGGTGTCGGCGCCGGCCAAGCATTTGCTGGTCGAAGCGGGCCAGGTGTGCGGCGCGCTGGTGACGACCCCGCAGGGCGAGCAGCGTATCCGCGCCAAGGCAGTGGTACTGGCAGCGGGCGGCTTCCCTCACGACGCTGCCCGCCGCCGGCAGCTGTTCCCCCGCGACGCCAGCGGCCACGACACCCTGGGCCTGCCGCCAAAGGGGTGCTCTGGCGATGGCCTGCGCCTGGGCGAGGCAGCAGGTGGCGTGGTGGCCACCGACCTGCAGTCGCCGGTGGCCTGGGCGCCGGTTTCGCAGGTGCCGCATGGCGATGGCACTGTCGGCCATTTCCCGCACATCATCGAACGGGGCAAACCGGGCATCATCGGGGTGCTGGCCAACGGCAAGCGCTTCGTCAATGAAGCGCACGGTTACTATCACTATGTGGCAGCCATGGTCGCGGCAGTGCCAGCGGACCAGGAGGTGTGTTCGTGGCTTGTGTGTGACCACCGTTTCTTGCGCCGTTATGGCTTGGGCCATGCCCGCCCGGCGCCACTGCCGGTGTGGCCGCATGTGCGCAGCGGCTACCTGAAACGTGGCGCCACACTCGAAGCGTTGGCGGTTGCCTGCGGCATCGATGCGGCCGGCTTGCGCGCCACCGTCGAGGCCTTCAACAGCCATGCACGCCACGGCCAGGACCCGGCCTTCGGCCGCGGCTCCACTGCATTCAACCGCAAGCAAGGCGACCCGCAACACCCAGGCCCCAACCCGTGTGTGGCGCCGATCGAACAGGGCCCGTTCTACGCGGTGAAGGTGAAGCCGGGTTGCTTTGGCACCTTTGCCGGGTTACGCACCGATGGCCAGGCACGGGTACTGGATGCCAGCGGCCAGCCAATCAGCGGGCTGTACGCGGCAGGTACCGACATGGCCAGTGTGTTCGGTGGCTGGTACCCGTCTGGCGGCATCAACCTGGGGCCCGCGTTGACCTTCGGCTACGTGGCAGGGCGGCATATTGCCGGGGTGCAGGCGTATGAGTGAGCGGCCGGCGGCAGTTCGTGCTTGCCGCCGGCCCGGGTTCAGCCGCGCAGCTGGTACCAAGTGGTCTTGAGCTGCGTGTACTTGTCGAACGCATGCAGCGACAGGTCGCGGCCGAACCCCGACTGTTTGCCGCCACCGAAAGGCACCGTGACATCCAGTGCATCGACCGTGTTCACCGACACGGTACCGACTTTCAGCGCCCGTGCCACGCGGTGCACCTGGTTGAAGTCGTCGCTCCACACCGAAGCCGCCAGGCCATAGATGCTGTCATTGGCCAGGCGCACCGCCTCCTCTTCACTGTCGAAGGCACTCACTGCCAGTACCGGCCCGAACACTTCTTCCTGCGCCAGGCTCATGCTGGCATCGACCTGGGCGAAGATGGTCGGCTCGATGTAGTTGTCCGAACCGCCGATATGCAACCGCCGACCGCCACACACCAGCCGCGCGCCCTCTTGCCGCGCGCGGTCGATGGCGGCCTGGATACGCGCTGCCTGGCCGGCATCGACAATCGCCCCGGCGCGGCTCGAAGGGTCCAGCGGGTTGCCAGGCTGCCATTGCCGGGCCTTGGCCTGCAGGCGCTCGATGAACTCATCGTGGATGGAACGCTGCACATACAGCCGCGAGTTGGCGGAGCAGACCTCACCCTGATTGAAGAAAATACCAAAGGCCGCCTTTTCCGCAGCCAGGTCCAGGTCCTGACAGTGCTCGAACACCAGGTTGGGGCTCTTGCCCCCGCACTCCAGCCATACCTGCTTGAGGTTGGACTGCGCCGCGTATTGCATGAAGTACTTGCCCACCTGGGTGGAGCCTGTGAACACCAGGCAATCCACGTCTGGGTGCAGGCCCAGGGCCTGCCCGGCCTGCTCGCCCAGGCCCGGCACCACGCTGAGCACGCCTTCGGGCAACCCGGCTTGCAGGGCCAGTTCGGCCAGGCGCAAGGCCGAGAACGGCGACTGTTCGGCCGGCTTGAGCACCACGCTGTTGCCCGCGGCCAAGGCCGGCGCCAGCTTCCAGGCGGCCATGTCCAGCGGGAAGTTCCACGGCACCACCGCCGCCACCACGCCCAGGGCCTCACGGGTGATGGTGGCCAATGCATTGGCGGCTGTCGGCGCCACCTGGTCGTAGAGCTTGTCCAGCGCCTCGCCGTACCAGGCAAATACCTGCGCCGACCCGGGCACATCGATGTTGTACGCGTCCATGACCGGTTTGCCCATGTTCAGCGAGTCCAGCAATGCCAGCTCTTCGCGGTGGGCCATGATCAGTTCGGCCAGGCGCTGCAGCACTTGCTTGCGCTGCCCGGGGGCCATGCGCGCCCACGGGCCGTGCTCGAAGGCCTGCCGTGCGCTGGCCACCGCCAGGTCGACGTCGGCCTGGGCGCAGGCGGCGACCTGCGCCAGCACCTGGTTGGTGGCGGGATTGATCGCGGCAAAGGTCGCGCCACTTTGTGCCTTCACGGCTTTGCCAGCGATCAGGGCGCTGGCCGGCAGGTACAGGTCCGCCGCGCGTTGCTGCCAGAATTCGAGGGTGTACATTTGTACTCCTTTCAAGCGGTTGTGCTGACTGACTGTCAGAGCTTGCCAACCAGGCGCGCCGTGCGGTCAACGGCGATGCGGGTTTTTTCCACCAGCTCATCCAGCTCGCTGTGGTTGGCGATCAATGCCGGCGCCATGATCATCCGCCCCAGGGTGGAGCGAATGATCACCCCCTCCTCGAAGCCGAAGGTCCGGCACTGCCAGGCCAGGTCGTTTTCATTGGCAAAGCGCTTGCGGGTAGGCTTGTGCTCTGCCAGTTGCAGCGCCGCCACCAGGCCTGCGCCCTGCACCTGGCCAATCAGCGGGTGGTCGGCAAACACCTCACGCAGGATGCGCTGCAGGTAGGGGCCGGTGTCGTCCTTCACCTGGCGCACGATGCCTTCGTCACGCAGGGCTTTCAGGTTGGCGATGGCCACCGCCGCTGCCACCGGGTGGCCGGAATAGGTCAGGCCGTGGGCGAACACCCCGCCCCGCTCCACCAGGGCTTCGGCTATGCGCTTGCTCAGCACCAGCCCGCCCATGGGCACGTAGCCGCTGGTCAGGCCCTTGGCAATGGACAGGGTATCGGGCTGGAAGCCGAAGTATTCGTGGGCAAACCATTCGCCGGTACGACCAAAGCCACCAATCACCTCGTCGGCACACAGCAGCACATCGTACTGGCGGCAGATGCGCTGGATTTCCGGCCAGTAGCTTTCCGGCGGGAAGATCATGCCGCCTGCGCCTTGGAACGGCTCGGCAATGAAGCCGGCAACGTTTTCGGCGCCCAGCTCCAGAATTTTTTCTTCCAGCTGCAAGGCACAGCGGCGGCCGAACTCGGCCGGGCTCAGCTCACCGCCCTCGGCGTACCAATAGGGCTCGTCGATGTGCGCCACATCCGGGATCAGCCCACCCATTTCGTGCATGAACTTCATGCCACCCAGCGCCGTGGCCGCCAGGGTCGAGCCGTGGTAGCCATTCCAGCGGCCGATCATGATTGTCTTGCTCGGCTGGCCGACCACCTGCCAGTAACGCCGCACGGTGCGGATCAGCACCTCGTTGGCCTCGGAGCCGGAGTTGGTGTAGATCGCGTGGCTGTAGTGCCCGGGCAGCAGGCTGAACAGCAGCTCCGAAAGCTCGATCACCGCCGGGTGGGTGGTGTGGAAGAACATGTTGTAGTACGCCAGCTGGTCCATCTGCCTGGCGGCAGCGGCGGTCAGGTCGCGGCGGCCGTAACCGAGCTGGGTGCACCACAGCCCGGACATGCCATCCAGGTAACGCTTGCCCTCGCTGTCCCACAGGTGCAGGCGCTCGCCACCGACGATCACCCGCGGCCCTTCGGCGTTCAGCGCCTTCTGGTCGAGGAAGGCATGGATGTGGTGCGCGGCGTCGGCTGCCTGGTAGTCACGGGTCTGGCGTTGCGGGGCGAAAGGCGCATTCATTGTTGGTTTTCCTTTGCGGTGGGGTGCACGGCAGCGGCGCTCAGCGCCGCTTGCCCATATAGCTTTCCAGCGGGTCCTTGCCCAGCACGCCCTGGGCATTGGCCAGCGCGTCGATGAACAGGGAAAACAGCTCGGACTGGGTGCCGATATCGAGCTTGGCGTAGACATTCTTGCGGTGCGACTTGATGGTGTCTTCCGACACGCCCAGGCGCTCGGCCAGCGACTTGGTCGAATGGCCGCGCAAGATCAGCTGGGCAATGCGGCATTCGCGCTCGGTCAGCAACGAGCTGCCGAAGTTGTTCAGCGCAGCGTGAATACGCTGCTCAAGGATGTTCTCGAAGCGCCCGGCACGGTTGTCGAAGCCGGCGAAATGCTTGCCGAGTACCGCCAGCACCCAGGGCGTGATGTGCCCGAACAGCGCACGGGTTTGCGGGTCGAGCTTGTCGGTGAAGGCCAGCGACACGGCCAGGCTCTGGCCGGGGGCCAGCTGCAGGATGTAGTTGAGTTCGTCTGCCAGGTGCGAGTGGCGGTAGAACGACTGGTAGTACTCGCTGACCTCAAAATGGTCAGGTGCCACCTCGAACAGGCCGTAGCAGCCAGACCCCAGCTGCTCCAGGCAAGCACCGTAGAACGGGTCGAGCAGGTAGAAACCCGACAGGTAGCGGCTGACGTTGCCTTCGGGCTGCCAGGGCGCCTTGTCGTCCTGCTCGAACAGCGCGCAGGGCATGCCGTCGTGCGGGTACAGGTACACCGTGGTGGCCTGGAGCGGCCGGATCACGCCCAGTGCCGCAAACAGGTTGGCGGCAAAGCCAGGCCGGCCGATCGCCTCGGTGACCTTGGCCTGGTGCTCGAACCACTGTTCTGAAAGCAATTGGATAGTCACTGTCGGCCTGCCATATGGAGTAAGGCACCGCCGCCAGTGCGGTGCGTGGTTGGGCAGATACTCCCATGACAGGGGAACCTGCGGAATCACCCTTTGGGGTGAGCCCAGGCAGCGGCCAGCCGGCTCACCCCAAAGGGTGATTCCGGGTGCTGCCGGGGTGTGGGAGCATCAACCCGCCCCAGCGCTGCGAGCCTTGCGCTCGACCTCCTTGCACGACACCCCCGGTAACGAGCCTGCTCGCCTGCCGCGGTGGCCTGCATCCCTTTCCAGGAGTTAGCAATGCATACAACAACAACTACAGCTCACCCCACCACCCCGCCCGCCATCGCGCAACCTGCCGCCAGCAGCGGGCGTTTGCGCCAGTCCATGAGCATGACCGCCCTGGTGCTGTTCGGCCTGGCATACATGGTGCCGCTAGCGGTCTTCACCACCTATGGGCTGGTCACCCAGAT
>Ga0308166_1003477_pt1 | contig 13404 bp, 13 predicted proteins | sample PhyCR2_2_FD_202137 | JGI IMG/M metagenome (GOLD analysis project Ga0308166, IMG submission 202137) | Phyllosphere microbial communities from UC Gill Tract Community Farm, Albany, California, United States - DLSLCC.R2 | ecosystem: Host-associated > Plants > Phyllosphere > Unclassified | place... | reverse complement strand
TAAGGAGAGGATGATGGATATCCCACGTATTTTTACCGTCAGCGAAAGCGAACACCGCATTCATAACCCGTTCACCCCGGAAAAGTACGCCACGCTGGGCCGCGTGTTACGCATGAAGCCAGGCACGTGCATTCTCGATCTCGGCAGCGGCTCGGGGGAGATGCTCTGCACCTGGGCGCGCGATCATGGCATTTCCGGCACCGGCATCGACATGAGCCGACTTTTCACGGAACAGGCAACGCGCCGTGCTGACGAACTCGGCGTCAGCGAGCGCGTGCGTTTTATTCATGACGACGCGGCCGGATACGTTGCAGATGAAAAATGTGATGTGGCGGCCTGCGTGGGCGCCACCTGGATTGCCGGCGGCGTCGCCGGAACAATGGCGCTACTGGCAAAAAGCCTCCGGCTTGGCGGGATGATACTCATCGGTGAACCCTACTGGCGTCAGGTTCCTGCGAGCGATGAGGTAGCCCAGGCCTGCGGCGTCTCGTCCATCGCAGACTTTCTCACCCTGCCCGACCTGGTCGCCTCGTTCGACGCGCAGGGCTATGACCTGGTGGAAATGGTCCTCGCAGACCAGGAAGGCTGGGACAGATACGAAGCGGCGAAATGGATGACCCTGCGTCGCTGGCTGGCGGAAAACCCCGACGATGACTTTGCACAAGAAGTTCGCGCGGAGCTGACAATTGCGCCCAAACGCCACGTCACCTACACACGAGAGTACTTTGGCTGGGGGGTGTTTGCGTTGATTGCCCGATAGCCTGAAACAGGCGGTATAGCCTTAACGACTATACCGCCTTCACGCATCAGATATTAAGGCGGCTCAGGATAATATGAACGCGGATTCCGTCACGTTTACCCGCGTTTAATCACCGGGATATCGCCCGTATCATTTAACGCCCCCGGGAATGTTTTTAACCACTGAGCGACTTTTTGTTTATTGATATTCACCACACTCATTCCTTCCAGGCATCCCCATAATTCTCTTGTATGCTGCGGCGTGATCACAATACAGTCTTTCATCACCCGGATTTTAACCGGCATACCGCTGATAAACCCTGCCCGGGTTAGCCAGTCTCCCCCCAGCGGAAGATATTTATTATCTATCCGGGCATAGAGTTCGCAGCAGGCGGAGCTTGCTTCCGCCGTTTCTGCGCGGGGATGAACTGGCGCAGCAGTGGTCTGGTTGCCGTGAAGACGGCGGGTGCTGTTTTTGCGTACCAGCTCGCGGTTTTCAATCATGCCGGTGAAAGCATCTGATTCTGTTTTGCAAACCGTAAACTCTGGCATAAAATTCGGCGCAGCCATTTTCAACTCCTTGTAAGTTGGTTGTGGTTAGCGGTATGGGGGTGTTGCAGCACCTTCATATCGCGTCTCGTTGTAAATAATTCCTGTGAAACTCACTCTGCCGTTCGGCGTTATTTCTGATGCGTATTATACCAGGCTGAATATAAATACAGCGGTTTTGGGTGGGGTAAATTTGGAATTTGCGAGGGGGATTCAGGAAATAGTGTTGTGTGCGCTAAGGCCATGTTTTTGTTCGTTGTGGGTTGATTGGTCTGGGTTTTGCGAGCATCATCGCAATTATTTACCTTCTTCCGTAACGCGATGGCTTCCAGCAAAACACTCGAACAGGCAATTGCCAACATCACCATCTGGCGCAAGGGCGAACAACGTGCGCCACATAAACCCTTATTGCTTCTGTACGTGCTGGCGAACTATCAGCAGGGGCATGCACGTCTGTTTGACTACGGTACCGAGGTACATGCTCAACTGCTAAGCCTGTTAGAACGCTTTGGTCCAGACAGGAAAGAACATTACCCAAACATGCCCTTCTGGCGGCTCAAAGGGGATGGATTCTGGGATCTTGAGAACAATGAACTCTGTTCCACCACTGGCAGCAAACAACCACCGGTAAAAGAGCTGGTTGAACATAAGGTCGCTGGCGGTTTTGATGAAGAACACTATGCGCTACTGAGAAAGAACAAGAAGCTGATCGGCTCGCTGGCACAGAAGATCCTTGAGGCGCATTTCCCGGAAAGCATCCAGGAAGAGATCGCAGATGAGATGGGTTTTGATATTCAACAGATCCGTAAGGTTCGCGATCCGTTGTTTCGCCAGCAGGTGCTTCGCGCCTATAACTATGAATGTGCAATCTGCGGATTCAACATGCGACATGATAACACCTCCGTTGCGCTTGAAGCCGCGCATATCAAATGGAAACAGTTTGGCGGGCCGTGTGAAATCCCGAACGGGCTGGCGCTGTGTGCAATTCATCATAAGGCGTTTGATAAAGGATCGATTGGGCTGGATGACAGTTTGCGGGTTCTGGTGTCAGAGGCGGTAAATGGTAACGGGCATGGGATTGTAGGAAGACTGTTCTGGGATTTCGCCGGGAAGCAGATAGCACTGCCGATGGTGAAAGGGAATTATCCAGGGGAAGGGTTTGTGGAATGGCATCGGAGGGAGGTTTATAGGGGGTGAGTGCGAAGGCCGGATTCGCCTTTTCTTTTACTTTATTGAAAATTAATGGGTTATGAGGTTTTATTTCGAGGGTTTGCCCCCAAAATAGGACATAAAATTTAATACTGCAATGTCGTGCACAAATTTGAAGTTTAACTTTAGTGGGACTTAGATAAACAGTTAACAAGCACTACTGGAAAGCCTCTATTTAATTACGCTCATCATTTATCCATGAGCAACATTGTTTCAATGTATTCAATTAATTGAATGCAAAAAAATTTAAAAAAAATAAAAATCAATCATAAAGATATCAAAAAACCCAATGCTGGGAATTTTAAAATATAATATAAAAACGAAGAGAGCATGCTTAAAAAATATACATCACACCCGCTAAATAGCAGGGTGATAAATTTCCAAGAATGACTCCTTATCTGTGCATCTTGTTTTAATAAAAACCACCAAATCATCCAAATAATTCTTTTCAGACAAATAACATTCCCATACCAATATAACCCACCACCCTAAAGCGGTAAGCTTTTTAATATTTGCACTATCTCTACTTTTATTATCATTAACTTTTTTGAGCCAAAAATCAACATTTGACTTAGGAGTCCTCGCAAGCTTACAGTTGTCGTCTTCATGGCCGTGCCAAAAACAACCATTTACAAAAATTATAGTTCTATACTTTGGTAAAATAATATCTGGTTTTCCGGGAAGGAACCTATCATGAAGCCTATAACGTAATCCCTGTGAATGAAGAAAATAGCGAACTTTTAATTCTGGTCTTGTATTCTTTTGCTTAACTGATGCCATAACACGATGCCTTTCCTCTTTGCTGATATTATCCATCATTAACCATCCCCATAAATATAAGCTTGAGCATTACATACTAACAAAGCTTTTTGTATACATTTTAAATCAGAGGGAGATATTTTCTGGTATCTTGCAAAAAGAGTTAAAAGAATCGAAACAGATTTATCATTCAGCTCTACTAAATTTTTAGAGGCTATAAGCATTAGCGCTTTTCTTAGAGCAGTTTCCCATTTTAAAACTGTCCCATCCGCTACGACAATAATTTTATTTCCATTATCACCATAATAAAGAGATGTCTTATTTTTCGAGTTATCTTCAATTAAACACGCATCTATTTTAAATGTCTCCAAGATAATCTCTTCAACGTCATTAGGTTTGGCTTCACCAGTTTTATCTTTCGAATACCGATTTAAGATCGCATCTTTTATATATGTGCGAACCGCATCCTTTCTCATATATTGTGATAATTTTCCTCCCACTGATGGCATTGAGACCAGCTGTGCAAGAAAATTACCATTTTCTGTTCGAGTACGTGACAAATAATTAACTTTATCTGCCTCATTGTAAACAGTTTGTTTAATAGATTTAGCAATTTTATCAGGAATAAGATTACTCATACCCAAGCCTCCGTGTCAGGAAATATTAATTTTTCGGCTTCATCTTGGTCTTGTAAGCTTGCCACTTCATCTAACCAAGCATCAATAAACTTCTGGCCCTTATTGTTGCTAAATGTTACCACACCATCTTGTAGCAATACAGTTTCAGTATCCCTATCGTAAGGTGTTTTTTTGGCCTCATCGTCTAGCTCTTTAACTGCAGCTATTCTTCTAATATCTGTTACAAAATCAAGAACAATGACTTCTTCCTTACCGGAAGACAATCGAAGTCCCCGACCTAGCTGTTGAATGAAAATTCGTCGAGAGTGTGTAGCTCTAAGGAAAACAAGGATATTTACATCAGGGACATCAATACCTTCATTTAATATATCAACTGCGGTTAATGCTTGAATTTTTCCAGACGAAAAGTCAAGAAGAATCTGTCGTCTCAAAATCTTATCATCAATGGACATATTAGCGGCTGTGATTCCAGCCGAAACTAATTTAATTGCAAAAGCGTTTGCGTGTTTTTTAGATGGAGAAAAAATAATTACACGTGGTTCTTTAATAGATCCTATAGTTTTGATTATTTCAGCAATAACAGCATCATCTCGTTGAGGTAAAAATAATCTCTTATTTAAATCTTTGATGCTAAGTTTAGTTTTTGCTAATTTTGGAAGTTCATCCCAATTGATATTATCACACATTAGTCGATAATCAACTACAGCTAAGAATCCCATACGCATTCCATCTATTAATGAAACTTTAGCAATAGGTTCACCAAAAATAGAGTCAATAGTCTTACCATCTCCTCGCCAAGGTGTAGCTGTCATTCCGATTAATAATTTCGGTTTTAAATGCTCTATACATGATGAAAACGCATTTGCGAGAGCATGATGTGCTTCGTCAACGATTATTAGATCAAATGCTTCAGGTTCTACCCCTCCCAAATATCCATATAGAGTTTGGTACAGTCCGAAATTTATCCCATCATAAGGTACCGGTGCAGTTCCCCCCATGAAAATTCGAGTGGGTATATTTTTTGACAATTGGCTCCAAAATGATTTTTGTAATTGATAAGCAAGTTCTATAGAATGACAGAGAACCAAAACCTTCTTCAACCCTTTATTAAAATAATAATCAGTTAAAGTCGACGCAATTACTGTTTTTCCCAGTCCTGTAGCCACTACAAACAAAGCCTTACTTCTATTATTTTCATGACATTTTTTTACAAGATCAATAATATTACTCTGATAGTTACGTAAAGGTCTTTTATCGCTACCATAGTTATCCCAACGCCCAATAAACTGTTGTAAAAAGCTCCCATTCCATAATCTAATATTGAAACCTTCTCTATTAAGTTGATCTCTCCTTTTATATGCCGAATTGGTAAACTCTCCATTTGTAGCAACCACAATAATCTTCGCACGATAATAAGATTGTCCAACGATGGCCTGATTTATAGCTGATACACCGACATAAGAAGCCGATGTTATAGACTTGACTTGGAATAAATAAGACTCATTTTTGTTGTTTTTCCCATTGTAGCGCACAGCTAAAATATCAGCACCTTTATCCCCAGAACCACCAACATATTGTATATTTTCCCATCCACAATGAACCAATAATCTGACCACGGCCAGCTCAAGAGCTTGCCAATCTCCTCCAGACATCACATTTTCATCGAAAAAGGTTCTTTCTACAATCATTCGATTAGCCCTTCAAGAATTGACAATGTATTGGCATGTCGTAACAACTCTTGTTTTTTATTTACTGCCCCTTGTAATAGTAATACTATGTCAGATATATAAGATAGTATCTTATCTAATGATACTTTTCTTAATCTCTCACAAGTCGATTCATTACCAATTTTCAACTGTAGATACGGCTGAGCAAAAAGTTTATTATCCATAAACTCTTCAGGCATTCGCTCGATAAGACGTTTAACAGTTGCATCACATATATAAGGTAATGTTTGTGAAGCATTAATTTGGTTATTTTGATAGTCACTCAACAAGTGTGGCGCCTCATCAATCAACCTTCTAGCCAATTCTTCTTCTTCCGCATCAACTTCTCGAATTATATCTTTTACAGTAGAAAAACGATGATTTAATAAATTTGGCAATCTCTCTTTAATATTTGATACGATATTATGCGCTCTTTCCTGAAGAGATTGATAATTAATCCTTTCATCAGTAAGATGATTATCAACAAGTCCAACATAAGCATCTTGAATTGAAATGGTTTGATTACGTAAACTATACTTTTCAGCTAAACCTTGAAGTAAAAGCTGTTTGGCCGTAATTGGGTATTCAGCCAATATTGGATGAGTAGGATCAAAGAAAAAATCGACTTCAATGCCATCAATAAAGATATGACATGGAACCCTGTTCCCTTTGATTTTAATTGGAAAGTCTTTAACCCGCCAAGCAGTAACATCCATACCTGGAGTTAAATCATAGGAGTATTTCATTGATAGAGACTCTTCTTTATCTGAGTTCTGGATCAGTTCATCTCTCAATGATGTTACAGAAGTAACAGATTTTGGTTTCTCATTCGAGGTGTTATCATTATTTTGGGTCCCTTCCGTAGAACCATTATTTTTTGGTATGTAATCATCGATCTCATCGGATGGCTTATCGCCCGAATTAACAGGTGTTATTCCTCCAGTCCCTTCGCTACGAGCTCGATCGGCTTCTTGAGCAACTTTGAACCATTTATCATCTGACTCATATTCAAGTTCACCAGCATAAAATTTCTTTGAAAAATCCTTGGCCAAAGAATTAGCAATTGCTAAATTTTTAGTTCCTGGATCAATTCTACGATACGCATTAACTAATTTTCCTAATGGTGATGTATTATCACCATCATAGCCCATAGCCGCTCGACTTTTAGGTAGAATAGGTCCTGCGCCTCGAACTGCCTCCAAAGTAAGTCGCCACGCTCTATCGGTAGTATCGAATCCATTTTTTTGATATGTTGGGATTAAATAATCGACATGTAGCTCGCCGACTAATCGGCCCCCTACTGTAGAGCCCAGCTCAACTGGATATTCAGTTATTATTGTCCCAGTATCTGGGTTTTCGAACCCAAATAGACATTTATCTGATACAAGAATTTTCCTGCCATTTCTAACAAAATCGATACCATAATCTACTGTGTCAGAATATCGTTGGACGCCAATCCATCCCTTTAACCTACGGGCACGTTTAACAATATGCTCGGGGAAACTTCCAGTGGTGTTGGCCACCAATTCTAATTCAGTAATTTCATCGTCAAGAAGATATCTATTTCTCGATTTATCAAAATAAGTATCCCCTAAATCACGATTGATTTGTTGCACAGCTTCAATTTTTAGTCCCTTTCGTATTACAAATCTCGAATCAGACCAAATACAATAATTTTTTGCGAAAAGTTTTTTCCCCTGAACAAAAAGAGACACTTTATTTTTATTCAGTATAGGAGAGTAAATACTTTCAAGCTGTCTTCTAATGATGCTTTCTTTCCTTTTTATTTCTGAATAGATACCATCCTTTAAATTTCTAATAATAATTTTGGTGCCTGATTCATTATTATTTTTTTTAGGTTCGCGTACGATAGGAGCTGAAAATGTTTGATCTTTTATAAGTTGTTCGAAATTAATTCTTATCCCAACCCATTCGTCAGAGTCAGGTGTTGCAGAAAGGAATAGAGTTTCATCTCCCAGCCTAGCTGTAGATATATTAAACCCCATACCAAAAAGGCCGAGATTATGGATTGGATCATTGCTTGAGTATCCCGCCTTTGCCGCGCTTTGTAGGATATCTAAAGGCATTCCATTGCCGTTATCCTGCACTACAATTTCGCGCTCATGAGAAGATACTGAGTCTGAGGACCAATAGATATCAACTCTAGGATTTTCGATAAAAAGACCACGATACTCTGCATCAGCGAAAGCATCCAATGAATTATCAGTGAGTTCAGCCAAACATTGCCATGCTGCAAACGGTATATCACCAAGCGTTCTCAATATTTTAGGCGTCGGTGTAATATCAACAAGCTGGCTATTGTGATCAAAAGTGTTCATTTAATCATCTCCAAAAAGGATGCTATTGATTGAGCAACTTTGTTTGCTAGAAGCGGTGGTACAGCATTCCCTATCTGCATAATGTTGGAAGTAGCTGAATGCGGGAATTTGAAACTGTCTGGGAAAGTTTGCAAACGTGCACACTCTCTAACTGTAAGTCGCCTATCAAGGGAATAATGAAACTGAACTCTTGATTTCGCATTGGCTCTTATCGTATATGATGGTGCGTGTGCCTGCGTTCTCTCATCACCTTGGCCATTGCCATTTTTAGCTCTTGCCGCTCTAAAAAATTGAGATTGATTTGGAATACTCTCATCTGTAACCTTTTCTAAATCAGCTATGGCCCATGATGTAGTTAAATAATCATCTTCATGATGTGTAACTTCCGGTTTACTCGGAAAACCATCTAAATCTTGTCTTACCGCAATAATAAACAAACGAGTTCTTCTCTGAGGCACTCCATAATCCGGAGCATATAATGTCCAAACCTGAACTTTATAACCAGCATTTTTTAGATCATCTTTGATTGTTTCAAGTACCTTCCCTTGATCCATGTTAGCCAATCCGGGAACATTTTCGCCTACAACAACTAGTGGCTTGTGGATATCCATATAACTTATTAAAGATTGATACAATCTTCCGCGCTTTGAACTAAGCCCGTGCCTTGGGCCGCATGTAGCAAAGTCTTGGCAAGGGAAACCACCAATTAATACTTTAGCAGAAGGGATTTCTGCAGGGTCAAAATCTGACAAATCTTTTACGTGCCCATGATTTGATATATTTTCATTATAAGTATCAATACACTTTACGTCATTGTCATACGCAGATACCAATTTAAATGGTAGCTTTGGAACACTCTTACCTTTATATTCAAACCCTCCTAAGAAACCTAAATCAAGACCGCCGCACCCACAGAAAAATGAGACAACAGAACTCTCATTGGTTCCTACTTCTTCCAAGGCAGAAGATTCTCTAAATGCTTCCCCTGAGACAGCTTCCAGGGGGTCGGCTTCGGGGAAGGTAAGCAACTCTTGCACAACTGTTTGATTTTTAATCATTTCATTTCCATCAATATGGTGTGTTTTCATCTTCTTGTTCATTCTTTAACATTTTCGCCGTCTTTGACCAAGAAGATGCTTTCCGTCAATCTCACTTAACTTATTGATAATTAACGAATTACATATTATTAAGTCTATAACTAATTTACATTTTCCTATAATTTATGGCAAATGAAAAGTCATTAATATGCTTTCTAGAAAATATATTTAAGTGTTAGGTAGAGTTATGATTTATCTTGATCATATTAAACTCAGATCTTTCATCAGAAGCGAGAACAGATTCATCTTTTTCATTAATAATTATAGAATGTAGTTATAGAGTAGTATTAAGAAATCATTAAATCACATTCCTACTCATCATATAATAACACTCTAATCACCAAGCTCTTCATCTGCCATCAAGAAAAATTTACTTATCACTATATAACTAAATTTGGACATTCAATGAATCGTTAAACACCAACCTATATTTATCCGCAAAATCCAATAATTATCCCGACATATGTCATAACACAAAGTTTACTATCTCAATAAATTTCCGCGATGCCACTCCAAATAATCTATGGACTTAAATGAGAATGCCTTTATTTTCTCCGGCAATAAAAATTGCTCTTTAACACTAATATCCAGCTCATTACTAATTAATAAACGCCCATCGTTCTCAAACGAAATCCATCCCTGATCGAATAGGATATCAATGTGTGCAGCCAGTATAATTCCATTATAAGGATCAAGGCGTTCATTCCCATTCTCGCAGGCAGCCCACGGTTTTATATGGCTGGCACGGAGTAACGGCGCAAACGCCGTTCCCGTAACAGGGCATGCCGGATACAGCATGAGACAATTTTTCCGAAAGGTACCCTGCCCCAGCCGCGCCGCAATCAGCTGCTCGCGTACGGTATCTTCAATACTTTTATCTTGCTGAATTGAAAGACAATCACGTTGCGCCTGTTCATCTCCGACAGACGATATTAACGAAAGAACACGCTGCTCAATCGCACTGTCTGAAAACACACTCAATCGCTGATGCACACGCTGCGCTGAATGAGAAAGCGCAGCAGGAGCGTCCTGCTCGTCACGCCAGCCAACTCGCACATCAGTAAGCCAGGAATCAAAACGGTCACGACTATTTTTCAGACTATTGTGAAACTCGCTGGCGGTTTTACCCGCTCCAAAACGAGGATAAAACAAGGCAAAAGCCTCTTTCCATTTCTGAACACCCAGTCCCACGGGTGGTTGAGATTTACCGTACTTCGACAAATACCACGCCACTTCAAGCAAATCATCTTCCGAGCTATTCATTGTTACATCCTGTTTTTCCAGCGTAATTCATCACCGGATTATGTCTGAAAAGATCGTTAACTAAACTGATCAGGTTAGTTGTTTTAGCAAAAACATCTCACACCGGTTTTCACCATCAACAAGCACTACACGCAACCAACAACACAAAAAGGAACACGCCATACCCCCACACAAAATCCGCCAGGAGTGGCTGACGCTGGACGAGGCCGCAGAAGTCATCCGCCAGCACAGCATCACGTTGCTGCCCGCCGACCTGATCCGCCATGCCCTGCATGGCGATCTGCCACTCTCGGTCTACTTCCCTTCTCCCGTACTTCTGAGACCACTCATTCCCCCTTGCCGCTTTGCCTGCCGATTCAGCAAGCCGCCCTTTCCGCCTTCGCAGTGCAACAAGCCCGGCAACCGCAAAGTGATGGCGAACTCTCCGGCATGCAGACGCGACCAGACTCTGCAACTGACCACCAGCCATCTGTGGAATTTGCCGTTAATCGGCCTTGAGCGCCTGCTGCTCCACCAGCAACTGGCGAAAACGTTGAATCGCCCTTGCCCCAATGATACCCATTGCTGCAACCAGATTGGCATCGTGGTCTGCGATGAAAACGACAGCTACTACCAACTATGTTGCCGCAAATCGTTGCGGGAGCTTTTGCTGGAAATGCTCGCCACGCAGAACAACCTTCAGGAAGAGCTACATCTGCTAATTGGCCAGCTGTATGGCAATGGTCACAATGACCTTAAATCCCGGCTCAGTCTGTCCGTCAGCTACCTGCAGGACACGCTACCTCCTGACGCTCTGTTCGTCATCCGTCGCACTCATCTTTAAGCCTTCCTGACCCGTCATCTGCCGGAATCAAAGGAGCGGATAAGTTCCGCGCTTTCCCGTTTGCTGTGGCTGGCCTGCAAGCACAACCCGCAACTGGACGATAAAATGCTGGAGCATCCCTACAAACTGCTGAACATTTTCGAATGCTGGGCGCGTGAGGATGGTATGCACCTGCCGCTGAGTCCCGAGACGTTGAAAACTGCACTCCAGCGCGGCGCACCGCCGTAACGCGATCAACAAACACTTTCAACTAACAACTCTCACTAACCCAGATAAGGATTTTTACTGCCAGGCAGGGACGCTGCTGCTTTGATAACCACGCCCATCGTGCTGATGTGAACGAATCTGGACACAGGAGTAATGGTTATGAACAGCGACAGATTTTGACGCTTACGCCAGGTGGAAGACAAAATCGGCTTCGGTAAATCGTGGATTTACCGGCAAATCCAGCTGCAACAGTTCCCGCCATCCATCCGGCTCAACAGCCGCCACGTCGCCTGGATGGAAAGCGAGGTGGACGCATGGATCCACCAGCGCATTCGCCTCACACGCGATGTCTGAATGCCGGAGGAAGATTATGTGCGCTTCACACCTGCTCAACCGCTGGCTTCACAGTGCCAGCACTACCGGAGAACAGGAGATGGTCTAGGTCAGTCTGAAGCAAATCCAGCCGTTCTACCTCAATCCCCGTGTCACCCGCAACCCAGGCTATGACGTACTGAAAGCGTCAATTCTTGCCCGCGGGTTGGATAACCCGCCGGTACTGACCCGTCGCCCCGGTGATGAAAAATATATGCTCGCCAGCGGCGGGAATACGCGCCTCGCCATCCTCAATGAACTGTGGCAGGAGACGCAGGATGAGCGTTACCACGCGTCTGCTGGCCGCTCAGACCGTGGCCGGAAACGCTTTCACCGCAGCAGGGCGAAGTCCAGTACCTGATCGGCCGTCTGGCGGAAAGCGACCTGCATAACGGATTGATGTTTATCGAACGGGCGGAAGGCATTCTGCATCTGCACGATCTTTACCACGAGGCAGGCATTGAATGCCTGACGCAACTGGCGCTGGCGGAGCAACTGACCCGCGATGGCTATCCCGTCAGCCAGTCGCAAATCAGCCGGATGCTACAGACCGTGGACTGGCTGCTGCCATGCATCCCTAACGCGCTATATGGCGGCCTGACCCGTAAGATTATCGATCGCCTGTTGGCGCTACGCAGCGCGGCGGAACAGGTCTGGGCAAAGCTGATGCCGCTGGAACGCCAGCCGGAATTTGCCGACCTATTCAGCACCGCCCTTGCCACTTTCAATGGCGAGCCGGAAGGCGTGGTACCACAACTGGTGCAGGATGAACTGCTCGGCGGGATGAGCAGCCGCAGCGGTATTAGCTGGAATACGCTGCTGGCGGAACTGACCGATGGCCAAAGCAAGCGGCAGGCGCTGCTAAAGCCGGGAAGCAACATCCAATTTGCCCGCTTTCACCACCTCTTTGATGGGCACCAGAAGGTCTTCCACCTTCATTTTGGTGATGTCGCAACTGCCGTTCGTGGGAAAGACGTATAGCTCGAAATAACGCAACACCCGCTTCTTATGTTCCGCCGACCAGTTCACGTTACTGGTGACCTATTCGCGTGCCACAGACTCGAACGTATGTTCCGGCGTTATCGCAAGGCGTTCTGCTTTTCGGTGTGCACTCGGATCGATGACGGAAATCAGCAGTAATTGGGCCTCTTCACGCATGCGTCTTGCCTGTGCAAGCGTCAAAAGCGGATAAGGTCCTAAAGCAAGCTTTTTCTCTTTTTTTTCAAAGCGGTACTTGATGTACCAGCGTTTTGAACCGTTAGGGTTAACCAGCAGGTAAAGTCCATGCGAGTCACTGAGCTTATACGGCTTGCCACAAGGCTTGGCGTGGACTATAGCGCGATCTGTTAGTGCCATTTGGGGGCCTCACTATTATCGAACTACGTCTAAGCCCCCAATTTGGCCCCCAAATCGCGTGGATGTCAATGGATGAAAAATGACCAACACGGAAAGACCACAGAACAAATATTGTTATTGCCGAAGAATAAATTATCTTTGAATTACAGACGGATATGGACGAATCTGGACAGAAATGGACACAAAAAAAGCTACCATTAGGTAGCTAATTATTGCATCACTTGGTGCCGAAGGCCGGACTCGAACCGGCACGTATTTCTACGGTTGATTTTGAATCAACTGCGTCTACCGATTTCGCCACTTCGGCACTGAAGGGGATGCGGAAACGTTGTGGATTATACCTGTCGC
>Ga0308166_1003474_pt1 | contig 13409 bp, 14 predicted proteins | sample PhyCR2_2_FD_202137 | JGI IMG/M metagenome (GOLD analysis project Ga0308166, IMG submission 202137) | Phyllosphere microbial communities from UC Gill Tract Community Farm, Albany, California, United States - DLSLCC.R2 | ecosystem: Host-associated > Plants > Phyllosphere > Unclassified | place... | reverse complement strand
CCCACGAGGAGAGTAATGATGAATTTTAAATTTGCAAAAAATGGAACTGTCATTATTGCGAAAATCATCAAAATGACAGTGCTCTCGCAAAAAGAGCTGTTGCTTTCGCCAAAGAACTGGTCTCGTATTGCGACGCTGTGGCAGCGTTTACAGCAAAGCTTTCGACTGATGGTTGGCGTGCCAGACTATCAGACTTATGTGGAGCACATGAAAGCTCATCATCCTGATTTAACACCAATGGATGCAAAGACTTTCTACCGTCATTGTGTCGATGCGCGTTATCCATCGGCAGGTGGTACTTTAAAGAAATGCCCTTGTTAAGTTGAGTTTGATATTTAGCTAAACAAAACGGTATGTGGTTAAACCATGTACCGTTTTTCTTTTTTTGGAAATGAAAAAAGGTTGCTTAAAGTCTGCTCATTTGTATTTTTTTCAATTGAAAATCACTTGTTTTGCTTTTGAAAAATGAATATGATGCTTTCCATTCTAGGTGTATAGCTCAGTTGGTTAGAGCGCTACGTTGACATCGTAGAGGTCTCCAGTTCGAGTCTGGATATACCTACCAAGATATTAAAATCATATAAACTTGCATAGCTTTATTTGACCTAAAAAAGCCCTAAATTATAATGATTTAGGGCTTTTTTATTGCTTTATATAAACTAACATAAACTCATATAGCAGATCGATCCTTGTATCATCATGTGTATCATGATTCAATTACTGAACTCATGATACAAGCTTGTTTGCCATAATTTGTATGAAAAGAACTGCAATTAAGAAAAGACCCTTATCTGATACGACTTTGGCTAGTCTTGAGCCAGAAGATAAAGACTATAGAGAATTGGATAGTAATGGTCTGTATTTCCTCGTACAAATGAAAGGAAATAAATCATGGCAATTAAGATATAAAAAACCTGATGGCAAGTGGTCTTGGATGGGGCTAGGAGCTTATCCAGCTATTAGTGGAGCATTAGCCAGAAAGAAAGCAAATGAAATATTAAATAAGCTTTCTAATGGTGAGATGATACAAACCAAGGCAGATACAAGAAAACAGGCCATTGAGCGAGAAGCGCTGCTATTTAAAAATCTCATGTATGACTGGTTAAATACTAAAGAGCCAAATTGGGGATTTGATACTTTTGATAAAGCAAAGAAATCTATTGAAAGGCACATTATTCCTAAATTTGGAAATAGAGACTTTACTAGTATTTCACCTAAAGAATGGTTTGATTTCTTCCAAAGTCTACAGCGTGATTTAGGTATTTACACTCAGACTGAAAAGCTGACGTCTTATTGTCGTAATGCATATGATTGGGCAAAGTTCCAAGAGAAAATAAAATTTAATCCGCTAGAAGGTATAACAAAACATCTTGATAAAAATCAGGGCGGGAATATGAAGTTTGTCGATATTGATGAATTTCCTGCTTTGATTAGAGCTATCAGAAGTTATCCGAAACGGGATAAAGCAATTGGTTTGGAATTATTTGCTTTATTGTTTCCGCGTCCTGTCGAATTAAGATATGCCACTTGGGATCAATTCGATCTTGATAAAGCTGTATGGATTAAGCCAGCTGTAATCATGAAAAAAGATATTCCTCATGCGGTACCTTTACCTCGTCAGGCTATAGTACTTTTAAAAGAATTATTAACTTATAAAACTGAATCTAACTTTCTTTTCCCTGGAAGAGGAAGTTTAAGCGAACCCGTTTCAGACAATACATTTAATACAGCATTGAATCGATTGGGATATAAAGATAGACAAAATCCTCATGGCTTTAGACACATTGCCAGTACTCAGCTAAACAATAGATTTAGTGATAAAGAGCAGGTAGTAGAAGCCACACTGGCACATTTAAAGAAAGGCGTTAAAGGTGTCTATGACAAAGGAGCTCACTTTGAAGAGCGTGTAGTTATGATGCAGTGGTGGGCAGATGAAATTGATAGGATAGTTGAAAATGGCTAAAGACTGGATGTTCAAAGGTTTGTCTGGTGATGTTACACCTGAAGACGAAATAAGTACTTGCATAAATCAAGGCAAATTCATGATCGAAATTGCTGAAAAACTAAAAAATAATGAGCTGTTAACTGAGTGGGAAAGGGAGTGGGCTGTAGGTATTGTGGCAGCTAGAGGTAAGGATCAAATAATAAATCCTACAAAATATATTTCTAAAGATGAGAATGGAGCTCCAGCAGACCCTAGGAGATATGAAGCGGTTCTTACATATTATTCCTATCTAAAAATTCTAAAGGTTCAAAGACGAGCAATTGAATTAGTTTGTTATTCATACGAAGGTATTACATCAGATAATTTAAAGAGTTGGATAAAACAAGAGAAAGCAGCGGGCCATCCAATTAAAAAACAAGCAGATAATAGAATTATTAAAAATCCAGAAAGCATAATTATTAGCTATGAGAAGATTAAAGGGAAAAAGTAAAAAAAGTTTTTCCCTATTTTCTATGGCTACCATGTGAATAATTAAGTACATCCCTGTTAATTCTGAAAGGATGTATTTAGATGACAAATAAAATTAACCAAGCCAGAAAAGTAGCTTCAGATTCAGTAAAGTCACGCCATAAAACATTGTTAGATGCGTTAAATGTAATTTTGAATATCATTCGTATTTTGCTTGAACTCATCAATGCTTTATTTCTATAGATTTCAAATTACTGTGCGACACGATTAGACGTATTACTTGGCTTTATATGTTCTTATTTGGTTTTTTATCACTTATATTTGTTTTGCTAAGCCTAGGTTAGCTCCCGAAAGTCAGATACCCAATCTGATTGGCTTAGCTATTTCTAAATGGGAATTTTGTGCTGTGGGAGGCATTATGGGATTGTTTTCTGAAAAAGAGAAAAATGTAGAAGAGAATTACATAAGATTATTGGATATTTTAGAAGTACTTTATCAACTTTCAGATAATGGATGGGAAGAGGTTGGGCATTTCTTATTTCAAAGTGATATAGATTCAATATGTACGTATGAATATTTTGATGATTATACTTCTGAAATAAGAGAATGTGAAAAAATTATAATTGAGCACGTCTATGAACATGACTCTGGTTGGGGAACTTTAAAACAGGCTTTAATACCTTTTATTTTTAATAATTGTGATTCTCTAGATGGTGAGCATTTAGAGAATAAAATAATTGCTGGAATTGAGCTAGAAAAAAGATTTGGACAATATTATTGGTCAAAAGAGGATGTTAAAAATTTTGATAAGTTTAAGAGGTTAAACTTAATAGAAATTTTAGAGTCTGGAAGGCCACTTAAGAAAAAAAAGAATAAAATAGGTATAACTGAAGCGATAAATCAAGAGAGTAAAAAATATATAGAATTAATTTGGTGTATTCAAAGCTTTTGCGAATCATTTAATCAACCAATTCAAAGTTTTGTTAAATTTTTGAAGAATACAAAATTTTATAGTCACTGTGATGTATATATCAGAGTAGGAGAAACAGACTTCATAAAATTGAATAAAATTAATTCTGATCAGTCAATTTCTTTTGTTCTTAATTTCTTTGACGATGAAAAATTTAATTCAACTGATTTTGGTTACGACGTAGATTATTATCATCTTAATCATATATTGATAGATGAAGATGATCTGCGCTACTTTGAACCATTAAAAGACTTAATTGTTGATGTGAAAATACGTCATGCTTTGTATACTGATATAAGATATGGAGATATAAAGCTTGATCAATTAGATGATTTTTCAAGATATATTGGTCAAGAAAGTGATAAATTATTTGATGCACATTGGAAAAAAATTCAAAATTCAAATACTGAGAAAGAAGATATAATTTTACTCGACCAAACTAATTTGAAGACCCATCCCTCGCTTGACCCTAACCATCCAAATCATGCTCCTGAACTATTAATAGCTATTGAAGCTTGGGAAGAAAAGTATTTACGTAATCAGTATCCATATCAAGAACATACCCCAGCTATAACTAATATTCTAAAGAACCGAGATATTACCCAAACAAATTTAGTTAAAAGAATTTGCGCAATTACTAATCCAAAAAAGTGATTGGTTATAAATACTTACTATGAGGTGACACTTTAAGGTACCACCTTTTTTCATAGAAGTGACACTTGTATGTCACCTTATTTGATTTGTTTCACTAGCTCCATCAAACACAACTGTATGGAGCTAAATAAATGCAACCAATCCGAGTTACATATAACCAAGCATGTGAGTTATTGAGTATTAAGCGTAATGCTTTACGTGAGCTCACCTTAAATGATCCAACTTTCCCTAAAGCGTATAAAGCCGGTACAACTCGCCAGGCTCCAGTCTATTTTGATTATGCACAACTAATTGAATGGCATAACAACCAAATCAAAAGCCAAACCAATGCAGAATTGGAGGCTTAACTCATGAATCAATTAGTTAATCCATCAATTCTTAAGATGACTAGTCTGGAAATTTCCGACTTGGTTCAATCTGAGCATAGAAATGTAAAAGTCTCAATTGAGAGACTCATGCAAAAAGGCGTGATTCGAAATACTCCAATGACGAATTTCGAAAGAATCAATAACTTAGGGCTTACTTCAAAAGTTGGGGTATATATTTTTGAAGGTGAACAAGGTAAACGAGACAGCATCATTGTAGTGGCTCAGCTTTGCCCTGAGTTCACGGCGCGTTTAGTCGATCGTTGGCAAGAACTTGAATATAAGGTTAAGGATGAAGTGGTGATAGATATTTCTAACCCTCATGCTTTACGCCGTGCTCTTTTGGACTATACAGAGCAAGTAATTCATCTTGAAACTCAGAACCAGTCTTTAGAAAGAACCATCGACACCATTACTCAAACACCCGCAGGTGTGAAGTTTCAGCAAGCATGCAAAATCTTAAATATTAAAAGAGAAGTATTGGCAAACTGGTTACGTAAACATGGTTGGGATCGCAAGCTTAACGGAGTACGTGCTTCAACTTACTACAGTCAGGAGCGTGGTTATTGCGAAACCAAGTATGAAGAAGTGGCTCGGATTCGACCTAATGGTGATCCATATACCTTTACCAAAATAGAGTTCTTCATCCTTCCTAAAGGTATGAACGTTCTGGCTAAACATTTTGGTAAGGGGGCTTAAGATGAAGAGTTTTGTTTTAGCTTCATTTGCTCCGCTTACTGAAGAAGACGATACGGCTGATTTGGTTGTGAATAATCAAGCCATGAAGTTTATTGAAATGCTCGCCATAAATGGCGAGCTTCAAGAAGTTAAAGATACTCGAGAATTATTATTGCAAAAGCCTTGTGTGCAGGATGTCTTAGTACTGCATGCTGGCAGCCTTCAGGTATTACTCACCAGCATTATGGGGGAACCACCTTATGGAAAAGCATAAGAAACTGTTACCCATATTTTTAACAATACTTCTTGCAAGCTGTCATGTGCCTAGTTATGCTAAGGACGTTCATCAAAAAGCAGATGAGCTAACCTTGGCCGGTTACAAGTTTTCACTAGGCGCACAGTCCGCTCATAGGACTTTTTTTGTGCGTGAAATCTCTATGCACCTGCATGTTACGGCGGGGCTGGAGAGGGACACCTTCGGGTGTGCAGGTGACCTAGTGAGCCTGTCGGCCAACCCTTTTCAGCTTCGCCACCCTCATTTGGCCGTGAATGGTGAAGCTTCTAATGAATCGCTAGGAGCGCATTAATCATGCCTAATAACAACTCATCTTTAAAAAATTCTCATATAGAAATTGCTATAAAAACTTATGATGCCAGTGATGTTTCTGAAGGTTATGCATTGGCCTATGAACAGGTTGCTGACCTCGCCGTAATGCTTGATTCGATTCGTAGTAAATATGAAAAAACAGAAGAGTACCTGCAACAAGTCTATAACGTGCCAGAAAGTGTATTTAAGGATTTAAAACGTCTTTTGAGTATTACAGATAGCATGATTGATGAAAATCTGGAGTTTTCAAAAGCACAAGAAGATCAGTTTCAAAAAGAATATGAGGAGTCACAAGCATGACTAAACGTGACGCCTCAAACATGACACCAACTGAAGTTTTGGCTCATTGTCAGATATATACACCTAATCAAACTGAATATTTTCAGCATAAAATTATCCAGCGTTTTGGTGGACCAAATCAGTCTATCTATATTGATAAAAATAGAGTTGAGATAGATAACGTTGAATACTCTAATCCCTTAATTCTACCGATCTATAACGGTGAATTGAGTATCATCCAATGCGCCGTTATGGAAAGTGGAAAAACTATTTCTGTCTTTCCTGAAGGGTTGGCCAGAGGGTTTGCTTGTTATGGTGAATTACAGCATGACAAGCCTGTAATTATTACTTATAGCCTTGAGTCTTACTTTAAGGTCGCTTCTAGTGAGTTATCTGTAGTTCTGGTCGTACTCAATAACTTATGTGCTCCTCGCTTAGCAAAAACGCTTAAGGCTTTCGATTTTGAGCAGATCCAGTTTGTCATTAATCAATTGGCACAAGCTGGATTTAAAAAGCTTTACCTACCTGTACGACCTGAATATTTCAAAAATGATGCCTTCCAGAAGCTCGAGCAGAATACTTGTGTTCGCTTAATTAACCAGTACCAGAAAATTGATGAGAATGAGTTTCTAATTGAATTAAATAAGGAAGAAGATCCAGCAGAAGTTTCTGCATTTTTAAAAGAAGCTATTGCTAGACTTCCTCATACTGAACCTTTACCCAAAGGCCATTTGGCCAAGCCGTTTAAATGGGGGGATGGACGGTTTCATCTTTTAGAAACAGGATTGTATTTTTTAGAAACGAATAATAAAGGAGATGACTATAAGCGTTATATCTCTAGTCCAATTAAAGTTGTTGCTCTGACTCGAGATAATTCAAGTACCTCATGGGGACGGTTGCTCGAATGGTACGATCCAGATGGTATTAAGCATCTACAAGCTGTTTCTATGGAGTTCTTCCAGTCTGATGGTGTAGAACTCCGTAAAGCACTTTCATATCAGGGGATGACAATCGCGCCAGATGCCAAAGCAAGGAGTCTGTTGCAAAGTTATTTAATGAGTTATCCAGTCGAGCAAAGGGCCTTATGTGTCGATCGTGTGGGCTGGCATGATGAAGTGTATGTGTTACCTCATTGTGAAGTTGGCCAAAGTAAAGATAACGATTTAATTGTCTATCAGGCTATTCACGGTTTAGATAATCGCTACCAACGTAACGGCACATTAATTCAATGGAGAGAAGAGGTATCTAAACTCGCACAGAACCATAGCAAGTTAGTATGTGCTATTAGCACGGCGTTTGCTGGCCAGCTTTTAGGTCCACTTGAACAACAGAATGGAGCAGGTGTTCACTTTGTTGGGAAGTCATCAAAAGGTAAATCAACTGCATTATTTTTAGGTTGTAGTGTATGGGGTAAGCCAAGCCGTTTTTATCGTACATGGAGAGCTACCGGTAATGCACTGGAGCATACAGCTTATATGCACAATGATAGCTTTTTAGCTTTAGATGAGATTGGAGAAATTGCTAACCCTAAAGAGCTGGGCAACATTGTGTATATGCTGGCCAATGGATTGGGTAAGGCTCGTTTAAACAAGCAAATCACAGCTAAGCCTGCTTTTAACTGGAAGCTTATCTTTCTATCCAGTGGGGAAGACGGACTCAAAGATATTATGGCCAAGCATGGTCAAAAGGCCAAACTAGGACAAGAGATCCGCTTAATTGATATTGATGTAGACCAATCAGAATATGGTGTGTTTGACAGTATTGATTTTGCTTCAGATGGAGCAATGCAATCTAGAATGTTAGTAGAGCATTCAAACATGTATTACGGCGAAGCAGGTATAGCGTGGCTTGAATATCTCTGTAGCGATAAAAATGAAATTATTAAACAAGCTCGACAGTTATGGGAACAATATCGAGAGCCATTAATTGATGGTCATTCAGAAGGCCATATTATCCGTGTAGCCAATACATTTGCTTTGATTGCTACAGCTGGTGAACTGGCAACACAAGCGGGAATAACTGGTTGGAAAGTCGGCACTGCATTTAATGCTATACGGGCTGTGTTTGAACAATGGTTAGGTAGCTTTGACCGAGTTGGAAATTATGAAGATCTGGAAATTCTGGCTCAGATAAAAGCTTTCTTTGAAGCACATGGTAACAGTCGTTTTGAATGTATGACACCAGATGCGGAACATCTAGATAAAGTTATTAATCGAGTAGGTTATTGGAAGATTGAGAACGGCGAAAAGAAATATTTGGTCTATCCGGAACAGTTCAAAAAAGAGCTTTGCAAAGGGCTAAATCCTAAACATGTCGGCAAGTTACTTATACAACGTGGATGGCTGGATCATCTAAATAACGGTAAGTCTACAAAGCTCACTCGTGGCATTGATGGTATGCCTAAAGCGATACCTATGTATGTATTTAATGAAAAGGTACTCACAGATGATCTGGATGAACTCTAGGAATGGTGAAAAAACTGAGGTTACAAAGGTTACTGAGGTTACAGCCTTATGGGACAAGGCTTTCAGGGCGTAACCTTTTAGAAAAGTGAAAAGGTTACAGATTCCTGAGGTTACACAGATTTATCTAATTCATTAATACGTGGGCAATAAAATGGTAATGAGTAAGAAAGAGTTTTTGAGGATGCTTGAACAACAAGAAGGGTACGCCGTGAATGAGTGGAAGTCTCTTAAAAAAGAGATTCCGCCATATGGCCAATCCATTATTACCCTAGGTAAAGATGAGGAAGGGTATTTCTATCATACCAATAAGGAGTTCCTGAAAGGTGATGAGGAAATCCTTATTGAAATGGGAGTGACGGAATGGCAGATTATTCTTTAATATTTGTTTTCTATCATTTATAAGTGAAGAAAATAATGAATTTATTTAAATTAAAGTTATAAAAATTGATTGAAAATGTTTTTATAAAATTTGCTTCACACCTTTAATGATAGATGATCCTATACATTACAAGCTTTGCGTCATTTTTGGCGAATACTATCTCTTAAGACTTCAAAAGAGTAAATATCTTTAAATTTCTCACTAAAGACTGACTAAATCTTTCTCTTCACTTTTTTCGATTTTGTATGACTAGGTATAACAAAAGAGTAAATTTTAGTTCGAAATAACTTCTCATTTCCTTGATGGTTAACTTATAGAAAGATTAATAAATTTCTCTCAGATTTTGTAAATAATATATTTCATTTAAATAATTCATCCTGATTTTAGCAGGTTTGATGAACTTTATTTTATAAAGTAGGTTAGCGACAAATAGCGTCGTACCATAAAATATATTTTAATTAATTCTTTATTCTTAACATTATAATATGCTTCAATCTATCTAATAATTTCAAAAAGTTAGATAGCTTAGGGGTAAGTTAAAATGTCTTGTGAAATCATAGCATTTATTGTTCATAAAATGGTTCCAGCACAACAACCTCGTCTTATTGCTGAGTTTGGTACAAGTATATTAGAACATAATGAATCTATACAAAGTTTAATGGACACATTAAATCAACGCTATGTCACCCAAGGTGGTCGTACCTTTGGTCAATTTTCAGACGATCAAACCAATTATCCAATTTCTCATTATTTAGATAATCAGGATATTGTGAATAAGCCTGAAAATTTTTATGATTTATCAAAAGATATATTGAAACATTTAGTGATTAAAGCTTCTGCAACTTCAGCTACAGGTGGCTGGGTGCTCGTGTGTCTTTACAAACATAATGCCGAACAAGTTTTAGCTGTAGCCGTAGTAAATGAAATTACAGGTGCGTCAATTGATAATAGTTTTAGAGTCCAACCAACTATTTATATTGATTTAGCAAAGCTACGTCATGCAGGACGTATCAATCTAACTAAATGGAAAAATGGACAAACGGGGTATGTAAACTTTATTAAAGCCGTTCGAGAATCAACTTATTTTAAAGAGTTCCTAGGCTGTGATACCACTAACAGTAGTGTAGTTGAAACAGATAAGGTAATCACAGCTATTAATGCTTATTGTGATGCTAAAGGGCTACTGTATGAAGAGCGTCAACAAATTACCTCTAGAGCACATGATTTCCTTAAATCAGCATCAAAAACGAATAGTCCTGTGCATTTAGCACATTTGGCCAATCATTTAGTGCCAGAGAATACAGATGAGTTAACAACTTTTTTAGTTTCTGACGAATATCAAATTAATGATGACTTTATTCCTGATGGACGAACTTTAAGAAAGCTAATCGAACTTGGTACTAAAAGCCGACTATGGAATGTTAAGATTAATCGAGAGGCTTTTCAAAATGGGGCTGAATACGACATAGAAACAAATATGCTTAAAATTCCTGTTACGGATGCAGAAGAGAGAGAGTTATTTAGAAAAGAGGTAGAAGGCATAGACGACCATGACGATGATCAATAGGGAAGAACTTATTGAGCTATTTAAAAAAGCTCAATTTTCTGAAAACTATTCACAAGGTCAAATTACGGTTGACTCGCCTTCGCTTGTCCAATATTTAAAACTCGCATTTGAACAGACTGAAATTACAGGTTGGCAACGTGTTTCGATGTCTGAAATTATCATTAATCAAACTTACAAGTTTTATTATAATGGTACGCAATCAAGCGCATTTGGTCATATTTTTAAAACTGTAGATCAACTATGCGCTCACTCTTATTTTAGAGCGAAAAAAAATAAGAAGTTTTTTATTATAAATCTAAGATATGATTATAAAGATAATTTAAAGCCTCAAGTAATTCAATGTTATGAAGAACTTTTAGGTTTCATTGAAACTTTAAAAAAAGCAGCAATATTTGTAGATAGTTCTAATTCTAAAATGTTGTTTCTAAATGGCGATAAATTAGAATTTGAACCTATGTATTCTAAGCTTGAACTAGATAATCTAAATCTTGATCTTTTGAATAAAATTATATCTTTTATTCAGGAAAATACTCATGAAACACAAAAATTAGCCATCTTAAGTAAAGCAATCATTAATCTCTGCAAAAATGAGCCTTTTGACAACCGTTTTAGATTTTTCTTAACACATCTCAAAGAGGTTTTTGAGACATTAGATCATGATTTTGCTGTATTTTCTTCTAACTTTTCTTATGAAAAATTACGAAATGAGATAGAAAATGCTAAACTTGAAGAACAAGTAAAAATACATAAAGTTATAACTGATATTCAAAATCAGATTTTAGGTATTCCTGTTGCCACAGTAATTGTTGCTACTCAGTTTAAGACTAAAAAGAGCGTTGAAAATGATTATTTCTATCAATTTGCAGTAAATACAGGTATTACAATAGGGGTGTTTATATTTACATTATTTATTGGATATCTAATCTATAACCAAATTCAATCTTTAACAGGTATAAAAAAAGAAATTAAAAGAAAAGATAAGTTTTTTAAGCGCGAAAGCTCCATAGTTTATGAAAAAATTCAGACAACTACAGGTAAAAAACCTTTTCAAGATTTATTTAACAGGCTTAAATTTCAAAATATTATTTTGTGGACTATAGCAATCATAAGTGTTATTGCCTGTATAGCAACTATTATTATTTATGCAAATATCACAGTAAACCCTTATATAGATTAAGTATTAGAAATTATTTTTATTATTAATTTAGTCAAAAAACATTACTAACAAGCCGAATAAGACTAGTGAAGTACATCCCCTCATTTTTTCAATGCTGATTCAATTTCCTTGATGAAGCATGAATAAAAACAATCGCTAATCACTATATAGCAATCTTTTATACCCTTTTGATAAAACTAGATTTCATCAAGGAAACTTCTAATTTTTGCTTATACGAAGTACTTGCAATTTACCTTGACAGACTACTGTAATAAAGCTGACTATTTTTCTTTTAAATCTCTTATATACCAATAGTTACAGACTCTTTTTACAAGCTTTAAAAAATTGAATTTCGTCAAGGTACGTCAAGGAAGCTTCTGCTTTTTGTGTATATGAAGGGTTTGCAAGTTAGGTTGATATAGAACTCCTAAAAAACAGAAGACCCGTCTCAAAGTTTTATATAGCAAAGTTTGCAGGCAATTTTAATAGATTAGAAAAGTTGAATTTCATCAACGTACATCAACGTAAAATAGCATTTTAAAATTTAATCTTTAGTTATTTATCCAGTAATAGAGCTTTTAGCTGTACAACAATATTTTTTGAAAATAGCATCTATGCTAGGCAGGGCAATGATTTCGGCTTTTTTATAGTTTTGATTTCGTACAGCTACGTACAACAAAAAGCGTGATTTATATTCAATTCTGTCTAAGTACGTCTAAGTAATTTTGCTTTACGTCCATTTATATAAAATACGCCGTAAGCTATGTGCCATAAGGGTTCGTAGCTTTTTTCAAATATTCATCTCGTAAAGCTACGTAAAGCAAAAACATGATTTTTATTCAATTCTATCTAAGTACATCTAAGTAATTACTTGGACGGCTTAGCCATCGAAGATAATTTAAAATGCTCTATAAGCTATGTATATCAATGGATGAAGCAGATTTCTAGAAAGTATATTTATCTAAACCTGTCCAAGTACGTCCAAGTAAATTTTGCTTTACAGCGTTTTATGAAAAATACACCGTACGCTATGGGTCAGTAGGGTTTTAGTTTTTCTAAACCTCCATCTCGTAAAGCCACGTAAAGCAAAAAACTTAGCTTTTTGTTTGACGGCGGTTATCTTTAATTTCTTTGAAAAACTAGATATAGAAAGGCCTTGACTGAATTTTGAAGCATTGAATTTGTCAAACTACGTCAAACAAAAAATTATTTTCTTTATTGATTAAAATTTTAATTCTTCAGGAGTCACTTCTTTAATAAAATTCAAATGAGAAAAACTCATAGATAGAATACTTTTACTCACTTTTTATTAAATTATATTTATGAGATTTTAGGGCTTTCCTGAGAAATGGATCATAATTGAAGAAATTCAAACCATTTATGCCGAGAATATCTGGTTTATTCGCTATTAGTATGTTCAAAAGACAATTTTCATAGTAAATAGCGGAATAAAAGAACTCGAATTGGAAAAGAGTTTTTAAGGAAATAGGACAAATTAGGAGTGTCCATGAAAATTAAGCCATTGCCGCCAATGAACAGCTTAATTGTATTCGAGGCAGCCGCACGCCACCTCAGTTTTACAAAAGCTGCAAACGAATTGAATGTTACTCAAGGCGCTATCAGTCGACAAATTCGACAGCTCGAAGAATATTTAGGTAAGGAATTATTCCTAAGAGCTAATCGAAATATTTCCCTAACTCCTACTGGATTGCAATATTATCAAACGATCTATAGTGCTTTATTAGATGTCGCCCAAGCTACTGCTGAAATCAAGAAATGGCAAGGAGAGCATCAAATAACTGTGGCTACGACTAATGCTATGGCTGCTCTTTGGTTACTCCCGAAAGTGGCTGCTTTTCAACAGAATAATGAGGGC
>Ga0308166_1003473_pt1 | contig 13409 bp, 13 predicted proteins | sample PhyCR2_2_FD_202137 | JGI IMG/M metagenome (GOLD analysis project Ga0308166, IMG submission 202137) | Phyllosphere microbial communities from UC Gill Tract Community Farm, Albany, California, United States - DLSLCC.R2 | ecosystem: Host-associated > Plants > Phyllosphere > Unclassified | place... | reverse complement strand
TGGTGAACAACAAGAGCGGCCATGGCAACAACCAGTCCGACTACCACGCCAACCTGCACTTCAACCCGCAGATCAAGTATGACCTGGGCAAAAGCCTGGGCTACGAAGCCAAGCATCTGTATGTGGGGGTGGAATACGATTACTGGTCCGACAAATACGGCATCAAGGATGACGGCTCTTTCACCACCGACCAGGACACGGCGAGTTTGTTGATGAAGTATCAGTTCTAGATCGAGCAGGTTTGCTCGCCAAGCACGCCCACCGGGCGGGCTGGGCTGGATTTCGAAGCTTGACGGGCCACTGTGATTTCCCCCTTCGCGGCAGTGGCCCGCACCCTACCGATACAAAATCAAATCCCGTATTGATCGCGTTCATGCATCAATCCATGCGAAATCAACGATTAACCTGGAGACCGGTTTACCCGAGAATATTGCGTAACGAGCGGTTACAAATAATCTCAAAAAAGCGCTGGAGAACAACAATGCATCAGATATCGCGCCCGTCCGATCGGACAGGGTCGAAAGCCGGAATGGTCTTCCGGGTGACCTCTGGAAATTTCCTCGAACAGTTCGACTTCTTCCTCTTCGGTTTCTATGCCACGCAGATTGCGGGCGTTTTCTTCCCCGCCTCGAACGAATTTGCCTCCCTGATGATGACCTTCGCCGTATTCGGCGCGGGGTTTCTCATGCGTCCGCTGGGTGCGGTATTGCTGGGGGCGTACATCGATGACGTGGGCCGCCGCAAAGGTCTGATCGTCACGTTGGCCATCATGGCCAGCGGCACCCTGCTCATCGTGCTGGTTCCCGGTTACGCCACGATTGGTCTGTGGGCACCTGCCCTGGTGTTGTTGGGGCGGCTGCTGCAGGGGTTTTCCGCAGGCGCGGAACTGGGTGGTGTTTCGGTGTACCTGTCCGAAATGGCGACGCCTGGGCACAAAGGCTTCTACGCCAGTTGGCAATCGGCAAGCCAGCAGGTGGCGATCGTCGTTGCAGCCGGGCTGGGCTACGGCCTCAACCAATGGCTGGCCCCGGCCCAGGTGGCCGAATGGGGCTGGCGCATTCCGTTCGCCATCGGCTGCCTGATCGTGCCGTTCATCTTCTTCCTGCGTCGCAGCCTGGAAGAGACCGCCGAGTTTTCCAGTCGCGTACGTCGACCTTCGATGAAAGCGGTCTTCGCCACGCTGTACGCCAACGCCGGGCTGGTCGTACTCGGCATGCTGATGGTGGCCATGACCACCACGGCCTTTTACATGATCACCATCTACGCGCCGACTTTCGGCAAGACCGTATTGCAGCTGAGCACCAGCGATGCGCTGATCGTGACCTTGCTGGTCGGCGTCTCGAACTTCTTCTGGCTACCTGTCGGTGGCGCCTTGAGTGACCGCTTCGGCCGCAAGCCACTGTTGGCGACCATGTCGCTGGTGACCGCGATCACGGCCTATCCCGCCCTGTCCTTCCTTGCCCAGGCGCCGACGTTCGGCCACATGCTCGAAGTCCTGTTGTGGTTCTCCTTTCTGTACGGCCTGTACAACGGCGCGATGATTCCGGCGCTTACCGAGATCATGCCGGTCGAGGTGCGGGTAGCCGGCTTCTCCCTGGCCTATAGCCTGGCCACCGCCGTGTTCGGCGGCTTCACACCCGCAATCTCCACCTGGCTTATCCACGTCAGCGGCGACAAGGCTGCACCGGCTTACTGGATGATCTTTGCAGCCCTCTGCGCGTTCGTGGCCACGTTAGTTTTGTACCGCCGACTTGCAGTCAAGTCCCCCGTCATCGCCTGAACGCCTGAACGCCTGAAACGTCTGAAACGTCTGAAAAAGGAAACACCATGAAACTGCCCTTCAAATCTCTGCCCGCACTGGCCCTGGCGGCCTTCGTCTTGAGCCCCCTGGCGCAGGCGCAAGAGCTCACAGTGATGACCTCCGGTGGCTTCACCGCTGCCTACAAAAGCCTGGCTCCCGGCTACACCAAAGACACCGGCAACACCCTGAATACCGTGCTCGGCCCGTCCATGGGCAAGGCCCAGGAAGCCATCCCCAACCGCCTGGAACGTGGCGAGCAGGCGGACGTCGTGATCATGGTGGGCTACGCGCTGGATGAGCTGATCAAGCAGGGCAAAGTCGATCCCGGCTCACGCGTCGAGCTGGCCGATTCGCGGATCGGCCTGGCGGTCAAGGCCGGCGCAGCGAAACCTGCCATCGGCACCGACGCCGAACTCAAGCAGACCCTGCTGGCGGCGAAGTCGGTGGCTTATTCCGACAGCGCCAGCGGCGTCTACATCGAGAAACAGCTGTACAAGAAGCTGGGCATCGAGGATCAACTGGCGTCCAAGAGCACGATGATCGAGCGCATTCCCGTGGCTTCCGTGGTTGCCAAGGGCGACTACCAGCTGGGCTTCCAGCAAGTGGCCGAACTGCTGCCGATTCCCGGCATCACCTTCGTCGGCAAGATCCCGGAAGACGTGCAGTCGGTGACCCGCTATGCCGCGGGCATCCCAAAAAATGCTGCGCATCCGACCGAAGCCAAGCAGTTGCTGGACTACCTGGCGTCGCCCAAGGTACAGGATGCCGTACGCGCTACGGGTCTGGATTCAGTGCCGCGCTAAAGTACCCGGCAAGGCTCGGATCAGGCCTTCCATTTCCAGCGCCGCCGGGGTCAGGGTGCGGCCACGACGCTTGAGCAGCCCCAGGTGCCTCTGCACCTGCGGCTCGATTAACGGCACACTCGCCAGAATGGGATGGGAGGCCGGCGGCATGGCGATCGACGGCACCGCCGCCACCCCCAGCCCGGCTTCGACCAGCCCCAGCACCGTCGTCACGTGCCGCGCCTCGCACAGGCTCGGCCTGGCGAACGTCAGGCCCGGCATGGCCCGGTCCAGCACCAGGCGATTGCCGGATGATCGATCCAGGGTGATGTAGTCATGCTCGTAAGCCTGCGCCCACGTCACCACTTCCAGCTCGGCCAGCGGGTGGTCCTTGCGGCAGGCGATGACATAGCGCTCATCCATCAAGGTACTGAACTCGATGTCCGGCGCCAGATTACCGCCGAAGCTGACACCGAAATCCGCCTCGCCCGATGATACCGCCGCACTGACCTCATGGGCCGAAACGTAGATCAACCTGACCTTTACCTTGGGATAGCGGCCACGAAAGCTGCGGATCGCATGGGGCATGAAGTAATACGCCGCCGACGGCACGCAGGCAATGACCAGCGTGCCGCCGCGCAACGCCCCAGGCTCGCCAATGCTCAATAACGCCAGATCGAGATCATCGAGCAACCGTTCCACCTGCGGCAGAAACGCCCGGCCCTGGTTGGTCAGAGACACCCGCCGCGTGGTCCGCTCGAACAGCTTCACGCCCAACGCCCCCTCGAGCTTTTCGATGCGACGACTCAGCGCAGACTGGGTGAGGCGAATCGCCTCCGCCGCCCGCCGAAAACTGCCCTGCTCGACCACTGCCCGAAAAGCCTGCAGGTCATTCAAATCAAAGTTGATGCTCACGGTGATGTCATCGCTTCAAGCCGGTACGTGCGCCGATGGTAGGTTGGCGGGGGAGGCAGCAGCCAGCATTTGTTGCTGGCTGCCTGTGCGGCTTGATGTCTGCCAACGCGTCCCAAGGCCCGGAGACGAAGCCCGCAGTCTGGATGGGCAAAAACTCAGCCAATGACGAACCTGTCTCGATGTTTTGCAATGAACTGATCGAGTGTGGTCAGGGGCACACCCAGCTACGAACGGCCTCGAGGTCTACCCTATAGCCCTCGACGTTGTTCCATGATTCAGCTTGGAAGTACAGTTCGCCATAGGGGCTGGAGAGTGGAGTGGTCCAACGAAACCGGACTCCCATTTAGGCGAGGATGCTCGCCATAGAGAGGTGTCTAATAACCAAGCAACGTCGTATCTTTACCCCTGAGTTCAAGCGCGAGGCTGCGTGCCTGGTGCTTGACCAGGCCTACAGTCCATTGAAGCGGCCCGTTCGCTTGAGCTGGTTGAGGCGGCGCGGCAACTGCCGCCATGACAACGCGTCGATGAAGCGGCTATTTCGCAGCCTGAAAACTGAATGGATACCGACGGTGGGCTACGTGAGCGCTGTGCTGGCACAGCAAAATATCAGTCGGTTTTTGATGGAGCGGTACAACTAGCGGCGATCGCATCAGTTCAACGAGGGCTTGGCGCCTGCCGTTGCCGAGGAAAAGCTCAATTCAGTACCCGGGATCAGTTGACCACTACAATCACCTCTCAGCCTATCAGGCTGCGATAGAGCTCCAAAAAAACTAGTCGTAAGTTTTTTTCGTGTGAACGGGGGGGGCAGGGGCTTTTGTGAAGTGAACTTTGCCAAACCCCTTAACGGCCATGATGATTAATAAAGCTCCTGCGACAGTAATCCACGAAACTGTATTACCAAACGTTAAGTAATCCAGAAAAATTGTAACTACCGGCACCATGTAGAAAAGTACACCTACCTTACTGGCTGAGTCCTTTACCAGCATACGGAATAACAGGAGGACTGCTAATGTCGAGACTACAACTATCATCCAGCTGGCAGAAAGTATGAATTCAGGAGTTAAATTCAGTCTTAACGTGGTAAATGGAAGTACTGCTAAAAACACGAAAGACGCAGTTAAAGCTTGATAGAATGCTGAGGCAATAGGGTTAATTACAGATCGCTTCTGCATTACTGAGCCAATACTTATCGCAACGACAGAGATTAGTCCAAAAAGCAGACCGAGCCCAGTTACGGCCCCGATTTCACGGGCCCCAAATATTGCAGTTATCAAACCGACCAAGCCAAGGCTCAGATAAAAATATCCAAGCCTGCCGATTTTTTCATTTGCAAACATCGGAGTTATAATTGGCTGAAGGCCTAGAATAATTGCCAGGACGCCTGGAGTTATTTTATAATTTAGCGCCAAGAAATATGCAGACTGATATCCTACCTGCAAAAGTATTCCGATAAGTATCGCTCTAATCATTAAGGGCTTTGGAAGAAGTAGTGACTTGGCTCCTGCCCCTCTCGCGATGAATAAAAAAACCATGAAAAGTGCTGCTGTAGCTCCCATAGCGCGAACGGTCAAAAAAACCGAAACCGAGGCATCTTCAAGACCTAGCTTTACAAATATAGCTCCACTACTCCACATCAGAAGAAATAGTAAAGGGGAATACCTTTCCAATGCATTCATAGTGGAGCTCCAGCCTAGATGTTCCAGTCGTTTATTGAGTAGCGTTCACCCATATCTCTTTTTTCAATAAGATACCTGCGTAACGACTTGGCTTTCTTGACGATCTCAATGTTGTTTTTCTGCTCTGCTGCGCTAATGATCCAGTCGTAGCAAGACGATACAGGTATGTCATGAATAAAATGATATTTTGAGAGGGCAAACACTACATCCTTGAACGTGAAGCGATCTAAGATCTTTGAGGCTCCGGATATAACTGCTTCTTTTTGTGAGCTTGTAAAAATTTCGCGAGAAACATAAAACGATCGGCGACATTCTTCAAGCACAGATTGGTCGGTGAAAATATCTGTATATTCAAACTCTCCTTCATACATGAAGTCCAAGCAAAGGAACATCCGACTGTTAAGCCCGAAGTTGACAGCTGCATGACTTATACCCGCATCCAGAAACCAAACCTCCCCTGCTTTCATTTGGAAGACACCATGTTCGTCTGAATGAAAGGCGTCCTTATTGTTTTCAAGTGCTAAAAATACTCGAAAATAGGTGATTTTCTCATCCAACTCAACGAAGTCCAGATGCGGTATAACTAATCCATCCACGAGGCTTCTGGCTCGAATCATCTTGAGATTGTCAGGCTTGAAGCTCTGCTGAACAAGCTTTTGGATGCTAGGGCATTGAGTCGCATACTCAGTAGGAAAGCATTTATCGGTGTTTCGATATTGGGTGTCACTCGCATTGCCGCTTGCATTGTAGAGCGACAGATTTTTCCAGTATCCCGGCCCAAACTCGTCATATTCTTCTGGTTGCTTAGTGACTGAGTTCAGATACTTAATATCTTTCTCGAGATCATAGTCATCTACCTTGATTTTTCCTATAATTTCCGACGCCACGGTCATGCTCCTTTGGTTGGGGACCCCATACTAAGACATGCATTGACTGCCGGCTTGTTAATAATTATGATACGACCTATCACATGCTGTGATAAGGGAGTATCAGTATGAATTTAGACATGAATCAGCTGCGAGCGTTTGTAACTGTTGCAGAGCTTAAAAGCTTTTCGAAAGCATCTCAGAAATTATGCCGCGTGCAGTCCGCAGTGAGTCAACAAATTCAAAAGCTCGAAGGATCGCTAGGCTCAGACCTTTTTATCAGGGGAGGACGTAGCCTTGAGTTGACGGCTCATGGGGATAGCATGTTGGCATATGCGGTAAAGATTTTAGAAGTTAACGATCAGGCTGTGGCAAAGCTAACAGATAAGTCGTACGCAGGAGTTGTTAGAGTAGGCTCTTCAGATACATACGCGTCTAGCTACTTCTCTGAAATCATAAAATGCTGTTCGGATCGTTTTCCTGACATCGAAATTGAAGTTCACTGCGGATACAGTAGTGAGCTCTGGCGGAGCTATGAGGCTGGTGGACTCGATGTGGTGCTTACGCAGGGCTGTCCCGCTAGGATTCCCTCAGAGTTACTACATTCAGAACCTTTGACATGGGTTAGTGCTCGAGAGAGTTTAATTTTTGAGAAAGAACCAATTCCACTGGCTCTTTTCACTAAAGGGTGCGGAGATAGGGATTTAATACTAAGCGCCCTTAATCGAGTAGGAAAACCTTATAGAATTAGTTACCACAGTACAAGCCACTCCGGTATTGTTGCCGCCTTGTCATCGGGTTGCTATGTTTCAGCGGTTTTATTAAGCACAGTAGGTGAAGAGTTTCGCATACTAGGAGAGGCTGAGGGTTTCCCAGTCATAGGTAACTTGGATATTTCACTTGCGTATCGTGACAAGTCTAAAACGTCCCTTGCTGGCCTATTTGCGGATATATCGCGAAGTTACTTTCAATCCTTGAGCACGGTAAATTTTATTTATAGCACTGAAAAAACCCAGACAAATTGAGCAACGACAAGCTTGGGAGTGGATTAGTCGTTTCGGGAAGTTTCATTACTCAATGGTTATCTGCCTCAGTGAGGCTAAGAGGTTAGATGATTCTTCAAAAATCGGTAGTGTGGCGTAACCTCCCATTTAATCCACAATCTGTAGTAGCCTAATGACTTTGGATACCCATTTAGACGAGAATGCTCGCCATAGAGAGGTGTCTAATAACCAAGCAACGTCGTATCTTTACCCCTGAGTTCAAGCGCGAGGCTGCGTGCCTGGTGCTTGACCAGGCCTACAGTCCATTGAAGCGGCTATTTTGCAGCCTGAAAACTGAATGGATACTGACGGTGAGCTAAATGAGCGCTGTGCTGGCACAGCAAAATATCAGTCGGTTTTTGATGGAGGGGTACAACTGGCGGCGACCGCATCAGTTCAACGAGGGCTTGGCGCCTGGCGTTGCCGAGGAAAAGCTCAATTCAGTATCCGGGATCAATTGACCACTACATACAGAGCCTAGAACACTCGCACGACATTGCGCTGTTCTAGCCAGGGTTTTACTTGCGAGGTTTGATGCGGGCAGTAGCCTCCGCCACCAACGGATCCTCCGGCCAATAATGCTTGGGATACCGCCCCTTCAAATCCTTCTTCACCTCTTCGTAGGTATTGGTCCAGAAACTCGCCAGATCCTGCGTCACCTGCACCGGTCGCCGCGCTGGCGACAGCAGGTGCAACTTCACCACCTGTCGTCCACCGGCGATTCGCGGTGTTTCGGCCAGGCCGAACAGTTCCTGTAGGCGCACCGCCAGAATCGGCGGGTGCTCGCTATAGTCCAGGCGTACCGATGAGCCTGACGGCACAGCGATGTGGGTCGGCGCCAGCTCGTCGAGTTTCTGTGGCAGCGGCCATGGCAGGCTGTTGCGCAGGATGGAAGACAAATCGAGCTGGCCAAAATGGCTCAGGCGCGTGACCTTGCCCAGGTAGGGCTGCAGCCAGTGCTCCAGCTGTTTCAACAGTGCGGTGTCGCTGACGTCCGGCCAAGGATTCTGGGCGTCCACTTCTCGCAACAGCATGACCCGTGCCTGCCACTGACGCAGCTCCGGGGTCCAGGGCAACAGTTCCAGGCCCTTGCGGCGCACCAGCCCGAGCAGAGCCGTGGCGCGAGCGTCGGCGTCCAGGCCTGGCAACGATTCGCGGCTCAGGATCAGCTCGCCCACTTTGCGCTGACGCTCGGCACGCAATGCTCCCTCACGCTCATCCCAATCCAGCTCATCCACCAGGCGGACCTGATCCTGCAGAACGCTCTCGAACAGTTGCGGATCAAGATCCGCCGCCAGATAGATTCGCTCCTCGCGCTGCCCCTGGCGACTGCCCAGATCAGCGATGACCAGCCAGGCCTGCTTCATGAGTGCGTCGACGTCGGCGAACATCGCCGCGCGCCCGTTGCTCAACCGGTACTCGGCCCCGCCGGGGCGCCGCTGCCGGGCGATACGATCCGGGTAGGCAAGCGCCAACAGGCACCCTACCCACTTCGGGTCATCCGCATCGGCGACAGCATTCAGCGAGGGTCCTTGCAGATAGGAACGGTACTGCTTCGCCAACTGCTTGGCCCGTTGCGCATCGCGGTGCACACGAGGCCCTGCCAGCATCGCCATTCGGCTGTGCACATCGGCACCGCCTCCACGCTGAATGTCGCGCTCCCCCAATAGCGCCGCCAGGCCACAGGCGTGCTGAGACAGACCGAGCTCGTGCCCACGGATCAGAAGATGGGCGATACGAGGATGGGCAGGCAACTGCGCCATGGCCTGGCCATGGGCTGTGAGAAGGCCCTTGGCATCCAGAGCACCCAGCCGACAGAGCAAGTCGCTGGCCTGGGAAAACGCTGCCGTCGGTGGCGCATCCAGCCAGTGCAACTGATCGGGCGTCACCCCCCAGCGGGCCAGATGCAACGCCAGCGCGGCGAGGTCGGCTTGCTGGATTTCCGGGGTGCTGAAGCTGGCGAGCTGTTCATGCTGGGCTTCTGACCACAACCGGTAGCAGACACCAGGTTCCAGCCGCCCTGCCCGGCCAGCGCGTTGAGTGGCACTGGCTTTGGAAATGCGCTGCGTGGCGAGGCGGGTCATCGAGCTGCGCGGATCGAAACGGGGCACTCGCTCCAGGCCGGAATCGATGACGATCCGCACCCCTTCGATGGTGATGCTGGTTTCGGCCAGGTTCGTGGCCAGTACGACTTTGCGTTTCCCGGACGGCGCAGGCTCGATGGCGGTGCGCTGTTCGCTCAGGGACAGCTCGCCATACAGCGGACAGAGCAGGATCCGTGACGCGTGATCGGGTGGTTGCCTGCCGAGCCAGTCTTCCAGGTCGCGGTGGACACGTCGAATCTCGGCCTGGCCTGGGAGGAACACCAGTACGCTGCCTTCCTGTTCCTCGATCACCTCGATGCAGGTCGCGACGACGCGAGGCTCTACATACTCCCCGGGCTGCGTGGACTTTCCCCAGACCACGTCCACCGGGTACATCCGGCCTTCGCTGCTGACGATCGGCGCATCGTCGAGCAAGGCCGATATCCGCTCGCCGTCCAGCGTGGCGGACATTACCAGCACCTTCAGTGGCGAGTCGTCCCGGAACAGCTCGCGGCCATTCAGGGCGAGTGCCAGCGCCAGGTCTGCGTCCAGATTGCGCAGGTGAAATTCGTCGAAGATGATCAGGCCCACGCCATCCAACGAAGGATCGTCCTGCAGCCTGCGTGCAAGAATCCCTTCGGTCACCACTTCGATTCGAGTCCTGGGACCAACGCGGCTCTCGAGACGGATTCGATAACCGACCGTTTCGCCCACCGCTTCGCCCAGTTCCTTTGCCATCCGTTCTGCTGCTGCGCGAGCGGCCAGTCGACGGGGTTCGAGCATGACGATGGTCTGCCCGGCCAGCCACGGCTGATCCAGCAGCGCCAGCGGAACGCGTGTGGTTTTACCGGCACCGGGCGGCGCCTGCAGCACGGCCTCATTGCGATCGTGAATGGCTTCGAGGAGAGCCGGCAAGGCGGCGTCAATCGGCAACGAGGTCATGGTCTCTCCGGCAGTGGTGCCGCAATTATACAAGCTACGGCAGGCCGACGGGCGTACTCGGATCCCCATGCGCAGCCGTCATGTCCACCCCAGCGCCACGGCGGCCAGCACCAGATAACGCATGCCTTTGGCCAGGGTGACGATCAGCAGGAAGCGCCAGAAGGGCTCGCGCATGACGCCGGCAACGACGGTCAGCGGATCGCCAATGATCGGCACCCAGCTCAGCAACAACGACCAGTGCCCGTAGCGCAGATAGGACTGCTGGGCCTTTGCGAGCTTTGCCTCGCTCACTGGAAACCAGCGCTTGTGGCGGAATCTTTCAACGCAGCGGCCCAGCACCCAGTTCAGTACAGAGCCCAGTACGTTACCGACTATGGCGACCGCCAACAGGGTCGAAATGACGTAGCGATCGGACAACAACATGCCCACCAGCACCGCCTCGGACTGCATCGGCAGCAACGTGGCGGCACCGAACGCTGCCAAGAAAAGACCCAGGTAACTGGTGAGTTCAAACATCAAAGACTTGCCTTACAGGTTCGGGCCGATCCAGCCATGGAGACCGGTCGCCCTGCTCAGGGATACCTGCGTCATGTTGCTGCTCTTGTGCTCGAATCGGCCAATGTCTGCTTTTACACAAGACCTTCTTCCCGCAACGCTTTCTGAACCGCTGGACGAACCTTGACCCGGTTATACCAGGCACGGAGGTTATGCAAATCGTCGAAGTGAATGTCGGCTTTGTAATAGCTGGTCAACCACGCGGCCTGCCCCCAGCCTGTCAACGCGAACAGGTAGGCGTCAGCCACGGTGAAGTGATCACCCATGAGGTAGGGCTTGCTGGTCAACTGCTCGTCGATCCAGGCGAAGCGCTTCTCCAACTTTGGCTTCGCACTGTCTACGTATCGACCGGCCAGTGTCGAGTACAACAGCGGAATGTAGCCTTTGTGGATCTCGGTGGAAAGGAAGTTCAGCCACTCCTGAAGCTGGTATCGATCAAGGGTGCCATGGCCGGGAACGAGTCCAAGCTCCGGCTTCAGGTCACCCAGATATTGCACGATGGCTGGACCTTCGCGCAGAAGGGTTCCGTCGTCCAGTTCGAGTGCAGGCACGTAGCCAAGGCGATTGATTTTCAAATAATCGTCGCCTGATTCGGTCAGGTGCTTCTTGTGATCGACCTTGATCCGTGCAACATCAAGACCTAGCTCATTGAGCACGATATGGGGAGACAGGGAACAAGACGCGGGGATGTAATACAGCTTCATGTGCAGACTCCAGAGCGTGAGTGAGCGCTGTCGATTTCCACCTGCAGACAGCACCAGCTCATTCTAGGAGCGCGGTATAAAATAGGAAGAACGCACTATTTTGTAGTATAGGTACAAAAAATATACCTCTATTGTCCGAGGATGCAGACCATGAAAGACAACCTGTCAGGCTGCTCTGTCGAAGAAGCGATGCGCCTGCTCGGTGGGCGCTGGCGACTGCTCATTGCGTCCTACCTGCTCGATGGACCGAAGCGCTTCAGTGCGCTCAGGCGAGACATCCCCGCTATCTCGCAACGAATGCTGACCTTGGATTTACGTGCGCTTGAGGAAGCTGGACTTGTGAAACGCACTGTATTTCCCACCGTGCCTGTAACGGTTGAATATGAACTCACCGTTGAGGGACGGCGCTTGGAGCCTGTAGTCGAGGTCATGAAACACTTTGGGCTATGGGTCAAAGGGCGCGAGTCTGTTGGCAGTAAGATTCCCATTGATGCGGCCATGGCGGATTGATTCTGTTCGCGCATGCTCTTGCATGATGGGCGATGGTTTTCGGTTGAGCCGTTTTCAGCGCCGACCGAACATTCAAGGGCTCGACCACCCTCATCTCGGCATGACGAGCCTTCTATCGAGCGCTAGCACGACCTTGTGTTGCAGTCTCTGAGAGGTACGCTCCATCTACTCCGCTCGACCATTTGCTTGTATCGTTGCAGCTTATTTCGCGGAGATTGTCATGCGTATTCCCCAACGTTTGATCGGCGGCGCCGTTGCCGCTGCCCTGATGACCCAGTTGACCGCTTGCGGCACCTTGTTCTGGCCCGATCGGCGCGGGCAGATCGAAGGCCGTATCGACCCGGTCGTGGCGGCGCTGGATGCCATCGGTATCCTGTTCTATGTGATTCCCGGGTTGATCGCCTTCGGTGTGGACTTCGCCACGGGCGCGATCTACCTCAACGACGGCAAGACCGCGCAGATTTCGCCGGAAAAACTGCAGCCAGCGGTCGGCCGCGATGGCAAGGTGGACAACCTCAAACTGCAGGCCATTCTTGAAACCGAACTGGGCCGCAGCCTGCCGCTCGATGATCCACGCCTGATCCAGCACAAGGGCAGTGTCGAACAGCTGGCCATGTATGGTCTGAAACCCGCCGCTTAAGGATTGCGATGCCAACCAGCAAGGAACATGCGCGCCTGCTTCGCCTCGCGACACGGGCGTCGCTGGCGGTGGCCAGCATTCTCATCGTGGCCAAGGCCGTGGCCTGGTGGCTCAGTGGTTCGGTGAGCCTGCTGGCGGGGCTGACCGATTCGGTGCTCGATGGTGCGGCGTCGTTTCTCAATCTGTTGGCGGTGCACTATGCGCTGCGTCCTGCCGATGATGATCACCGTTATGGGCACGGCAAGGCCGAGGCCTTGGCGGGGATGGCCCAGGCGTTGTTCATCGGGTCCAGCGCCGTGCTGATCGGTTATCAGGCGTGGAAGCAGTTGCAGGATCCCCAGCCGCTGGGCGCTGCGGGGGTGGGCATCGCGGTGATGATCCTTTCCCTGGTCCTGACCGTGGCGCTGTTGGCCCTGCAATACAAGGTCATCCGCGAAACCGGTTCGACGGCGGTGCGCGCGGACTCGCTGCATTACCGTTCGGACCTGCTTCTCAACGGCAGCATCCTGGTGGCGCTGGTCCTGGCCAGCTATGGCTGGCCGCAGCTGGATGCCTTCTTTGGCCTGGGCATTGCGCTGTACATTCTGTGGAGTGCGGTGCACATCGCCCGCGAAAGCACGGCGATCCTGATGGACCAGGAACTGCCGCTGGATGTCAGCGAACAGATGCTGGCGCTGGCGTGCAATGTGCCGGGGGTGCTGGGCGCCCATGATCTGCGCACGCGCATGTCGGGCAACCATTGGTTCGTGCAGGTGCATCTGGAATTGCCGGGACAGTTGTCGCTGGCCGAAGCCCACGGCATCTGCGAGGACGTGGAAGCCGCCATCGAAAGCCAGTATCCACGCGCCGAAGTCCTGGTGCACGCCGATCCCGTTTGAGAGAAATGCGGGC
>Ga0308166_1003470_pt1 | contig 13410 bp, 8 predicted proteins | sample PhyCR2_2_FD_202137 | JGI IMG/M metagenome (GOLD analysis project Ga0308166, IMG submission 202137) | Phyllosphere microbial communities from UC Gill Tract Community Farm, Albany, California, United States - DLSLCC.R2 | ecosystem: Host-associated > Plants > Phyllosphere > Unclassified | place... | reverse complement strand
GGCTTGTATAACTTGGCCAGCGCATTCGTGTTTCCGTCCCTGCACGAAGGTTTCGGCCTGCCGGCGCTCGAGGCAATGGCGTGCGGAACGCCGGTGATCGGCTCGGATGCCAGCAGCATCCCGGAAGTGATCGGCCGCGCCGATGCCCTCTTCGATCCGACCGACTGCGCCGCCATGAGCGCGAAGATCGGGCAAGTGCTGACCGACGAAGGTCTGCGTGCCAGCTTGCGCAGCCACGGCCTGGTGCAGGCCCGCCAGTTTTCGTGGGACGCAAGCGCCGAGCGCGCGCTCGAAGGCTTCGAGCAACTGTATGCCAGCCGCACCGAACAGCGTGCAATGGTACCCGGTACACGCTTGGCCGGGATGCCGGCGCGTCCGCGCCTGGCATTCCTCTCGCCACTGCCGCCGGACAAATCGGGCATTGCCGACTACAGCGCCGACCTGATTGCCGAGCTGATCGGCGACTACGATATCGACGTGATCGCCCAATCGGCGGTCACCGATCCCTGGATCTTGGCCAACTGCCGCATCCGCTCCATCGCCTGGTTCGAACGGCATGCGGACAACTTTGACCGGATCATCTATCACTTCGGCAACTCATCCTTTCACGAGCATATGTTCGCGCTGCTGGCGCGTTTCCCTGGCGTAGTCGTCCTGCACGATTTCTTCCTGAGCGGGATCGTCAATCACATCGAATACATCGGCATGGCGCCGAACGCCCTGGTACAGGCCCTGTACGACTCGCACGGCTATGCTGCGCTGATCGCCCAGCAGCGCGAAGGCAGGCTGGCATCGATCTGGGGATACCCGTGCAATCACCAGGTGCTGAACGATGCCGCGGGCGTTATCGTGCACTCGCGCTATGCCCAGCAGCTGGCGCAGTCGTGGTACGGTCCGGATGCCGGCAAGGACTGGGTCGTCATGCCCTTCCCCCGCTCGCTGGGCCGGCCCGACCGCCAGGGCGCACGCAAGCGGCTCGGCATCGACGACGACGTTTCCGTGCTCTGCACGTTCGGTTTGCTGGGCCCGACCAAGTTGAACGACCGCCTGCTCGACGCCTGGTTGCAAACGCCGATGGCGCAAGATACGCGCTGCCGGCTTGTGTTTGTCGGCCAGAACGAGCCTGGGCCGTATGGACAGGCATTGGCACAGGCAATCGCGCAGTCGGGCTGCAGCAACCGGATCACGATCACCGGCTTCGCCTCGCGCGAGATGTACCTGGATTATCTCTCCGCTGCCGACTTCGCAGTGCAGTTGCGCGGCAAGTCGCGCGGCGAAACGTCGGCTGCGATCATGGATTGCCTGGCATATGGCGTGCCGACAGTGATCAATGCGAACGGCTCGGCCGCCGAGCTGCCCGATACCGCACTGGTCAAGATCGACGACGACTTTACCCAGGACATGCTGCGCGACGCACTGACCCAGCTGTACCGGGAGCCAGGCCGTGCGCGGGACTATTCCGGCCAGGCACGCAATTACTTGACCACGCAGCACCATCCGTACCGCGTCGGCCGGAAGTATCGCGATGCGATCGAACAATTTTGCACGGTCAGCCCCGCCGCTAACCGGCGCCGGCTGCTGCGTAGCATCGGAGGTATCGACGCCGCCGCCGCGCCAGCGGTTGCGGACTGGGCCGGCGTAGCGCGCAGCATCGCGCTGAACCAGGCCCCTCCGTTTGGCCCGCGTCAACTGCTGGTCGATGTCTCGGAACTGGTGCAACGCGACTCCAAGTCCGGTATCCAGCGTGTCGTGCGCAACGTGCTGGTGGCCCTGCTCAACGAGCCGCCGCCGGGCTACCGGGTCGAGCCGGTCTACGAGTCGGGCGGCCAGTACTGGTATGCACGCCGCTTCGCCTGCGACGTGCTCGGCCTGACCGACCCGCACCTGGAGGACAGCCTGCTCGAGACCTTCTCCGGCGACCGCTATCTCGGACTCGACCTCCTGCCGCACATCGTGCCGCAAAATGCCGCGTTGTATACCGCGTTCCGTAACCGTGGAGTCGAGGTATTCTTCGTCGTCTACGACCTGCTGCCGCTGTTGCGGCCGGATGTCTTCGTTCCCGAGGCCGATGTCAACTTCCGCCGCTGGCTGGAGGCAGTCACGTCGGTGGCCGACGGCGTGGTCTGCATTTCGCGCGCGGTGTCAGACGAACTGGCCAACTGGCTGACCGAGAATCCGCCTGTGCGTCATGGTCCCCTGAAGATCGACTATTTCCACCTCGGTGCCGACATCCGCGTGACGGCGGCAGCGATGCAGGACGAGACGCATGCGGCACTGGACGCGATGGCGGCGACGCCGAGCATCCTGATGGTGGGCACGCTGGAACCACGCAAAGGCCATGTCCAGGCATTGGATGCATTCGAACTCCTGTGGGACCGCGGCGTCCAGGCCAACCTGGTCATCGTCGGCAAACAGGGCTGGATGATGGAAGCCCTTGTCGAGCGCCTGCGTGCGCACCCCGAGAGCGGCAAGCGCCTGTTCTGGCTGGAAGGTGCAAGTGATGCGCTCTTGCTGCGCATTTATGGCGCTGCGTCAGCCCTGCTGGCCGCATCAGAAGGCGAAGGATTTGGCCTTCCGCTGATCGAGGCTGCCCAGCACAAGCTTCCCATCATCGCGCGCGACCTGCCAGTGTTTGCGGAAGTCGCGGGCGAGCATGCCTTCTACTTCAACGGCAAGCGCCCCGCCGATCTTGCGGACAGGCTGGCGGCATGGCTGGCGCTGCACGCCGACAGGGACGCCCCGTCGTCGGCAGAGATGCCATGGCTGACCTGGGCAGCGAGCGCCGCCCAGTTGATGCAAGTGATTAACGCGGATCAGTCATACCGGACCGTGTAGGTTGTCGCGGTAACGGAGCAGGGATGGCCCGTAGTGCCGCCATCCCGCGTCTCCACGCCATCAGGCGAGCGCGCTAGCGGAACGAGAAGTGCTTGTGTCCCAGGTAGCTGGTGAAGACCGGTACGACGACCCCGATCGCATGGGCGATTTCGGGAACGAAGTGGCGCACGCCCATCCATGGTAATACATGGTATGCAAACAGCATGCTGATGCCCCAGGTCTGGGCAATCGCCACCAGGTTCACCAGCACGAACATCGCCGCCGAGCGATGCAGGGCCTGGCTGCTATTCTTGAACACGAAGCGCTTGGCCAGGAGGAAGGCGGTAACCATTCCGGTGAGGTAAGCCAGTACGACCGCTGCCGAAAAACCGAGCCAGCGGTCGTAGACGATGCGCGACCCCATGTTCACCGCGGCTGCAAAGCCGCCGGTGACGAGGAAGGCCAGGAATTGTGGCGACTTGAACTTGCCGATCACCGGGTTGCATCCTGGGCCATCTTGCGGCCGAAATCGATACTCTCGGAAATCCCACGGTCCTCGGGATAATAATACGACGTATCCGCCACCCACAGCCCCCGTACCGGCAGGCGCGCCGGCGGCAGCCGGTCGAGATAGCCCGGCTCGCAAATCGGCTGCGCATAGCGGTAGCGGCTGGCACGCATGTCGATGAAGTCGGCGTCCGTGAGCGCGGGGTTGATCTTCTTCAGGTAACGCCGCACCTTGTCGAGGAAGGCCTGGTCGGACTCGGCGAATTTCGGGTGTTCGCCTGGCATATAGAACGGCACGTAGACGATATGCTCGTCGAGCGGGCGCAGGTTCGAGTACTCGACCAGGCCCGGGATGTCCATTTCCGGATCGTTAATGTTGAGCCAGAAATTTTCCGTGACCGGTTTGCGCAGTTTCGCGATGACGCACACGACGGCGATGTTTTTCAGGGCGCGGAACTGCTCGAGCACCGTTGGCGGCAGGTCCGGCATCAGTCGCGGCACATACGGCAGCGGCACCGTACTGATGACCTTGTCGAACTGCTCGATCTGGCCGGCCACCTGCACGCCGCGTACGGCGGCGCCCTCGATCAGGACCTTCTCGACGGGGCTCGAAAGCCGCAACTCGCCGCCCTGGCGTTCGATATCGGCGCGCATCGCTTCGAGCAGGGTTTCCGAACCACCTTCGAGATAGCCCAGCTTTTCCTTGAACAGGCTGTAGCGCGACCGACCGATGCGCCGGATGCGGCTCCAGATCCAGGCCGCCGACAAGTTGTCCGTGTAATCGTAGAACTTGTAGTCGAACAAACGGCGCCACAGCACTTCGTAGGCTTCCGGGCCGACCCAGCGGCGGATCCACTGAACCGCGTCCTGGTGATCGAGCGGTTTCCAGTCGTCGCGCTTGGTCGACAGGAAGGCATGCAAGCCATACCGGAACTTGGCTGGCATGCTCAGGCCCTTGAACTTCAGCAGGGCCACCGGGTTGCCCCAGGCCTGGAGCCGGTTCTGGAACCAGTAGCCCATCTTGGTGGCCACCCAATGCATCTTGTGGGCCAGATTCAATTCGTCCAACACCCGAAGGAAGGCATGGTCGGAAATCGCATGGAAGTGGTAGTAGCGCTCGATCGGCAAGCCCGAGAAATCGAAAGCCGCCGCCATGCCGCCGACGCGGTCGTCGGCTTCGAAGACCACCGGGTGGTGGCCGTCGCGCGCCAACTGGTAGGCAACGGCCAGGCCCATCGGCCCGGCGCCGAGTACCGCAATACGTTGCTTCATGTTAGAACTCCAGCACGACCTGGCCATAGGTCGGATCGGTGAATGTTTCCTGCAGTGCCTGTGCGAATGGGGTACTGCGGACGCCGAAGATGCCCGGCCAGTCGATCACCTCGAAACGGTCGGGAGTGCTCAGCGCAGCCAGTTGCTGGGTAGTGAACGGAGGATTACGGTCGAAGCGCGACCAGGTCCAGATCAGGGCATAGAACAGCTTATACGGAATACGGGCGATCATCGCCCGTGCGCCGGTCACACGCTTGATCTGGCGGATAATGTCGATATAGTCGACTTCCTCCCGTCCCGAAATATTGTAGATACGCGGCGCAATGTCCTTCTCGATGCAGCTGATGATGATGCTGCAGAAGTCGCCCACATACAGCGGCTGGCGCATGTAGCGGCCATGCCCGGGGATCGGGAATACCGGCACCTTGCGCATGAAACGCGACAGCCAGCCCAAGTGCTTGCGGTCGAACCAGCCGAACATCAGCGTTGGACGCAGGATTGGGCAGGCAATGCCGCTTGCCAGCACCAGCGCTTCCTGTTCCTTCTTGGTCCGTGTATAGAAGTCGTCGGCGGCCGATTCGACCACCGATGAGCTGATGTGCACCAGGCGCGGCACGCCGTGGGCCTTGATCGCATCGAGGATGTGGGCGCTCGCCGTGACGTTGTTGCGAACGAATTCACTGTAGTCGATGCCACCGATCTGTGCCTGCAGCATGACGACGACCGCCGCGCCGGCAAAGTGGCGCTGCCAGTCGCCTGCTTCGGCCAGGTCCGCGTATTCGGCTACGATGTCTGGCTGCACGCGCCGCAGCACTTCGAGGTTGGCACGGTGCTTGTCGAGGACGACGATATTCTTGTAACCGCGTTGCTTCAGGCGGGCAACCAGATTCTGGCCGACCAGACCCGCCCCGCCGGGCAGCACGATTTTTTCTGAGGCATCCATTTCTTACTTTCCTTCAATTTTGAAACCATACAGCGATACCCCGAGTTCGCGCGTATCCTGGGACAGACCAAGCTGCCGGGGCGACACGGGGTTCTGGATCACGAATTTAACGTCGACACCACCTTGGGCACCCGCCTTCACCGGCACCTGGATCAGACGCCGTTGCTGGCCGGCCCGGAACACCTGTGGCGCGCTGCTGCCTGCGCCGGCATCGATCGTCAGCGTCTGCGTCGAGTCCGGCTGTGGCAGGAAGGAGCCCAGGTCCAGTTCGAGCATACCGCTGAAGCCTGCCGGCAAGGGCAGCGACAGCAGCGCTTCCCTGCCTTGCGACCAGACGAATTCTGCTTCTGGATCAGACCAGCCGCTGCGCAGGAAATACGACCTGAACGATTCGCGCTGGGCGGCGACGGTCGGCGCTGGGGTCGCGGCCAAGTCAGGCGCATCGACACGATAGAACGACAGGCCCATCCCTTCGGCGGCCGGCGTCGCAGCACCCGCTTCCGTCATGCGCACGAGATAGCGCGGGCCACGCTTGACTTCCTCTTCGGTGCAGCGCGCCGATGCGGTATTCGAAATATGCCAATTCTGGTTTAGGCACAGGAACTGGTCGTGGCGCCGCTTGCCAAAGGCCTCGATCCCGAGTACCCGCGACCAGACGAAATTGGCGTCCTTAGTGTAGTCGAGGTCGAGCACGAGGCGGCCCTGATGCGGCAATGCCTTGAGCCGCTCATGGGTCGCGGGTACGGCTGACTCATTGTACTGCGACAGGTAGACCACGGGCTGGCGCACCAGGTAGAACGTTGCGCCGGCAAGCACGAGTACGATACTCCATGCCGCCATTGCCTGGCGGGCCGGCTGCAGCGTCCGCCATACGCACAGGATGGCGAAGGCTACCGCCAGGGACGGTACCGCATAGTAGAACAAGCCAATGTAGACCTGGTCGAGCATATCGACGCCGAACTTCGCGTAGAACAGCAGCGCTAGCGTGGCGCCGGCGAAAACCACGATCGATGCCCGTACGGCGCGGCCGAGGGCCTGGCCATCGCCGCGCGCATGCGCCCAGAGCAGACCCACCAGCGCCAGGCCGAGCAGCGCCGGGAAAAGCGCGCCACCCCAGTACACCGAGACAAAGCGGGCCGCTTGCGCCAGCGAATTGGCCTTGTTCTTGCCGCTGAAAGAAGCATAGTCGGCCAGCGGTCCGGGGAAGCGCAGCACGGTTTCGATCAGCAGCGGCAGCAGGAAGACAGCGAAGACCGCCAGGAAAGCAAGCAACTGGCGCCGGTGGGCGGCCACAAACGATTTGCCCAACAGGAAAGGCATGCCGCCCGGCCGGGACGCGCGCACGAAACTGGCGGCAAGTACGGTCAGCAGGATGATGCCGAGGATGGCCACGAACGATACATGCCCATTGACCAGGAAGCCGCTGGCCAACGCCAGCGTCGGCAGCGTGTCGGTATGGCCGTCAGCGTAGCGCGTCGCCGCTACCAGCATGGCCGCGAACGGGAAGAAATACAGGTGCGGGAACCAAATACCGGTGAAGACCTGATGATCGAGCAGGGCTGCGGCGAATCCGAACACCGCTAGCGCCAGGCCGGCGGCCACCGCGGAGCCGGTCATCTTGCGCAAGCCAGCGTACATCAGGGTCAGCCAGAAGGCACTGTACAGGACAACACCGGTCAGCTGCCCGGAAAACGGCGATGGCGCCACGCGCAGCCAGTCGTGGAAAACGAGTTCGCCAAAAGCCAGCACATAAAGAATAGCCGGCCCCGGATGGTTGAATCCAACGCGCGAGTAATTGCCCTTCAGGAGGGCAAGCGATTTCGCATCCTGGATCAGCAGGCTGTTCGCGGCAAAGTCGCCCAGTTCGATGTTCGCGACGTGGATAACGCTCCAGTTCGCGGCGATCAGCGAGAGCGCAAACAGGACGAACAATACCAGTAGCCGTGGCCAGCTCGTGGTCGGTGCGGCCGTTACCGGCGCGGTGCGCAAGGTGGTTGCGGATTGGGTCATCGTGGTTGTGCCTAGATATTCATTTTATTAAAGACAAAGGCCGGCAAATGGCGGATGACCATCATGATCACCTCCCACTTGCGCGGTGCGTAGACGACCGGCTTGCCGGCCTGCGCGCCGGCGACGATCGCCCGCGCCACCTCCTCCACCGAGGCCAGCTTGCTGCCTCCCTGTTTCAGGTGGGCCGTCATCGGCGTATCGGTTGGACCCGGCTTGACCAGCACCACCTTGACAGCCGATCCGGCGAAGCGGTGCTGCAAACCTTGCGCATAGCGCGTCACCATGCCCTTGGCGGCGCCGTAAACGTAATTCGAACGCCGTCCACGATCGCCTGCAACCGAGCCGATGATGACAATCGTGCCACGTCCTGCCCGTTCCATGCCGGTGGCGAATGCTTCGGCGAACAGCACCGGCGACAAGCCGTTGACGCCCAGCGCTTCCTCGCAGGCTGCCAGGTCTCGCTGGCAAGTAGCTTGTTCCGGCAACGAGCCGTGGGCAATCAGGACGCAATCGACCGCCTCGGCGGCACTGGCGCTGTCGGCCAGCGCCGCGATTGCGCGCACGTCGCCGAAATCGACCGTCTCTACGCCGACGGATACGGCGCCGCGCACGCGCAGGTCGGCGGCGACGGATTCGGTACGGGCCCTGTCGCGCCCGACCAGGGTCAGCGCGACAGGGCCTTGCGCCACCCAGAGCCGGGCGCAATGTTCGGCCATCGACGAAGTCGCGCCGATGATGACGATTTTCTTCACTGAGGTTGACATCAGGATCCCATGAGTCGTCGCGACAGGGCGGAGCTGATGCCCGGGTCGCGGTAAGGCAAAAATTCGGCGAGGCGGGGGTAACCGGCCTCGAACAAGGCGCGCGGCATGCGCGCATCCTTGGCCAGGTAGATACGGCCGCTCGCTTCGGCAACGATCGCATCGAGACGCGCGAACAAGGCTTCGGTGCGCGCGCCATGGTTCGGAAAATCGAGCGCCAGGGTGGCGCCGGGACGCGCGAAACTGAGCATCCCGGGTGCATTACGGTCGCCGAACGTCTTAAGTACGGCCAGGAAGGACCCTTGACCGCTCTGCGCGATCGCGCCCAGCATCGCCTGGACGGCGTCCTGCGCATGGTCTCGCGGGATCACGCACTGGTACTGGTAGAAACCGTGTGGGCCATACATGCGGTTCCACTCGAGCAGGCTGTCGAGGGGATAGAAAAAGCTCTCGTAGTGCGCGACGGCCGCGCCGGCACGCCAGGCATGCCTCCTGAAATAGGCCTCGTTGAAGGCCTTCAGCGACAACTTGTTGACCAGCGATACCGGTGGCGTGAAAGGCAGGCGCCGTTCGCGCCGCGGCGGCGGCGGCGTCTGTACCGCCACCGGATTGGCGCGCATGAACAAGCCGCGTCCTTCTCCCGACAAACAGTCGATCCATGACACTGTGTATTCCCATGCCGCCTCGGAAGCGTCGGCAAGCGTGAAGAATTCCTGCAAGTTGGCGTAGGGAATGGTCTCTGTAACCAGCCATGGACCCGGGACCTGCTGCAACTGCAACTCCACCTCGACGATCAGGCCGGTCAATCCGGCTCCGCCGACGGTAGCGGCGAACCAGCCAGGCTCGGTAGCAGGGGTACAGACGAGACGCTGTCCGTCGGTACGCAACAGCGTCAACGAGCGCACATTATCACCGAAGGAACCGCGCACATGGTGGTTTTTGCCGTGCACGTCATTGGCGATCGCCCCACCCACGGTGACAACCTGGGTACCAGGCGTAACCGGCAATGCCCAACCACGCGGCATCATCAGACGCTGGATGTCACGCAGCAGCACGCCTGGTTCGCACCTCAGGCGTCCGTTGTCCGGATCGAAGGCGACCAGGCGGTCCAGGGAACGCGTCTGCCACAGCGCGCCGCCCGGATTCAGGCAGACATCGCCGTAGCTGCGCCCCATGCCGAAAGCCAGCCCAGGCAAAGGCTGGGCGATCCGGGCCGCGAGCGCATTGCGCTCCCCGAGCACGCGCACGTCGTGTTCGGCCGCCGACAGGCGCCCCCAGGAGGAGACTTTTACCATGCCCAACCGGTCGCACCCAGGGTCACGAACGCGGCGAACACGATGCCGGCGGCAAGGCTGACCCTGTCCTTGACGGCGAAGACGACCGGATCGTCGTGCATGTTGCCGCGATGCGCCTGCAGCCAGATCCAGCTGATCCAGAACAGCATGACCGGCACCGCGCCCCAAACCAGTTCCGGCATCGCATACTGAACGATGACAGCTTCGCTATTCAGGTACAGGGCGAGGACGATCACGGCAGCGATACCCGTGTTGGTTCCAAGCATCTGGATCAGCGGCGCATCGGTGGTGGCGTAGCCGCGGCCGTGCAGCTTGCCCTTGCCGTGCAGGATCTGCAGTTGCAATTCCGCGTAGCGCTTGACGAAGGCGAGCGACAGGAACAGGAATACCGAGAATCCCAGCAACCAGAATGACATGGGGAGGCCGGCTGCGGCGCCGCCGGCGATAATCCGCAAGGTATAGAGGATGGCGAGCGTCAGGCAATCGACGAGCACCAGTTGCTTCAGGCGCCAGGAATACACGCAGGTCACGGCGAAATAGACCAATAGCCAGAACATGAAATCCGGCCCGGCATAACTGCCGATGAACAGGCTGATCATGAACAGTACGGGCGCCATGACGACGCCCATCCAGGCCGGTACGAGCCCGGATGCGAATGGCCGCGCGCGCTTGCGCGGGTGAGCACGGTCGCTTTCCAGGTCGAACAGATCGTTGGCGATGTACACGGTCGAGGCGCACAGGCTGAATGACACAAAGGCAAGCAACAGGCTGATCCAGCTCGTGCTATTGAAGATTTCGTGCGCGGCCAGCAAGGGAACGAAAAGCAAGGCGTTCTTCAGCCACTGGTGCGCACGCAGCACGCGGCGCAGGGCGCCAAGTCCTAGCGCTGGTGCCGGAAATTCCTTTTCGATATCGCACAGTTTGCCGGCCTGGCGCGCCAAGCGTTCGCTCGCATTGACAACGATGGCCCGGCGGGCACTCTGCCATACGTGCAGGTCGGCACTCGAATTGCCGACATAATCGTAACCGCCCCGCCCAAACCGTTCTTCGAGCGCCGCCGCTTTGTTGCGTCCGGCCAGGTTCGCATGACCATCGCTGGCCATGACTTCGTCGAACAGGCCGACGTGTTCGGCGATCGGTTCGGCAATCGAGCGGTCCGATGCGGTACACAGCACCAGCCGACGGCCGGCGGCGTGCTGCTTCCTCAGCCAATCAAGCAAATCTTCGTTATAAGGAAGTGCCGCCGGGTCGAACCGGGTGTGGCTAGCCAGGCTGCTCTTCAAGAACGCTTTGCCGCGTGCGAGCCAATAAGGGATACGCAGCAAGTGTAAAGGCTTGTCCCGCATGACGCGCAATGCGGACTCATGCAACATATCGGTACGGATAAGCGTACCGTCGAGATCAACGACTATGGGATGCAATTTCGTTCCTAAGCGCACTAACGAACAACTTCGCCGGACGCCCCGCGCGGGCGTGCCGCAGTCCAAGCCGAGATACCTGCTCGCAAGTGAAAAAAAATCTGGCATTTTTGAAAACTCTTCCATTATAACCCACGCCTTTCCCATGCAGGCAGTGCAATGAGGGCATTTTGGCGAGCTCGCCTGCTGGTCCGCATATAATCCGGCTCACGATGCAACCAGCACCTAACCGTACGCTCTTCGCGCTTCCCATCACTGTCGTCAACGTCGGTGGACTGGAGGGGCGTGCGCGTCCAGAACGGCCGGCTCGGCATCATACTGCCGGTGATGGCCGCTTTACCGTTTCTTCGGAGCTGTCTGATGGAAAATAAGACTCTTCAATCGCCTGCCCGGATTCTGGCCGCCGATCCAGCCATACCAGGCATGCCGGAACGGACACTCCTGCCGCGACCGCGCATCAACGGCGCATACCGCCTGCTGGCCGTGGGCTGTGCCGTCGTCGCCCTCGCCTCCTTGGTGCTGATCCTGCGTGCCGGCAACCCTGTTCAGGCTTACCTGGTCAATTCCGATGCGTTCTACCTGCCGGTGCTGTTCGACGACCTGCTGGTGCACGGTGGCAGCTTGGCCGACTGGTATCTGACACCTGCACCTTATTTCTTTCCGGACTTCCTGCTTTACCTGTTAGCTTGGCTAGGCGGCAAGGATGTTTTTCAGCAGGTCACACTGTTTGCACTGCTTCAGATCGTGCTGACCGGCGTTGCCCTGTATGTGTTGGCGCGCCAGGCCCTGGCGTCTTCACGGTTGCTGGCGGCGCTCGGGCTGACACTGCTGTTCGCCTGGCTTGGACTGCATGCCGGCGGCCCCTACGTGTATCTGTTCTCGAGTGCCCATCATTATGGCGCCTTTGTCCTGGCGCTACTGCTGGTCACGCTCTGGTTCCGCCGTGACGACGACCGCAGTAGCGCGAACGGCGGCAACTTGCACCGTCTGGGCGGGGCCGCGGTTGCAATCCTGGTTTTCTTCGCTACCCTGTCGGATGCGTTATTCCTGGTGCAGGCGGTGCTGCCGCTGACGCTGACGGCAGTGCTGGGACGGCGCGGCGCAGCGCGTGCTGCCGGTCCACGTCAGGCACTGGTGCTGTTGCTCGCCCCGGCGCTGGCCGCGATGGTGTCTTATCGCTTCGTGGTGGCTCACCCGACCCGCTACAAAACCCGGCTCGGCCTGGAACAAATCGGGATGCATGTCGACGAGATGACGCAGGTCGCCGCCGCGCTGTTTGGCCCGCACCCGCTGCTCGCTGTCGTCTTGCTGCCAGTCCTGCTTGCCGGCGCCGCCTGTTGCATCACCCTGCTGCGTGGCCAGCACGTCGCCGGATTGCCCCGCCAGCACGTCCTGCTATTGAGTTTTGCCACGCTGTCATGCGCGGCGTCCGTCACGCTCATGCTCCTGAGCATCAACGTCCAGGCAGTGCCGCGCTACCTGATCGCCGCCCTTTCATGGCCCCTGGTAGCAGCACTGTTCGCGCTGGTCCACCTGCTGGGCCAGCGTTTCCGCCACGCTGGACTGGGATTACTGCTACTCCTGACAACCCTGCTGGCCTGGCAGGCCTGGCAGGCCAGGAGCCTGCGCGACAGCGACCGCTATTTTTATCCGGAGCAGATCGCCTGCATCGACCGCACCCTGGCCAGGGCCAACGCGCAACGCGGCATCGCCCAATATTGGGATGCGAAGCTGCTGCAAGCCCTGAGCCGGCGCGACCTGACGCTGGCCCAGTATTTCGGCACGCTGGAACCGATGCAGTGGATTACTTCGCAACGCTTCTTCAGCGAGCGCTACGATTTTGCCATCGTTGCCGAAGACGCGAGTCCCGAGTTCCGTCTGCCACGGGAGCAATTAATCGCTCTGAATGGAGAGCCGCTGCAGTCAGTCAGTTGCGGCAACCGCACAGTCTTGCTCTTCGGTAGCGCAGGCTTGCGTACCGGCCCAGCCATAAGCAACGTCCGCTAAGCGGACGGACTTCGCGCCCTTGCGTGAAGCCGCGCACAGTCGGCCCCGGCGCCCTGCCCTACCATTGAACCTGACCGCGCTTGCGCATCCCGCTTGCGTTTCCACTACCGGCAAGGGCAAAGCACCCACCACAGGCTCACCATGGCAACCGGATCAGACCGCGAAGACGACGATACGAAAGACCTCGACCCGCAAGGTGGCGGCCAGAGCGTCGGCGTGCCCGCCGACGGCGAACTCGAAGACTCGGCGTTCAATCCCCTCGGCAATCCGGGCCTGCGTCACTGGCAGGCCAGCTACATCGACCGCGAAGGTCTCGAGGACCGCGGCAACATCTTCTTTGCCGCCGTCGAGATGACGCGCATGCCGATGCTGGTGACCGACGC
>Ga0308166_1003469_pt1 | contig 13411 bp, 10 predicted proteins | sample PhyCR2_2_FD_202137 | JGI IMG/M metagenome (GOLD analysis project Ga0308166, IMG submission 202137) | Phyllosphere microbial communities from UC Gill Tract Community Farm, Albany, California, United States - DLSLCC.R2 | ecosystem: Host-associated > Plants > Phyllosphere > Unclassified | place... | reverse complement strand
CCCTGCTGTTCGCAGCGGCCGAGGCGGACAAGACGGGCGCGGCGACTCCCTTGCCTTGACGCGTCCGGTAACGATTGCCGGGCGTGCCTGGACCTGAAACCCGCGGCGAAACAAGCCGGCTGCCGTTCGTCCGCTTCCAGGACCGTTCGGCACCTTTTTTCCTGCGCAGCCAGGACCGTCCCGATACTGGCGCATCCTCAACCAACATCGACGACCGCCATGCGCCTTCGCCCTTGCCGCCTGCCTCTGCTCCTGCTTGCTGCCTGCATCACCCTTCCCGCCGCCGCGCTCGACACCACCCGGCTCGACCCGGCCATCCGCGTCAACGACGACCTGTACCGCGCCGCGAACGGCGCCTGGCTGGCGGCGGCATCCATTCCACCCGGCCAGTCCGAGGTCTACGGCGCCGACCTGCCGGCCGAGGTCAACGCCCGCGTGCGCGCCATCGTCGAGGACTTGCGCAAGCAGCCGCGGGTGGCCGGCAGCATCGAACGCAAGCTGGTCGACTTCTACGACAGCGGGCGCGACCTGGCAGCCATCGACCGCGCAGGCCTGGCGCCGGTCCGGGCGCAGCTCGACGCGCTCGCCGCGAGCGGCACCCAGGAGGAACTGGCACGCTGGCAGGGCCAGGTCCAGGGCATCCTCAAGACGCCGCTATGGCTGTGGGGCGGCTTCGCCGACTTCAAGGACCCGACCCGCAACCGGGTGCTGCTGATGCAGGGGGGCCTCGGCCTGCCCGGACGCGACTATTACCTGGACCGCGATGCGCGCTTCGATGCGGCGCGCGCTGCCTACCTGGCCTATCTGGAGACGCTGGCGCGGCTGGCGGGCGACGCCGATCCGCCGGCCGCCGCGCGGCGCGTGCTGGCGCTGGAAACGCGCCTGGCGCAGGCACAGGTGCCGGCGGCGGAGGCGATGAATCCGGCAAACGTGCAGTCGCTGGATGCGCGCCGGCTCGCCGGCGCGGCGCCGGGCCTCGCATGGGGAGCTTTCCTGCAGGGCGCGGCTATCCCCGAGGGCGACACGGTGAACGTCGTGCAGCCGTCCGCCGCCAGCGCCATCGCGGCCCTGATGCGCGAACTGCCGCTGGACGACTGGAAGCTGTACTTCCGCCTGCGCCTGCTGGACGTGTCGGCGCCGCTGCTGCCGGCTCCTTTCCGCGCCGCGCACTTCGCGTTTCGCGGCAAGGCCCTGGGTGGGCAGTCGGCGCCGCAGGACACGCGCGCGCTCGATGCGCTGACCGAGGCGCTGGGCGATGGCCTCGGCGCCCTCTACATGGCGCGCCACTTCCCGCCGGAGCAAAAGGCGCGTGTCGAGGCCATGACGGCGCGGCTGCAGCGCACGGCGCTGGACGCCGTGGCCCAGCTTCCCTGGCTGGGCGAGCAGGCGCGCATGGAGGCGCGGGCAAAGATCGCCGCCATGCGCGCCAAGGTCGGCTATCCATCCACGTGGCGCGATTACGCCAGGCTCGTCATCCGGCCAGGCGACGCCCTCGGCAACCGCCACCGCGCGCGCCGCCACGAATGGTTGCGCCTGGCCGCCCTGTCCGGCAAGCCGGTCGACCGTGGCGCCTGGGCCATGAGCCCGCTCGAGCCGAACGCCTTCTACGACCCGATGCTCAACGAGATCAACCTGCCGGCCGCCATCCTGCAGGCGCCCTTCTTCGATGCGGCGGCGGACGATGCGTCCAACTATGGCGGTATCGGTGCCCTGATTGCGCACGAGATCGGCCACGCCTTCGATGCGACCGGCTCCCAGTTCGACAGCCGCGGCGTGCAGCGCGACTGGTGGACGGCCGGCGACCATACCGCCTTCGAGGCCTTTGGCGCACGCCTGGCGCAGCGCTTCGATGCCATCGAGGTCATGCCCGGCGCGCACGTCAACGGCAAGCTGACGCTGCCGGAGAACATGGCCGACCTGATGGGCCTGCAGCTGGCCTGGCGCGCTTACCAGGCCACGCTGGACGGCCAGCCGGCGCCGCTGGCCGGCGGCCGCAGCGGCGCCCAGCGCTTCTTCCTGGCCTATGCCCAGCAGTGGGCGGTGAAGCGGCGCGACGAGCGCAGCCTGCAGCTGCTGGCCAGCGACCCGCACGCGCCGGCCTTCTTGCGCGCCAACTTCCCTGCCATGCAGCTCGACGCTTTCCACGATGCCTACGGCACCCGTGCCGGCGACGCCATGTACCTGGCGCCGGCCGAGCGCCTGCGGGTGTGGTGAATGCCGTGAACGCTATACTTCCCGGCTACCTTGCCATGACACGACCGACCACCACGATGGACATCCGCTTTTTCCCGGCCAGCCGGCAGTTCTGGTTCTATCACCTGGGCGCGGGCGCCTTCTGCATGGCGGTCACGCTGCTCACCGTTGTCCTGTGGAGTCCGCTCGCCGTGCTGGATGGCGTGTCCACCGTCATCTGGCTGCTGCCCTACACCTTGAGCGTGCTGGTCTTTCGCTGGCTGTACAAGCGGCGCGGCTGGAAAGCCCTGGGCATGGGCCGGCTGGTGCTGCTGGCCGGTGTCTACGCCAGCATCGCGGCGGTGCTGATGACGACCTGCGTCGCGGCGCTGACGTTGCCCTTCTTTTGGGACGACGTGGCCGTGTACTACGCGAAGTACGACCTGACGCTGGACCCGGCTTCCTACCTGCTGCGCACCATCTACGGCGCCAGCCTGCAGGCCCAGGTGTTCATCTGCGCCTGGATCTTCATCTACATCGGCTTTACCGGCAGCCGCGATGCACGCGACGGCGCGCTGGAGACGGCGCGCCTGCAGAACGCGCTGCACGAAGCCCAGTTGCGCAGCCTGTCGAACCAGCTCAATCCCCACTTCCTCTTCAATTCGCTCAACAACATCCGCTTCATGATCCACGAGGATGCAGGGCGCGCCGACGCCATGCTGGTCGGGCTGTCGGATATCCTGCGCTATTCACTGGCGGGCGACGAGCGGCGCAAGGTGCCCCTGGCCGAGGAACGCGGGATCGTCGAGCGCTACCTGGCCATCGCCGGCGCCGGACTGGAAGAACGGCTGCGCGTGCGCATCGACATTCCCGCGCAACTGGATGGCTGCCTGGTCCCGCCGCTGCTGCTGCAGATGCTGGCCGAGAACGCGGTCAAGCACGGCATCGAGCCGCTGCGCGAGGGCGGCGCCCTGACGCTGAGCGGCAGGCGGGATGGCGAACTGCTGCGCTTCGAGGTGGCCAACGACAAGCCGGCGCATTCGGCCAGCGGCGGCCTGGGCATCGGCATGCGCCATCTCGCGCAGCGCCTCGGCCTGCTGTACGGCGAGCGGGCCACGCATGCGGCGCACGACGCCGGCGGCACCTACCGCGTGTCGCTGGCGCTGCCGCTGGAGGTGGCGCCATGAGGGCCTTCGTGGTCGAGGACTCGCGCCTGGCGCGCCAGGGCCTGGTGCGCATGCTGGGTGCGCATCCGGGCATCGACGTCGTCGGCGAAGCGGACCATCCCGATACGGCGCTGCCGCTGATCCGGGCCGCCTGCGCCGACGTGCTGTTCCTCGATATCCAGATGGCAGGGGCCGATGCCTTCGACCTGCTGGCCCGGCTGGAGGCGCAGCTGGATACCCAGCTGGATCGGCACCCGCGCATCGTGTTCACCACGGCGCACGCGGAGTATGCGGTGCGCTCCTTCGAATTCGATACGGTGGACTACCTGCTCAAGCCGGTCAGCGCCGAGCGGCTGGCGCAGGCGGTGCGCAAGCTGGAGGCGCGCGTCCTGCCGGCGCCGCTGGAGGCGCACAGCCGCATCTTCATCAAGGATGGGGAGCGCGCCCACATGGTGCCACTGGCGTCGATCCGCTGCTTCGAGAGCTGCAGGAACCACGTGCAGGTGTATTTCGGCGATAGCCATGCGTATGTGAGGAAGTCGCTGGGCAGTATCGAGGAACGCCTGCCGCGCCACCTGTTCTTCCGCGTCAGCCGGCAGCACATCGTGAACCTGGCCGCGATTGCGTCGATCGAGGAAGCGATGGGAGCGGGTTATCTCTTGCGGCTTGATAACGGCAAGAAACTGGAGATATCGCGGCGCAATGCTGTGCAGTTGAAGGAAACGATGAGCCTCTGAAATTGTTGCCTTGTGGATTTATACGCGCGATGAACGTCGTTACAGCCCAACTCGGCAATAAAAGATATGCAAATTGTGCTTCACGAAAGCAAACTTATCCCTATAATAAATCTGCTTTGTTGAGTACGGCGCTAAACGTCATCCGTTCACACCAGTAGTTCAGGCAAGGCATAACAACTAATAACTTTAGGGGAGTAACAAAATGACGAGCGGTACCGTTAAATGGTTCAACGATGCAAAAGGTTTTGGTTTCATTACGCCTGACGGCGGCGGTGAAGACGTGTTCGCGCACTTCTCGGCGATCAACGCACAAGGCTTCAAGTCGCTGGCCGAAAACCAGCGCGTGACCTTCGAGATCACCACTGGTCCGAAGGGCAAGCAGGCTGCGAACATCCAGCCAGCGTAATATCGGCGATGCCGGCCTCGGCCGGTTTTGTTGAAACGAAAAAGCCAGCGCAAGCTGGCTTTTTTCATTCAATGGCTATGCCCGCTGCAGCCGCCGCCGCTGCGCTTCAATTCGCCCGGCAGCATCTTGCCCGGTTCGCGGCCGCTGTCGCCCTCGAAACCGGCGGCGTGCAAACGGCCCATGTAGTCTTCCCACAGCGCGCTTTGTTCGCTGCCGAGTTTATACAAGTAATCCCAGGTATAGATGCCGCTGTTATGGCCATCGGTAAACACCGGCTTGATGGCGTAGTTGCCGACCGGCTCGACGCCGCTCACGCTCACCTCGCGCTTGCCGACCTGCAGGGTTTCCTGGCCCGGGCCGTGGCCCTTCACTTCGGCCGAGGGCGAATACACGCGCATCAGTTCGAATGGAATCGAGAAGGTCTTGCCGTCGTCGAAGGCGATCTCGAGGATGCGGGATTTCTGGCGGACGGCCAGGTCGGTCGGTTGTGGCATTGCTTGCTTATCCTTGTTGGTTCATGCGCCGCGCGATCGCGTCGGCGAGCGCGGGCAGCAGCGCGCGGCGTGCTTCCAGCGTGGTTTGTTCGGTCTGGCGCACGGCCGCGGCCCATACGGGCGCGGGGAAGTGCGCATCGTCAGTGTAGCGCGGGATCACGTGCCAGTGCAGGTGCGGCACCACGTTGCCCAGGCTCGCCACGTTGACCTTGGTGGGTTGCATCACCTCGCGCACGGCCTGCTCGACCTGATACACCGCTTCGTTCAGCAGCAGGCGGTCGTCACGCGCCAGGTCGCTCATCTCGCGCACGTGGTCGCGCCAGATCACGCGGCAAAAGCCGGGGTAGTTGGCGTCGTCGACGATGATCACCGACAGTTTGCTGTCGGCGTACACAGGCGTTAAGGCGGCCAGGTCGCACAATTCGCAGCCCGGTTCGCGGATCGGAGAATGCGTCATACCAGCACCCTCTCGATGCCGCCGTTGTTGGCGCGCGCCACGTAGTCCGGCAGCCAGTTATCGCCCAGCAGGTGCTTCGCGATCTCGACCACGATGTAGTCGGCGCTGGTGCCGGCATCGGCGTTGTAGCGCGACAGGCCCTGCAGGCAGGACGGGCAGCTGGTCAGCACTTTTACCTCACCCTCGAAGCCGTCTTCGCGCAGCCTGGCGGCGCCCTTCTGGATCTCGTTCTCCTTGCGGTAGCGGACCTGGGTCGCGATGTCGGGACGGGTAATCGCAAAGGTACCGGACTCGCCGCAGCAGCGGTCGTTCTTCTCGATCTTGACGTTGTCCACGGTCTGCACCAGCGCGTTCACGGTCTTTACCGAATCCTGCATCTTCATCGGCGTGTGGCAAGGGTCGTGGTACATGTAGCGGGTGCCGCTCACGCCTTCGAGCTTGACGCCCTTCTCCAGCAGGTACTCGTGGATGTCCATGATGCGGCAGCCGGGGAAGATCTTCTCGAACTCGTAGGTTGCGAGCTGGTCGTAGCAGGTGCCGCACGAGACCAGCACGGTCTTGATGTCCAGATAATTAAGCGTGTTCGCCATGCGGTGGAACAGCACGCGGTTATCGGTCATCATCTTGTCGGCCTTGTCGTACTGGCCGGCGCCGCGCTGGGGATAGCCGCAGCACAAATAGCCCGGCGGCAGCACGGTCTGCACGCCCACTTCCCACAGCATCGCCTGCGTCGCCAGCCCGACCTGCGAGAACAAACGTTCGGAGCCGCAGCCGGGGAAGTAGAACACGGCTTCGGTATCGGCCGTGGTCGCCTTCGGGTTGCGGATGATCGGAATCACCTTGTCGTCTTCGATGTCGAGCAGTGCGCGCGCCGTCTTCTTCGGCAGGTTGCCCGGCATTTTCTTGTTGATGAAGTGGATCACCTGCTCGCGCACCGGCGCCTTGCCGGTGGTCGGCGGCGGCGCCTTCACCTGGTCCTTGGCGAAGCCGCGCAGCAGCTTGTTGCCGAGGCGCTGGGCCTTGAAGCCGAAGCCCACCATCGCCTGGCGCGTGGCGTTGATGGTGGTCGGGTCGGTCGCGTTCAGGAAGAACATGGCCGCGCGGTTGGCCGGCTTGAAGCTGCGCTTGTCCATCTTGCGCAGCAGGTTACGCATGTTCATCGAGACGTCGCCGAAGTCGATGTTCACCGGACATGGCGTGACGCACTTGTGGCACACGGTGCAGTGGTCGGACACGTCCTCGAACTCTTCCCAGTGGCGGATCGACACGCCGCGCCGGGTCTGCTCTTCGTAGAGGAAGGCTTCGATCAGGGCAGACGTCGCCAGGATCTTGTCGCGCGGCGAGTACAGCAAGTTCGATTGCGGAACGTGCGTCGTGCAGACCGGCTTGCACTTCCCGCAGCGCAGGCAGTCCTTGATGGAATTGGCGATTTCGCCGATGTCGCTCTGCTGCATGATCAGCGACTCGTGGCCCATCAGGCCGAACGAAGGCGTGTAGGCATTCGTCAAATCCGCCGCCACCGCCGTGGTGTTCAGGAGCTTGCCCTTGTTGAAGCGGCCTTCCGGGTCGACGCGCTGCTTGTAGTCGCGGAATTCGCGGATTTCGTCGTCGGTGAGGAATTCGAGCTTGGTGATGCCGATGCCGTGTTCGCCGGAGATCACGCCGTCCAGCGAGCGGGCCAGCTTCATGATGCGCTCGACCGCCTTGTGGGCGTCCTGCAGCATCGCGTAGTCGTCCGAGTTCACCGGCAGATTCGTGTGCACGTTGCCGTCGCCGGCGTGCATGTGCAGGGCCACGAAGACGCGCGAGCGCAGCACCCGCTTGTGGATGGCGACCGTCTCGTCGAGGATGCATTTGTAGGCCGCGCCATTGAAGATCTGGCGCAGCGGCGCGCGCAGGTCCTGTTTCCAGGAGATGCGCAGCGTATGGTCCTGCACCACGTCGAACAGGGTCGTATCCGGGTGACGGCCGATGCGCGCGTCGAAGCCGGCGGACAGGTGGCCCAGGCCGAGTTCGTCGAGCTTGGCGTGCACGGCGCGCAGCGGCTGGTCGAGGTTGGCCAGGATGAAGGCCCAGCGCGCGCCGACCTGCTCGACCAGCGCCACGGCCTGCTGCGGACGGTCGCCCATGATCTCGTCGCGCGCCACGGTGTCGCCGCTGGCGTCGTCGCTCTTCTCCAGCGGCAGGTTGCCGCCAGACAGATAGGTGTGCAGCTGCTCGGCCAGCTGCAGCTTGTTCTTGATCGACAGCTCGACGTTGATGCGCTCGATGCCGTCGGTGTATTCGCCCATGCGGTTCAGCGGGATCACCACGTCTTCGTTGATCTTGAAGGCGTTGGTGTGGCGCGCGATGGCCGCGGTGCGCGCGCGGTCGAGCCAGAACTTCTTGCGCGCTTCCGGGCTGACGGCCACAAAACCTTCGCCGACGCGGGTGTTCGCGATGCGCACCACTTCCGAGGCGGCCATGGCGACGGCGTTTTCGTCGTCGCCAACGATATCGCCGAACAGCGCCATCTTAGGCAGCGTGCCGCGTTTCGACTTGGTGGCGTAGCCGACCGCGCGCAGGTAGCGTTCATCGAGGTGTTCGAGGCCGGCGAGACGCAGTGTCTCGAATTCCGGCTTGCCGCTTTTCGGCAGGCTGTCGAGGTAATCCTTGATTTCGACGATCGACGGGATCGCGTCGCGCGCCTGGCCGAAGAACTCCAGCGCCACGGTGCGCGTGAACTTCGGCATCTTGTGCAGGATCCAGCGGCCCGAGGTGATCAGGCCGTCGGTGCCCTCTTTCTGCACGCCCGGCAGACCGGCCAGGAATTTATCCGTGACGTCCTTGCCCAGGCCCTCCTTGCGGAACTTGCGGCCTTCGATGGTGAGCGTTTCGGTGCGGAAGGGCTCGCCCTTCGGCGCGCCTTTCGTCGACGGGTGGGTCCATTCGAGCTTGAAGACGGCGGTCGGGGCGTCGTGGATCTTGCCGAGGTTGTGGTCGAGGCGCGTGACTTCCAGCCAGTCGCCGTTCGGGTCGACCATGCGCCAGGAAGCCAGGTTATCCAGCGCCGTGCCCCACAGGACGGCCTTCTTGCCGCCCGCGTTCATGGCGATGTTGCCGCCGATGCAGGAGGCGTGGGCCGAGGTCGGGTCGACCGCGAACACGAAGCCGGCCTTTTCGGCGGCCTGCGAGACGCGCTGGGTGACCACGCCGGCGCCGGTATGGATGGTGGCGTAGTCGCGGTCCAGGCCCGGCAGGCGCGTCATCTCGACGTCGCCCAGGGCGATCAGTTTTTCAGTGTTGATCACGGCCGACATCGGGCTGAGCGGAATCGCGCCGCCGGTATAGCCGGTGCCGCCGCCGCGCGGGATGATGGTCAGGCCGAGTTCGATGCAGCCCTTGACCAGGCCGGCCATCTCTTCCTCGCTGTCGGGAACCAGGACCAGGAAGGGATATTCGACGCGCCAGTCGGTGGCGTCGGTGACGTGCGAGACGCGGTGCATGCCGTCGAAGCGGATGTTGCGCTTGTCGGTGTAGGCGCCAAGCACGGCGCGGGCGCGCTTTCTCAGGTCGTACATGTCGCGGAACTCGCGGCCGAAGTCGTCGACGGCCTTGCGCGCGGCCTGCAGCAATTGCTCGACGGCGGCGCTGCGGCTGGCTGCGGTCGCGGCCTCGCCTTCCGTCGTGTCCACGGTCACGCGGCGCTTGTCGACTTCGGCCAGGCGGTGGTGCAAGGCGTCGATCAGTTTCTGGCGGCGCTTCGGGTTGTCCAGCAGGTCGTCCTGCAGGTAGGGATTGCGGCGCACCACCCAGATATCGCCCAGCACCTCGTACAGCATGCGCGCGGAGCGGCCGGTCTGGCGTGCGCCGCGCAGTTCGTCGAGCAACTGCCAGCACGGCTCGCCCAGCAGGCGGATCACGATCTCGCGGTCGGAGAACGAGGTGTAGTTATAGGGGATTTCGCGCAGGCGGGCCGGCGCGTTGTCGGCGAGGAGGGTGTGGATGTGTGCTGGGGCGTTCATGGATAGGATCGATGTTGGACTGGCCCGAAGGACAACCATTCTAGCTTATTGCGTCGCACAACGCTGGGCAGCGGCCAATCCGCGCGGCTGCGGCAAGCAACATTATTTGCAGCGAAGCCTGTCTATGCAAATTTCCTTTGCATGGAGGGCCACTTTGGCACGGAAGATTAGCCTTGAAGCAATCTCATCCGAACGGCATGCGCTATCATCCGGTGATTTTGGTGAGCAGGTCGCCCAGGCTTTTCCAGAACCCGTCGGGGATATACAGCAGGGCCGCGGTCATGGTGACATAGCGGCCGAATTTGCCGATGGCCATGTACATCACGCTCGGCCAGAACGGCAGGTGCAGCCATCCGGCCAGGGTGCACAGCGGGTCGCCGATGCCGGGCACCCAGGACAGCAGCATGGTCTTGGCGCCGAAGCGGCGCAGCCAGCCGAACCAGCGGCTCTGGCGCTCCTTGGCAAACGCGATCTTGGCGCGGTAGCCGATGCCGTAGTTGAGCACGCCGCCGAGGGTGTTGCCGACGGTGGCCACCAGGATCGCCGGCCAGAACATGGCGGGATTGGCCTTGATGACGGCGAACACGGCCGGCTCGGAACCGAGCGGCACCAGGGTGGCGGAAACGAATGCGATGAGGAATACCGACGTGAGCCCGACTGTGGGTGCGGCAAGAACCTTGAGCAGCCAGAGGACGGCGGTTTCGATCATCGGTGGCCATGGAAGAGTGAGAGTCGTCCATTATAATGAGGAAAATCTATCGCCCCGACACGATACGGCGCGCTAACACCCCAGCGCCCCGCATCGGCTGCATGCCTCGGTCACCCGCCAGGAACACAGTCTCGCGTCACCGGAAACCAGGACACTGGCCTTTGAATTTCCTATTCCCGATCATGACCACCGACTATCTGAAGAAAATCCTCACCGCCCGCGTCTACGACGTGGCCCAGGAAACCCCGCTCGATCTCGCCCCGACCCTGTCGCAGCGCTTCGGCAACCGCATCTACTTCAAGCGCGAAGACATGCAGAGCGTGTTCAGCTTCAAGCTGCGCGGCGCCTACAACAAGATGGCGCACCTGTCTTCCGAAGCGCTGAAACGCGGCGTGATCTGCGCCTCGGCCGGCAACCATGCGCAAGGCGTGGCCCTGTCGGCCGCGCGCCTGGGCTGCCGCGCGCTGATCGTGATGCCGACCACCACGCCGCAGGTGAAGATCGACGCCGTCAAGGCGCGCGGCGGCGCGGCGGTGGAAGTGGTGCTGCACGGCGACTCGTACACCGACGCCTACAACCACGCCCTGCTGCTCGAACGCGAACAGAAGCTCACCTTCGTCCATCCCTTCGACGACCCCGACGTGATCGCTGGCCAGGGCACGATCGCGATGGAGATCCTGCGCCAGCATTCGGGGCCGATCCATGCGATCTTCGTCGCCATCGGCGGCGGCGGGCTGATCTCCGGCATCGGCGCCTACGTGAAGGCGGTGCGGCCCGACATCAAGGTGATCGGCGTGCAGACCATCGATTCGGATGCGATGGCGCGCAGCCTGAAGGCGGGCCAGCGCGTGACCCTGCCCGACGTCGGCCTGTTCTCGGACGGCACCGCGGTGCGCCTGGTGGGCGAGGAAACCTTCCGCGTGGCGAAGGAGGTCGTGGACGAGATCATCCTGGTCGACACCGACGCCATCTGCGCGGCGATCCAGGACGTGTTCCAGGACACGCGCAGCATCCTCGAGCCGGCCGGCGCGCTGGCGGTGGCCGGGGCCAAGGCCTATGTGGAACGTTCGCAGATGAGCCGCCAGCCGGTGAGGAACGAGACCCTGGTGGCCGTGGCCTGCGGCGCCAACATGAACTTCGACCGCCTGCGCTTCGTTGCCGAGCGCGCCGAAGTGGGCGAGGCGCGCGAAGCCGTGTTCGCGGTGACGATCCCCGAGCAGCGCGGCAGCTTCCGCCGTTTCTGCTCGCTGGTCGGGCCGCGCAACGTCACGGAATTTACCTACCGCATCAGCGACGAGCGCCAGGCGCACGTGTTCGTGGGCGTGCAGGTGGGCAGCCGCGGCGAATCCTCGCTGCTGGCGCGCACCTTCGAGCAGCACGATTTCCGCACGCTCGACCTGACCCACGACGAACTGGCCAAGCTGCACATCCGCCATCTGGTCGGCGGCAAGAGCGCGCTGGCGCAGGACGAGCTGCTGTACCGCTTCGAATTCCCCGAGCGGCCGGGCGCGCTGATGCGCTTCCTGGACAGCATGGCGCCGAACTGGAATATTTCGCTGTTCCATTATCGGAACCAGGGTGGGGATGTGGGGCGCATCCTGGTCGGGTTGCAGGTGCCGGGTGGAGAGATGGGGGAGTTCCGGCAGTTTTTGGCGACGCTGGGGTACCGGTATTGGGATGAGAGTGCGAATCCGGTGTACAAGCTGTTCTTGTGATTCTTTGGGTTGGACCCTCCCGCGCGTGAGGAGTTGGGGCTGTTGCCTGTTGGGTTAGCGGTTCGCATAATCCGCGTGGGCACGGGGTGCCCACCCTACGGTTACCGCCAACAGCGAGATCATACGAAACCCGGATACGCAGCGTGTCGAATGGCATAGCCGAACGGCCACCGCCAACAGCGAGATCATACGAAACCCAGATACGTAGCGTGTCCCGTAGGGTGGGCACCCCGTGCCCACGCGGATTTAACACACCGATAACTGCACAGGCAACAGCCCCATTACCGCCCGCATTCCCCCCGCCAACACCACTCATCCGCCCGCCGCGCTGCCCAACCGAATCGCCCACCGATCAGCAGAAAGGTGTACGATACGCCGCTTTGCCGCCGCCGGGCCGGCATTCATTCGCGCAGGCAACATCATGCTTTCCGCCATGCGCAGCACCGGCCCATCGAGACCAGATCATGACCAATACTCCCGATCAATCGCCACTTGGCAAATCTTCCGCCTACCAGACCCAGTACGCGCCGGAACTGCTGTTCCCGATCCCGCGCCAGCAAAAGCGCGACGAGCTGGCCATCAAGGGGACGCTTCCCTTCTTCGGCATGGACATCTGGAATGCCTATGAATTGTCGTGGCTGAACATGCGCGGCAAGCCGCAAGTGGCCATCGCCACCGTCAGCGCGCCGGCCGACTCGCCCAACATCGTCGAATCGAAGTCGTTCAAGCTGTATTTGAACTCCTTTAACCAGACCCGCGTGGCCGGCCCCGACGCCCTGCTCGCCCTGCTGCGCGAAGACCTGTCGAACGCGTTTGGCGCGCCGGTCCACATCACGCTCACCGAGGCCGAGCACTTCGGCAAGCTGAAGATGGGCGAACTCGAGGGCCTGCTGCTGGACCGCCTGGACATCGACATCGACGCCTATTCGCCGGCGCCGGAACTGCTCAAGGCCAATTTCGACGAATCCCCGGTCGAGGAAACCCTGGTCTCGCACCTGTTGAAATCGAATTGCCTGGTCACCGGCCAGCCGGATTGGGGCAGCGTGCAGATCCAGTACGCCGGCCCGCAGATCGACCAGGAAGGCTTGCTGCGCTACCTGATCGGCTTCCGCGAGCACAACGAATTCCACGAGCAATGTGTTGAGCGCATTTTCATGGACGTGCTGCGCCAGTGCAAGCCAAGCAAGCTGTCGGTGTATGCCCGCTATACCCGGCGCGGCGGCCTCGACATCAACCCCTGGCGCGCCAACTTCAGTACCGGCCGCCCGCATAATCTGCGCGGGGCGCGTCAATAAATTGTGCGTTTGCCGCCACAGCAGGCCACCAAAAAACAACAACGCACGACACCCCTCCGGTTTTCGGAAGTCGTCCCCAGATACGGGGAAAAGACGGTAAAACAGGACCCGCGCCCCGCTTTCACCCACGGGATCGGGTTTTTCATCGCGGAAATTGCGTCGACCTTGCGAAAGCGCAAATCGTGCTTTCGACTGAACCTGCCGGAGGGTCGAGTCCCTCCTCCGACAGGCGTAGGATACCGACGCGAAATCGAAT
>Ga0308166_1003467_pt1 | contig 13414 bp, 13 predicted proteins | sample PhyCR2_2_FD_202137 | JGI IMG/M metagenome (GOLD analysis project Ga0308166, IMG submission 202137) | Phyllosphere microbial communities from UC Gill Tract Community Farm, Albany, California, United States - DLSLCC.R2 | ecosystem: Host-associated > Plants > Phyllosphere > Unclassified | place... | reverse complement strand
CCACGACCTGCATCTCGTCGCGCACTTCCTGGAAGTCGAAGCCGGCGCGCTCGATCAGCTGCTCGGGCGCGATGTCGACGCCGACGTTGGCCAGGCGGTTCACGTAGATCGCTTCCGGCAGGCGCACTTCCTTGCGCGTGCGCGGCACGACACGGCTCTTGACCCAGGCGTCGTAGTCGCCGACCTGCGCTTTCAGCGCCGCGAAATCCGCTTCCCAGCCGGTGATGTTCGCTTTCTTGAACAGCGATTCGATGCCGTCCATGTAGGTCGCGTTGTTGTTCAGGCCTTCCTCGACCTCGCCCGCGTACGGGCCGATCAGCTTCCTGTCGGCGAGGCGTTCCTCGCTGCGCGCACGCACGAGCGTGGCGATCGGCGTGAAGCCCGCTTCCTTGCCGGCGTAGCGCTTCAGGCGCACCAGCGCGAGCTTCTGGCGTTCCGGCTTGTTGCGCGGGTCGAGCAGGGCGCGCAGGCCGCCGTACACCAGCTCGCCCACGTTGACGTAGTCGAGCAGGTACTGGTGCTCCAGCTTCATCGTGGCGATCTTTTTTACGCGCGAGTCGATCAGGATGTCGAGGTCCTGGCGCACCTTGACGTCCTTTTCCTGGGCGCGTGCACGGCGCAGTTCGGCCAGGCGCTTTTCCGTGTCGGCCAGCTCGCGCTCGTAGGCGCGCGGCTTGAAGTCGGCGACTTGCGTGTCGACGCTTTCGTCGCCCACTTCGGTAGATTCCTCGGGCAGGTAGCGGCCCGTATCCTTCAGGACCGGCTGTGTGTAGGCGTCGCTGCGCGCGACCCATGCGGGCGGCGTGGACGCGGCGGCGGCAACGCCGGAAGCGATGAGGAGGGCGAGACCGAGACGGGTGTGGCCGGTGCGGATCATGATGCTGCCTTTCCTGAATATGCCTGAGCGGCGAAGCAGGCATTCTAAATCGGCTTGGACACCATGAACCAGAAGATGAAGACGAAGGCGATGAACGCGGGGATGCCGAGCGCCACCCACGTACGGAAGTAGGTCCAGTACAGGGCGGGAAGCGGCGTGCCGTCGCGCGCGGCGGCCGCGGCCAGGTCGCGCAGGCGGATCTGGATCCACACGACCGGCAGCCAGCACGCGCCGGCCAGCACGTACAGCGCGGTCGACCACATGATCCAGCGGCTGCCCAGCGGATAGCCGGCCAGGTGCGCCATGTAGAAGCCGCTGGCGGGCTGGAACACGGCGGTCGTCGCCGTGAACAGCCAGTCGGCGATGACGACGTACTTGCCGACGACGGCGATGGCGCGCACGTCGCGGCTGACGTTCGCGAACAGCATGTACCAGGCCGACCCCAGCCCGGTGCCGAACAACAGGGTCGACGACAGGATGTGCAGCCACTTCACGACGACATAGTCCATTTATTTGTCTTCTTTCTCGAGCTCGGCCAGCAGCCAGATCGCGGCCAGCATTGGCACGTTCTTGGTCAGCGGACCATACGGGTGGATCAGGAATTCGGGCAGGCGCAGCGCGATCACGACCGTATAAAAGCCGATCAGGAGCAGCTGCAGGCGCCACAGCCAGCGGCGCCGGCGCAGGAACAGGGTGCCGACGCCCAGCAGCAGGTCGAACAGCGCCGCGCCGTACAGCATCGCGGGACGCAGCTCGGCCGGGATGCCGCTCCTGGCCAGCAGCTCGAAACTCTCTGTTGCCGGATAGACGAACGCCGACACGATCGCCGTCGCGATCCACACGAACGCGATCGCAAGGCGCAGGATCGGCAGCATCCAGTCCAGTTTGGCGCGCGGGCGTTCGGCGCCGGGGTCGACGACGAACGACGCGATCGTCCGCGCCGGGCGCCCCAGCAGGCGCAGCGTGGGACCGGGATCGGCCGCGTTGCCGCGGTCGAGCATGCGCAGCGCGTCCGGGTCGAGCAGGGCGCCGGGCAACCATCCGCCGATGCGCGCGAGCAGCCGTGCCAGGCCGCCGGGTAGCGGCAGCACGCGCAGCGTGCCCATGCCCAGCGCGCGGCGCAGCGTGGCCAGGTACTCGACGAACGGCAGCGCCTGCGGGCCGACGAGGGCGATGCGGCGTACGGTGCCGCCGCCCGACAGCGCATCCGCCGCCTCCATGGGACGATCGAGATGCAGCCGCTGGCGCAGCAGCGTGACGATGGCGGCCACGACGTCGTCGACGTGGATCGGCTGTACCAGTTGCGGCGCGTCGCCCAGGCGCGCCGCGAACGGCAGCGACGCCATCGCCTTGAACACGCGTGCGCTGGCGCCGTCCGCGCCGTACACGAGCGACGGCTGCACGATGACGGCCCGGATCGGCAACGAGGCGAGATAGTCGTCCGCCGCCTTCTTCGACAGGTGATACGCCGTGTCGGCGCCTTCGTCCGCGCCCAGCGCGGACAGCTGCACGACCATGTGCACGTCGTCCGATTCGGCGCAGGCGGCGAACAGCGCGCGCGGCGCCCGGGTGTGCAGGTTGGCGAACGTCTGGGCGCCGCGCTCGCGGAAGATGCCGACCGTGTTGATCACGGCTTCCACCCCGGAAAGGCGCGCCAGCCACACGGATTTGTCGGTATCTTTGGCGAAGTCGGCCTGGATCGCGGTCAGGCGCGGATGGTCGGGCAGCGCACTCCGGCTCTGACGCTCCGGATGGCGCACCGCGCACACAACGTCATGGCCTTCCGCCAGCAACGCGTGCAGCAGGTGCCGTCCGATGAATCCGCTGGCGCCCGTGAGCAGGATCCGCATGCATTTCCTTTCTTTTCAACGACGATCGTATCCCCAAGAGGACTTCATGAATTCATGGAACACGGCCATCCGGCACGGCGCCGTCGGCGGCGCCACCGCCAGCCTGCTGTCGACCGCGGCGCTGGCCCTGCTCGGCCGGCGCGAGGCCGGCAGCGCGTACGCGCCCACCAACGCGGTCAGCCACTGGATCTGGGGCGACGAGGCACTGTACGAGGATGCCCCGACGCTGCGCCACACCGTGCCCGGCTACCTGATCCACCACGGCAGCGCCATGTTCTGGTCGGTGCTGTTCGAGCGCCTGTGCGGCCGCCTGCTTGACCGCAAGGAACCCGCCGTCACGCTCGGCGTCGCGACCGCCGCCTCGGCCGTCGCCTGCTTCATCGATTACGAGCTCACGCCCAGGCGCTTCCAGCCCGGTTACGAAGCGCGCCTGTCGCGGCCGTCGCTGGCCGCCGTCTATGGCGCGTTCGGTGCCGGACTGGCGCTCGGCGCCATGCTGTGCCGCCGTTCGTGACCCGGTCTTTCGCGACCCGGTCTCTCATGTTCCGCTTCTAGTCTAAGGGAGACGGGGAAAACGTGCCGCTTCATGCGCTGGCCGCGGTGCCGGCGGTGTCAGGGATGGGATGGGTGGGCGGCGGCAGGCGAGGGCGCATTGCGCGCCAGTTGCGCCGCGAAGGCGCGCTGGTAGGCGGGCCGGGCTTCGGCGCGCGCGACGTAGGCCGCCAGGTTGGCGAATTCGTCCAGCAAGCCGGACGCGCGCAGGCGCAGCAGCACCGACGCCATCATCAGGTCGCCCGCGCTGAAGTCGCCGTCGAGCCAGTCGGCATCGCCCAGGCGCGCCGACAATTGCCGCAAACGATCGCGCACGCGGTCCTCGACGAGCGGGATGCGCTCGCGGCTCCACGGCCGGTCGCCCTCGAAGATGCGGGCCGTGACGAGTTCCAGGATCGGCGGTTCCACCGTGTTGACGGCGGCGAACATCCACGCGACGGCGCGCGCGCGGGCGTGTTCGCCGGCCGGCAGCAGGCTGCCGTGGCGCCCGGCGATGTGCACCACGATGGCGCCGGTCTCGAACAGCGCGAGGCCGTCCTCTTCGTAGGTCGGGATCTGGCCGAACGGATGCAGGGCCAGGTGCGCGGGTTCCTTCATCGCGCGCAGCGACGCACGGCGTACGGCAGGCCGGCTTCCTCGAGCGCCCAGCGCACGCGCGTGTCGCGCGCGAGACCGCGGCCGCCGTCGGGAGATCGTTCGAATGCGGTGATGGTGATCGTCATCGTCGGGTTCCAGAAAAAACGGCGTGCCGCCAGGTCGACGGCACGCCGCGGTCCGGTCAAGCGCGTTCAGAAGCTGTACGAGGCGCGCGCATACACGTAGCGGCCGTTGTTGCCGAACGGCGTGTAGTTCGAGAACGGCGTGTTGTTGGTCGTGTTCAGCGCCGGCGGCAGCGTTTCCGAATACTGGTCGAAGACGTTGTCCGCGCCCAGCGCCAGGCTCAGTTGCCGGGTCAGCGCATAGCGGGCTTCCAGGTCGACGATCGTGCGTGGCTTCAGCGTGAAGTCGAACGCGGCCGTCGTACCCGGCGACAGCACCTCGCCGTAGCGGGTGGCGCGCGCCGTCACGCCCCATCCGTCCAGCTTCCAGGTGGCGCTGGCCGTGATCTTGTTCTTCGGCTGGCCCTTTTCCAGCGTGAGCACGTTGACGCGGTCGAACAGCACCGGCGCCGGGTTCAGCGCGGCCAGCTGCGCCGTGGTCGGCACTTTCGTCACGTCCGTGCGGTTGAAGTTGCCGGCCAGCGTGAAGTCGAAGCGGCCGGCGGCACCCGCGTTGTACGGCAGCGCCGCGACGATGTCGACACCCTTGGTCTTCGTGTCGACGCCGTTGATGAAGAAGCGGCCGCCGCCCACGCCGGGGAAGCCCTGCGACACGATGTAGTTGCGCACGGCGTCCGACAACAGGTTTTCCGACAGTACGATGCGGTCGCGCACGTTGATGCGGTAGGCGTCGATCGTCAGGCTGACCGCGGCCAGGCGCACCACGGCACCGAGCGAGAAGTTGGTCGACTTCTCGGCTTTCAGCGGCTTGGCGCCCAGCGCGACGGCGACCGGGTCGTTCGGCGTGAACGTCGTGATTTCGTACGGGATGCCGTCGACGAAATTGGTCGACGTCGAGGTAAAGCGCTGCTGCTGCAGCGACGGCGCGCGAAAGCCGTTCTGCACCGCGCCGCGCAGCGCGAAGTTCTTGGTGAAGTCGAAGCGGCCGGCCAGCTTGCCGGACAGGTTGCTGCCGAAGTCGTTGTAGTGCTCCTCGCGCAGCGCGGCCGAAGCGAGGAGTTTGTCGGTGATGTTCGCCTCGACGTCGACGAATACGCCGATTGCCGTGCGCGACGAGTTCGACGCGTTGGCCGGACGGAAGCCCGGGAACACCTGCGCCCCCGACGCCGCCGGCTTCCCGTTCGGCAGCAGCACGCCGCCGTTGCGCCACGAGTCCGGCTCGCCCGCGTGCAGTGCATAGCCTTCGCGCCGCGCCTCGGTGCCGAGCGCCACGTTCAGCGGCGACGCCAGGCCGCCGACGTCGAACTTGCGCACCCCGGTCAGGTTGTAGACGAGCTGGTTGTACGAAAAGCCGCCCGCGTCGAACACGGTCTTGCTGGCCGGGCCGAGCGACGCGTTGAGCGTGTTGCGCACGTCGTAGTTCATGCCGTTCTGGCCGTACACGAGCGATGTGTCGAGGTCCCAGTCGCCCAGCGTCCCGCTGATGCCGGCGGCCGCGCTGAAGTCTTCCACGGTCGGGGCGATGATCGGCAGGAAGCCGTTCGGGTAGATCGCCTGCACGTTGCGCGCGTCCTGCGGAATGCGGAAATAGCCGGCCGAGCGCGCGTCGCGCAACTGGTAGCTGCTCCAGCCGTACACCTTGACGTCGCCGGCCAGGTTGCTGCCGGCGTTGACGAACACGGTTTTCTGCTGCATTTCCGGATCGCCGTACCAGGCGTCGAAGCGGTTGATGGTCAGCTCGCGCGGATCGTAGGCGCCGTTCACCTTGGCGTACTGCTGGCGCATGTCGTAGCCGCTGCGCTCCGTGTGTTCCTGGTTCTTGTACTCGGCGGCGATGGTGATGAAGCCGTTTTCGCCCAGCGGCAGTCCTTTCCAGGCGCTGACCGTGGTCGTCTGGCCGTCCGTGCGCTTGCGCGAATTCGGCGCGGTCCACGTGCCACCGGCCGGGACGGGGGCGTTCAGCAGGTCGTATTCCGAGATGTGGGCGCCGTAGGTCACGGTGCCTTCGCCGCCCGCGCGGTCGGTGCGCAGGCGGACGTTGACGACGCCGGCGATGGCGTCCGACCCGTACTGCGCGGCCGCGCCGTCGCGCAGCACCTCGATGTTCTTGACGATGGCGGACGGGATCGTGTTCAGGTCGACGGCGGCCGCGCCGCGCCCGATCGACTGGTTCAGGTTGATCAGCGACGACGCGTGGCGCCGCTTGGAATTCACCAGCACGAGGCTCTGGTCCGGCGCCATGCCGCGCAGCGTGGCGGGGCGCACGGTGTCCGTGCCGTCGGTCAGCGTGGGGCGGGGAAAGTTCAGCGAGGGCAGGGCCACCGACAGCGCCTGGTTCAGTTCGGTCGAGCCCGTCGTCTTGAGGGTGTCGGCCGAGATGATGTCGACGGGCGATGCGGTATCGAGCGCCGTGCGGTTGGCCACGCGCGTGCCGGTGACGACGACGGTCGAGGTGCCGGCGGCGGGCGCGGCGTCCTGGGCGAGGGCGGGGCCGGCGCACAGCGCGGCGATGGAAACGGCGAGTACGGTCTGGTGCGGCACGAATCGTTGTTGCATTTCCTGGTCCTTATTCCGAGAGTCCAAGGCCCGCACGCGGGTGCGGGTGACGCGATCCTGCAGGCTTGTCGTCAAGCAAACCTGTATTGATAGTGGAGTGTGGGTGTTATCGTTGTCAATCCAATCAGCCTGCATTGGCCGCAAGGATGTAACAATCATGCAACAGTTGTGCATGCGCGGTGCATGGACGCACCGCGCTGGGCCGCCGCCGCCGCCGCATCGCGCCGGGGCCGCCAGGAAGGGAAGGAATCAGTGCTTCTTGCCGCGCAGCTTTTGCACGAGAGTTACTGCCAGCAGCACGACAGCGCCGACGACCACGCCGGCCACGGCATCGATCAGGCTCGGCGCCACGGTCGCCAGCACGCCGCCGACGGCCGGCACGCCGGCCACGGCTGCGGCCGCGCTTTCCGTCAGGTGGTGCAACGGCCCGAACCCGTGGCCGATGATGCCGCCGCCGACCATGAACATGGCCACCGTGCCGATCACCGACAACGCCTTCATCAGGCGCGGCGCCGCGGCCAGCAGCAGGTTGCCGAGGGCGCGCGTGGCGGCGCCGGCGCGGCGGCTCAGGTACAGGCCGGCGTCGTCGATCTTGACGATGCCCGCGACGATGCCGTACACGCCGATCGTCATCGCGACCGCCACCGCGACGAGTGCCGCGACCTGTGCGCCGAACGACGCGCCCTGTTCGTTGACGACGCCCAGCGCGATCACGATGATTTCCGCCGACAAAATAAAATCGGTGCGGATCGCGCCCTTGATCTTGTCCTGTTCGAGCGCGCGCATGTCGGTGCCGGCGGCCAGCGCCGTGGCCAGCTCCTCTTCGTGCGCGGCATCCTCGGCGTCGCTGTGCAGGAACTTGTGGGCCAGCTTTTCGAAGCCCTCGAAGCACAGGTAGGCGCCGCCCAGCATCAGCATCGGTGTGATCGCCTGCGGCAGGAAGGCGGAAATGGCGAGCGCGGCCGGCACGAGGATCGCCTTGTTGCGCAGCGACCCGACCGCCACCGCCCACACGACGGGCAATTCGCGGTCGGCGCTTACGCCCGTCACTTGCTGGGCGTTGAGGGCGAGGTCGTCGCCCAGCACGCCGGCCGTCTTTTTGGCCGCCACCTTGCTCATCAGGGCGACGTCGTCGAGCACGCTGGCGATGTCGTCGATGAGCGCCAATAAACTTCCTGCTGCCATATACCGCTCCTCAATATCAATATGTCCACATCCTAACCGATCCGGCCGGTCACGCCGCCGCGCGGTTCAGGCGCGTTTTCTGCGTTTCAAACCCGGAAATCTGCATCTCGTCGCTTTCCCGCGATTGTTACGCCAAGCGATACGTATAGTGACAACATTGGCTGCGGTGCAGCAGCCTTTCCGACCTGAAGGAGATGCCCATGAACCCGAATCTCGACCTGCCGTCCGTTCCACGCCGCCGCGCCCGTCCGCCCAAGCGCAAGACCCGCATCACGATCTACCTCGACGACGAGGTGCTGGACGAATTCCGCTCGCGCGCCGAGCGCACCGGCACGGGTTACCAGACCCTGATCAACGCCGCGCTGCGCCTGCGCCTGGCCGGCGGCGACGCGAATCCGGCCGCGGCCTGACGGGATAAAACGGCGGAGCGATCGCAGAAACCCCGCCAATCCAGGCCCTATGGGGCGCGCACTGCTGTAAGAAGATTACAGAGAGCAATTAATTATGCTAATCTTCCGGCTCTTTCAACCCGGAGGATTTATGAAAAAAGGCGAACTGATCGCTGAATTTGCGAAGCGTACCGAGATGTCGGGCGCCGCTGCGAACGACGCAGTGAACACCATCATCGACATCATCACCGAGCGTCTGAAAAAAGGCGACACGGTGGGTATCACCGGCTTCGGCACGTTCTCGGTCACCAAGCGCGCTGCGCGCAAAGGCCGCAACCCGGCTACCGGCGAAGTGATCAAGATCGCTGCGTCGAAGACCCCGCGTTTCGCTGCCGGCGCCACGCTGAAGGCGGCCGTCAACCCGAAGAAGAAGTAAGCAGTAACCCCGCGGCTGGCCGCGGCCTTCCGGCAACCGCCGGGGCCGTGCGCCATGCCCGCGCCGCATTGTCCCTCCTCCCCCGTTTCCCGCCATGAGCTTCGCCACCTGGATCGCGTTCGTCATCGCCGGCGCCCTGATCGCCATTTCGCCCGGTTCCGGTGCCATCCTGTCGATGTCGCACGGCCTGGCCTACGGTCTCAGGAAAGCCAGCGCGACCGTGCTGGGCCTGCAGCTCGGGCTGATCCTCGTGCTCGTGATCGCCGGCGCCGGCGTCGGTTCGCTGCTGCTGGCATCCGAACTCGCGTTCACGGTGGTAAAAATCGTCGGCGCGCTGTACCTGATCTGGCTGGGCATCGGCCAGTGGCGTTCGCAGGCGCAGACGTCGAACGTGTCGACCGCGGGCCTGGCGCCGCATCCGACGTTCGGCCGGCGCGTGCTGACCGGCTTCCTGACCAACGCGACCAATCCCAAGGGCATCATCTTCATGGTCGCCGTGCTGCCGCAGTTCATCTCGAAGGACGCGCCCGTGCTGCCGCAGCTGGCGATCCTGGGCGTCACGATGGTCACCATCGACACCACGGTCATGCACGGTTACGCGCTGCTGGCGTCGTCGATGCAGCGCTGGCTGCGCGATCCGCGCGCCGTCAAGCTGCAGAACCGCTTCTTCGGCGCCGTACTGGTCGCCGTCGGCACCCTGATGTTCTTCGTCAAGCGCCACCACGGCTGACGCGCCCCGCTACCGCGTCATGTATTCGTGGCATTTCGCCTGGATACATTTCGCAACCATTTGTAATTCGTGTCGTCGTTTCGCACGCCCGTGCGTTGTAATGCAATGGACGCAGTTCGTCCGCAGAACACCAACAACGTCAGTCCACGCCCTGGAGACATCATGTCCAACCGCCTCGCGCACACCGCCGTCCTGCTCGCCTTTTCTACCCTGACCGCGCTGGCGGCCGCGGCGGATCCGCCCGCGCGCGTGGGCCGCGTCGCGCTGGCGCAGGGCCAGGTCACGATCGGCAGCGACATCGGCGCCGAGATGACGGCGGCCCAGGTCAACTGGCCCGTCACGTCCGGCAACACGATCAGCACGGCGGCCGGCAGCCGTACCGAGCTGCGCGTCGGCTCGACGTCGATCCGGCTGGACGGCGATTCCTCGCTGGAGGTGCTGCAGCTGGACGACGAGGCCATCCGCCTGCGCCTGCACTACGGCAGCGCCAGCGTGCGCGTGGCGAACGCGGACGTCGCCGCCGGCTTCGAGCTCGAGACGCCGCAGGCGCGCGTGCGCCTGCAGCAGCCGGGGCGCGTGCGCGTCGACGCCGAGCGCGTGCGCGACACCAGTGTCGTGACCGTGTTCGACGGCACGGCGCTCGTCGAGGACGGCGGCTCGCAGCTGGTCGTGCGCGCCGGCCGCCGCGCGGAACTGGGCGACGCCGACATCCGCACGCTTGCGGCCGTGCGCGATGCGTTCGACGACTGGGCGCTGGCACGCGACCGCTACGGCGACAACGCGACTTCCGCCCGCTACGTGACGCAGGAAATGACGGGCTACGAAGACCTCGACCGCTACGGCAGCTGGCGCGACGACACGGAGTATGGCCCGTTGTGGATCCCGACCGTCGCCTCGACCTGGGTGCCGTACCGCGACGGCAGCTGGACCTGGGTCGATCCCTGGGGCTGGACCTGGGTCGACAACGCGCCGTGGGGCTATGCGCCGTTCCACTACGGCCGCTGGGTCCGCGTGCACAACCGCTGGGCGTGGGCGCCAGGGCGCCGCCACGACCATCTGGTCTGGGCGCCGGCGCTGGTCGGCTGGGTCGGCGGCCCCGGCTTCAACCTGGCGTTCCGCGACCACCGCGGACCGTCGCCCGCCACCGGCTGGTATCCGCTGACGCCGCACGACCGCTATATCCCGACCTGGCACGCACCGGACAATCACCAGCGTTGGCTGAACGAGCACGTGCGCGATGACCCGCGCCGCCCGCGCGACTACCGGCCGTTCGGCCTGACCGTGCTGCCGCAGGACCGCTTCGGCCAGCCGGGCCGTGTCCACGTGCCGCGCGCGCCGGTCACGACGGCGCCGCCGACCCTGGTTCAGAACGTCCAGGCGGGCCCGCCGCCGCGCCCGCACCTGCCGAACCGCCCGGGCCGCGACGAGCGCCCGGACTGGTACGCGCGCCGCATCGAATCGGAACGCCTGGCGCGCGACGGCATGGTGCGCGCGCGCCAGCCGGCCGCGTCGATCGCGACGACACCGGTCGCGCAGACGCAGGGCCAGCCCGTCATGAGCCCGACGCCGCACCTGCCGGCGCAGCCGCTGAGCACGGTGACGAGTCCGACCCCGCATCTGCCGCCGCAACCGCTGAGCACCGTGGCGAGCCCGACCCCGCGTTCTTCGCAGCAAGTGCTGACAACGGACGGCCCGGTCTACCAGGCGCCGCAGAACGTGCCGCCGGCGGAAGTGGAGCGCTGGCGCCGCGAACGGGCCGAGCGGGACGAGCGCAACGACCGCCGCGGTCCGCCGGAAGAGTGGCGCCGCAACCGTCAGCAGGCGCAGCCGACGCCGCAGCCCGTGCAGCCGGTGCAGTCCGTGCAGCCGGTACAGTCCGTGCGGCCGCAGCCTGCCCCGGTCGTGGCCGCGCCGCCGCCGGTCGAGCGCCAGCAGCCGCGCTTCGACCGCCCGGAACCGCGCATCGAGCGCACCGAGGCGCGCATCGAACGCCCGGCGCCGCCGCCGGTGCAGGCCGCGGCACCGCGCCCGGCGCCACCGGTCGAGCGGCCGGCACCGCCGCCTCCGCCGCCTCCGCCGGCCGCCGCGCCGCGTCCGGCCCCCGCGCCCGCCCCGGCGCGACCGCCGGAAGAACGGCGTGCGCATACCGACGAGCGCGGCCGGCACCAGCAGGAACGTTGACGGGACGGGCCGTTCCCGGCGCAAATGCGCCGCTTTGGCTACAATGCGGTTTTACACAGGAGCGGCCCCATGGACCCGAAAGAATCCCTCATCGACTACCCGAGCGACTTCCCGATCAAGGTGATGGGCCCGACGCATGACGAGTTTGCCAACACGATCGTCGAAGTGGTCACTATCCACGATCCGACTTTTCATTCCGGCAAGATGGAAGTGCGGCCGTCGTCCAAGGGCGCCTACACGGGCCTGACCGTGATCGTGCGCGCCACCAGCCGCGAGATGCTCGACAACCTGTACCGCGAACTGTCTTCGCATCCGATGGTCAAGATCGTCCTCTAAGCTGTTGCGTCAAGTCCCTCTCCGCGAAGGGGAGGGCAGCGCCTGCCATCAGGCTGGCTTATAATGGCGGGGTATCCCTTCAAAGATCCTATCCATGCAAGCGAACCGCCCGGTCATCCGTGAGCTTGGCCGCGCCGACTACGAACCCGTTTTTGCCGCGATGCGCGCCTTCACGGATGCGCGCACCCCCGACACGCCCGACGAGCTGTGGATCGTCGAGCATCCGCCCGTGTTCACGCTCGGGCTGGGCGCCGACCGCGGCCATCTCCTGACCGCCCTCGAACACGACGTGCCCGTCGTGCAGACCGACCGCGGCGGCGAAGTCACGTACCACGGTCCCGGCCAGGTCGTCATCTACCTGCTGATGGACCTGCGCCGCAACAAGCCGGGCGGCAAGCTGTATGCCCGGCAGTTCGTGAACAAGATCGAGCAGGCCGTGATCGATGTGCTGGCGGCGTATAATCTGGCGGGCGAACGCGTCGAAGGCGCGCCCGGCATCTACATGGCGGACGGCCCGCGCCGCGGTGCCAAGATCGCCGCGCTGGGCTTGAAGGTGCGCGGCAACGGCTGCACTTATCACGGCGTGTCGCTGAACGTGGCGATGGATCTGGCGCCGTTCACCTGGATCAATCCGTGCGGCTATTCCGGCCTGGCCACGGTGGACATGAAGACAATGGGCGTGGACGCCCCGCTGGCCGACGTGCAGCAGGCCCTGGCCGCCGCGCTGGTGCAGCACCTGTCCACGGCACCCACCCCCGACGCAGCGGTCGCGCAGGCCGCAACGACCAACTGAACGCAAATGAGCGCCCCACCCGGGCAGAGAGCCAAATGACTTCCGAAATCGACACCGGTACCGCCGCAGCAGCAGCCTACAACGCCAGCGAAAAGCAGAAAGGCGCCAGCAAGACGTCGCGCATCCCGATCAAGATCGTGCCGCTGGAGCAGCACGAGCGCCTCAAGAAGCCGGACTGGATCCGCGTCCGGGCCGCCAGCCCGTCGTCGCGCTTCTACGAGATCAAGGACATCCTGCGCGCCAACAACCTCGTCACCGTGTGCGAGGAAGCCAGCTGCCCGAACATCGGCGAATGCTTCGGCAAGGGCACCGCGACCTTCATGATCATGGGCGACAAGTGCACGCGCCGCTGCCCGTTCTGCGACGTCGGCCACGGCCGCCCTGACCCGCTCGACGTCAACGAGCCGGGCAACCTCGCCAAGACCATCGCCGACCTGCGCCTGTCGTACGTCGTCATCACGTCGGTCGACCGTGACGACCTGCGCGACGGCGGCGCCGGCCACTTCGTCGAATGCATCCAGAAAACGCGCGCGCTGTCGCCGAACACGAAGATCGAAGTGCTCGTGCCCGACTTCCGCGGCCGCCTGGAAAAAGCGTTGAACATCTTCGCCGACGGCCTGCCGGACGTGATGAACCACAACCTGGAAACCGTGCCGCGCCTGTACAAGGAAGCGCGTCCGGGTGCCGACTACCAGCACTCGCTGGTGCTGCTGCGCGACTTCAAGGCCAAGTACCCGAACGCCGTCACCAAGTCGGGCCTGATGGTCGGCCTGGGCGAGACCGACGAGGAAATCCTGGAAGTCATGCGCG
>Ga0308166_1003466_pt1 | contig 13416 bp, 4 predicted proteins | sample PhyCR2_2_FD_202137 | JGI IMG/M metagenome (GOLD analysis project Ga0308166, IMG submission 202137) | Phyllosphere microbial communities from UC Gill Tract Community Farm, Albany, California, United States - DLSLCC.R2 | ecosystem: Host-associated > Plants > Phyllosphere > Unclassified | place... | reverse complement strand
GGGGCGCAACTTTCCCAAGGTGCGTCAGGTGCTGGAAGAACTCGGTCTCGCCGAGCGCGCGCTGTATGTCGAGCGCGCGACCATGGCCAATCAGAAGATCGTGCCGATGGATCAGGTCGAGCCGATGTCTTCGCCGTACTTCTCGCTGATCATCGTCCCGGGCGAACGGTGGCAAGGTTGATGAGCCAAGCGACTCCCGCCATCGTCATTCTCGGCCAGGGCAGCCTCGCCACGGCGCGGCGCATTCAACAGGTCTATCCGGCGGCGCAGGTCCATGGCCTTGCCGGACGGGTTGAAGGCGCCGACAGCCGCTATGAGGAATTCGGCGCGACCCTACGCGCGTTGTATCAGCAGGACACGCCGATCATTGCCCTGTGCGCGGCGGGGATTGTCATTCGCACCTTGGCGCCGCTGTTGCTGGAAAAAGGCGCCGAACCCGCCGTGCTGGCGGTGGCCGAAGACGGCAGCGCGGTGGTGCCGTTGCTCGGTGGCCTCGGCGGCGTCAACGTCATGGCCCGTGAGATCGCGGCGGCGCTGCAAGTGGCACCGGCAATCACTACCAGCGGCGAGTTGCGCTTTGGCACCTGCCTGCTCAACCCGCCGAGCGGCTATGCACTGGCGGATCTGGAATCGGGCAAACGCTTCGTCTCCGATCTGCTTGCCGGGCACAGCGTGCGCATCGAAGGTGCGGCGCCGTGGCTGGATCAGGCGCAGTTGCCGCAGGACCCGCAGGCGCAGCGGTCGATTCATGTGAGCAGTGCGCAGCGGGTGGCCAGCGCCGATGAATTGCTGATTTACCCGCGCAGTGTGGCAGTGGCGGTGAGTGCTGAACTGACGGACCTGCCAAACGTCGTTCGCGCTGCGTTGCAACAGGCCAGTGTCGCCGTGCCGGCACTGGCCTGTCTCGTGGCAGCAGACGCTGAAATGGCAGCATCGGATTTGCGTGAGGCAGCGCTCGAGTTGGGCGTGCCGCTGCGCTTTGTGGCGGCGCAAAGCGATCTTCAGACCTTGGCCCGCGTTGCGGTGCCCGCGGCGAACGTGATCAGCGCAGAACATCTGGCGATCGCGATTGCCGAGCAACCGCTGGACGTCGCGCAGATCGGCCGCCCGCGCGGTCGTCTTGCGGTCATCGGCCTCGGCCCCGGCGCCGCCGAACTGATGGTGCCAGCGGTGAAAGCCGAACTGGCCCGCGCGACCGATGTGCTTGGTTACGAAACCTACGTACGCATGGCCGGCCCCTTCCGCGACGATCAGGTGCAGCACTGCACCGACAATCGCGAAGAAATGCAGCGTGCCCGCCACGCCTTCCGGCTTGCCGCCGAAGGACGCTCGGTGATCGTGGTGTCTTCTGGCGATCCGGGCGTGTTCGCCATGGCCGCTGCGGTGCTCGAAGCCCTGCACGAATCGGACGATCCGGCGTGGCACAGCGTCGATCTGGAAATCCTCCCGGGCGTTTCCGCCTCGCTGGCCACTGCGGCTCAGGCCGGTGCGCCGCTGGGCCACGACTTCTGCGTGATGTCGCTGTCGGACAACCTCAAACCGTGGGCGATCATCGAGAAACGTCTGGATCTGGCCGCCGAAGCGGATCTGGCCCTGGCGTTCTACAACCCGATTTCCCGAGCTCGCCCATGGCAGTTGGGCCGGGCGCTGGAAATCGTCGCGCAACATCGCGCGTCTGAAACACCGGTGGTGCTGGGGCGCGATATTGGCCGTCCGGGACAGACGCTGCGTACCACGACACTGGGCGCGTTGACGCCGGAACAGGTCGATATGCGCACGATGGTGCTGATCGGTTCTTCAACCACTTGCACCTTTGCCCGTGCCGGTGGTGGTGATTGGGTTTATACGCCGCGTTGGTATGGCAACAAGCCGGTTTCTTGAGTGGGTAATTACTTGCCAGAAAAGTTGTAAGTAAAACTTCAGCGGTCGCCACTCAACTTGATAACTGTCGACAAGGCCGTAAATCCTCGATTTACGGCCTTTGTGCTTGTTGATGACGACGTCAGGCACATTTTTCTGCACTGGAAATGTTTCGGTTTTATTGCCGGTATGACCTTGCCAGTTGTTATCGAAATCTCCTGAATTTGTTGATGTTTGAATGTTCCGCCGGTGCGTCATAAGTTGCTGGCCTGAGACGGACTTTACCTCCGTTTCAGCCAGGATTCGTGGCCCACTGACGGCGCAATGATGCGTTCGCCTGCGCCATTTATAAATAAATCAAGGATGACGCAATGGCGATCAGAAATCGTGAAGTCCGTGGCCGTGAGTTTGTCTCGCTGCCAGAGTATGAATTGTTGAAAAAGACATTCAGTGAGTTTGCCGGTGACAGCGTTTATCAAGCGCTTGAATACACATATGAAAGTTTCAAGTCGGCAGCCGACACTGCGCAGAAACTTGCGTTGGCAAATTTGTTCAGTGAACAACTGGCTACTTTGCTGAAACGCAAGACAAAGCCTGTTCCGCCAGCCGTCGATCAAATTCCGGTTCAGTTGCAGCGTTACATCTCGCGACTTGCCGAGACGGTCGAAATGTTATCGGGCGTGGCCAGGCCCGCGCCGAAAATTGTGCATTTCGTCTGGGTGGGCGGCAGCGAAGTGGGGGCGATTCAACGCGACTACATGAATATCTGGCAACAAGTCCTCGCGTCACAGGATTACCGCTTCAACCTGTGGTACGACAGCGATGCCTTGCTGGCTTTCGAGATGAACCGCGTCATCCACGACAGTGCCCGGCTCGACGCCATGGAGTCGGGAGGTGATCAGGTCAGCCGTCCCGGTCAGTTGGCCAGCATGATTGAAGAGCGCGCCCGGGTTCTCAAGCAACAGCTGTTCGAGCATCTGCAGCAGCCGCAGTGGGTCGGGCGGGCAGACGAGGCGCGCATTGATCTGCTGGTGCGCGGTTACGGCAAGGACCGCGCGGCCCTGGAGAGTTTTCGTCAGCAGTGCCTGGACAGCCATTTGGCGATGGAGGGGCCGCAGCTGCGCTTGCGCGATGTTCGACTGGAGTTCGCTGAGCACTTTCTGGCGGATGTCTATCAACGGGAAGTGGCGATGCGCGGCAACTTCGCTGCCGCCAGTGACGTCGTGCGTTTGCAGGCCGAGCACCTTGAGGGCGGGCGCTATACCGACATGGATTATCTGCCACCGCTGGCGGATCACCTCGGCGGTGTGGATATCTCGGCCTTCAATGACAGACAGCGCCTGGGTGTCCTGCAGCTTCTGCTCAATCATGATCCGGCATTGATGCCGGGCCGTGATCGCCATCGCTATCCCGATAGCACCGAGCGCATCCCCGAGCATCATAAAGCAGCGCTGGTGGCGTTTGCCCAAGGCAAGCCGGGCGTGGGCGAGTTGTTCGTGGCGCCGAAAGTGGTAGACGTGCCCGAGCAAGGTTTTCGCATGGGGCAACAGCTGGGCTCGGAAATGAACGCGCATTTCCTGGCTCAGCCGGCCAGCGGCATGACCCTCTCGATCATGGAAACGATCCGCTTCAATTACGACGTCCTGGGTAAAGTTGAAAAGACCATGGCCGCTTCCGGTTTCGCCTGGTCACAGGCCGAGCAGTTGTTGACGGTGATTGAAAACGTCACCAATGAAATCAGGAATCAGGCCAATCTGACTGCTTGGGATGATGTGTATCTGGCTGGCCTGTTCAAGGCGATTTTCGGCTATTACCAGGACGGCATCCGCAACGAGGCAGGCGGCACTATCGTGTTGACTGGCCCGGGTGCGGCACTCGCCGGATTGCGAGAGTACATCGACGCGCACCTTGATCCGGACGCATCGAACGCGGTGCTTGCGCAATTGAAGTTGCGCGAGGGCTATAACTTTCAGACCGAAGAGGAAACGGTGTCCGGCTGGATCATCAAAGGCACGGACGAGCAATGGCTGGAAAACGAGCGCGGCAAATGGCAACAGGGAAAGCTCAAATCCCGCTATGCCGGACAGCTGCCGGAACTCCTCAGAGAGCAGACGCTGACCTTCAGGCGCGGCTGGCCGGTGATCGAAGGCAAGCCTGTGCTGCTGACGTCGGTTCTGCAGCAATTGATGGACGACCTCGGCGAACCGTTCATTGATGCAATGCGGGAAAAGTTGAGCGGCGAAATTGCCTTCGATAAAACCGTCGTCATCAGCTTCGACACTCGCCAGCAGATCCTTGCGCAACCTGTGAGCGAGTTGCCGGTCTCCCGCGGCGCTGACGCCATCAGTCACCTCAACGAATTGCTGACAAAGATTGCCCATGGCTCGCTGCCGCTGGAACAACTGAGCCCGATGGCGCGCGTTCTGCTCGGTGGCGTTTTTGGCGCCTCCCGCCTCGACGATTCCGGTTTTGCCGAAACGTGGCAAGCGGTGCGCAAACTGGCTGTCGAAACCGCAGACGAGGGTACCTTCGCGCGCTACGACGCCGTGGAAAAGCATTTGCGCCAGAACCGCTCGCCGGCATTCGAAGCGGGCCTTGCCAACAGCCCGATTACCGCAACCGAAAGCGCGCGAGCACTCAAGGTAATGGCGATGTCCGAACCCCTGACGCTGCGTCAGTGGGGCGAGCGCATCGGGCAAATCAAGCGCACCGCGCGGGACGAATTCCGCACGCAGATCCTCCAGCGCAGCGCGCAGGTGCGCGAGATCTTCGTCGCGGCGGGGGCTTTCTCGGCAAGGCAAATGTCCCAGGACTTGCTGCTCGGCACAGCGAGTGAGCCCGGTCGGCGTTGTTATCCGCTGGCGTTGCTGATGGGCGCCGCCGTGGCAACGGGGGAATCCGCGGAGCGGGCGCTGGTGGGGCACGTCGCCACCGCCAACATCAGTCCTGATGACGTCGGATCGCGCGCATTGATCAATGCGCTGGACGAGTTGCGGGCGTTGCCTACCGCTGAGATCGGCGAGAGTCGCGGCCGGCAAAGCCTGGACAGCGCGTTGCAAACGCTGGACGCGAACACTGCGCCCAATGTCTTGTTGCTCGACACCGGCGATCACGCTTTGCTGCTCGCCAAGGTGCGGGTGGGGGAGCGACTGGTCTACCGCTTTTATGACCCCAATTTCGCGATCTACGCGTTTGCCAACGGAGCGCAACTCAGACGCAGCGTCGAGGGTTATCTGAGCGCTGATGACAGCATGCTCGCCCGTCTGTATGGCTTGGGTGAGATGGCCTCGGCGCAGTTCAACGTGATCGAGTTGAAGACCGGGACCATCGCCGAACAGGTATTGGCGTCCGATTTGCGGGTAGACAGCTTCCTGCAAAACCAGGCCGGTACCGATCCCCGGTCTGTTTCGGTGTGGCACAGGCAAGCCTTGGCCCGGGCGCGCTCACTGAGTGAAAACGCGCAAATGGGCACCAGTCTGACGCAGCTGGATGCGCGGTACTGGGCCGGCGAGTTCGAGGCGGCCACCCTGCGTCTGCGCGAAGAGCGAAACCTGGGGCGTGAATACCTGCCTCTGCTCGATACCGTCAAACCTGCCGATGACGGTGGCTTCCGTCTGACCTTGGTCGACTCGGGGAATGCGCAACGCACCCTCGAAGTCTCGACCCGAGATGAGCGCTTCAGCAGGGTCAGGCAGCATGTTGAGCGCCTCGTGCAAGTCGCGGCGGGCGAGCCACGCCAGGCTGGTGAGGCCGACGGGGGCAGCCGACTGAGCTTTGCTTTCGCTCTGCAAACCCTCATCAGTGAAATGCGCCAGCGCGATTATCAGTGGGGCGATCAACCACCGGCGCTGAGCATCGCCCTGCAAATCCAGGTGTACGTCAGCTATGCGCAATTGGGCTTTGGCGTCGTCACTGACGCTGTGCAGATTGCCAATCTGGTCAGGCAAGTGGCGACGGGTGAGCAGGCATTACAGCAGGCGTCGTTGGCCGGGCGCCTGGCGGGGCGAGCCGCTACCGGCATCGGCTTGGCCTTTTCCGTGGCCAATATAGGCTTCGATATCTACAGCCTGTCGCTGGCGCAAAACCATGAGCAGCGTGCGCGGTTTTCCACCTCACTGGCGTTCAATGTCGCGGCGCTGGGACTGGATGTAGTTGCCTTGGCGGCGGGGGGCGTCGTTGGCGGTGTAGCCGCGTCGTTGTCCGTGCCGTTGCTGGGTATCGGCATCGGCGTAACTGCAATCGCCAGCAATCTCGGGCAGATCATGGACAAGGCTGCGGCTATCGGCGCGCATTTGTCCGACATTCATGATGCCTATCAGATCTCTTACGCGGCCGCGAAGGGTGTCCTGCAGTTTCCGCCGAAGGCCGTCATTACCGAGCTGGACATGCAGCGGCGAAGGGTCGTGTTCGACGGGCAGAAATTCTATCCCTGGAAGGGCAGTGCACTGGAGCTGCCGCAGTACGACGACGATCCGCTGCGGCGGCATACCGCGATCAACATTCCCAGAGTCTTTGAGCGCCCTGCGGTTGCCAGCATCTGGGGCACTCTGCCGCCAGCCGTGGTGCTGCCGTGCTCGCCGATCTGTTATTACGGCTACGAATACCAGATCGGCAGCGCCGGGGTTGTGCCTTTTTCCAACTCCCGCTATCCGCAGTTGCACGACCGCCTGGCGCAGCAGCTGGAATACGACGCGCAGGGTCACCGCGTGTTCTACTTGTTCAGCACGCCGTTTGCACCGCACATCCTCTACAAACTGCATCCGGTATTCATGGCCACGACGATCAAGGTGCAGTTGAGCGAAGAGGTGCGGGAGTTGGTTGTTCCGGATCTGCCGCAGGAGTGGCGCAAGAAAATCGCCTACCAGATCACCGCACCGCACGGGCAGTACCGAATTCGACTGGTGCCGGGCCTGGTGGCGGTGAACTTCGCGCAAGCCAAGGGCTGGGAACAAGTGAGCTGGACGGTGCAAGCGACCTGGGCACGGTTGGAGCAGGTCACCTTCCGCCAGAAGACAGGCGACAGTATCGACAGCGCACCAGACATGCTGGTCGATGGCCTCGTGTTGAATCGTTTCGACGGCCTCATCGAGTTGGCCGAAGGGTTGTTCCGCATCGACTGGTCGGGCCTGCGCCTGCATCTGGTTGGCGTCGTCCTCGACTACGAAAAGGGCCTCGATAAGACCGCCGATCAAGTGCACAGCGCCACTGCGCAGGCCGCAGGCATTCCGACCTCGGTGCAAAGCTTCTTGCGTACTCAGGTCAGAACCGGGCGACTGACAACTGCGTATTTGCCACTGCATAACTTCAGAGTGCCGTTCAATTTGCCGAGCCGGCGGGTGGTCACCACCGCCTGGTACGACACTGCGCGGGATCGAGTACTGTATGCGCGTGACGCGCCGCAGGACACCAACGCAGGCCTGATTCTCGCCGGTGTCAGCGACCACCATGCGTGGTTCTACCATCGCGCTCACCCGACGGTATGGCGGGTCGATGTGCTGACCGGCACCGTCCAGCATTGCTACCGATTGAAAAATCCGCGAACAGGCTCGACGATCATCGGATGCGAACAACTGGCCGATGGTGCGCTGCGGGTTTCGCAGAAGCTGACGGCGCAAACATCACATGGCACCACCACCCTTGAGTACCGCATTACCACGCAGCATGTGGAACTCACGGCTTGCACGGTGGCCTTTGCGGCTGGAGACTACCGCTTCGAGCCGCGTGAAGCCTTACATCAGATCGACGTGCCGTTCGCGGACGATTCGCCAGCAGTCGTCAGCAGTGGCTGGTCCTATGCTCCATTCATCGTCATCGCGGGCTATGCCGGGTTGCGGTTGCGGGACCGGGCCTGGCTGAACAAAACGACGGGCAAATGCATTCAGGCCGGGCAAGACCTTTCCTGGCCCGAGGACTTGTTGATACTGATGCCGTCCAGCGCTGAAAACAATGCGGTGCTGTTCTATAGCCAGCAGGAGCGAACGATCAGTCGCGGCATCGAACCGCGTGTCGGGCGTTGGGAAAATGTGGTCATCGAGCGCGATGTGGTCGAGCTCACTCGGAACAGTCAGCGCTTCATCGCCACCAGGGAAGACGGCCGCCTGTTTGAGGTCGATATCGTCGATGTGCCTGCAGCGGCTGCGATCGACGAAGCCGTTGCGCTCAAGTTCGGGGTGCCATCCCTGAGCAACAGAAGCGATGAAGCATGGCGGGATCAGGCAGATAAACCTTCGATTCTGCGGTTCGCCGGCATTGGTCAGCGCTGGCTGCAGCGCAACCCCGATTGGTTGAGCGCGTTGCCCGCGCTGGCCAAAGCCGCACCGTTGGCGTCTTTTCCGATCCTCGGTCTGTGCGATGTGGCGGGCCAGCCTTTGCTGGCGGCGTGGTGTATCGAAGGGCAAATCGCTTTGGCCGATATCGGTCAAGGGAAGGAGGTATCGCTGCTCGGCCCGACGCCGGATAAAAAAGCTGTGTGGTTGTTCGAGGTCAGCGCTGGACAACTTTATCGCCAGCCGCTGGTGCCGATAGAAGCGCTGCGCGGAGTTTTTTCGGCTGAACATCGTTTGCTCAAGCCGCAGTCGCTGCTCAGGGCTGAAAAGGTATGGACGTCATGGGCCTTTGGCGAGGTGCGGCGCCAAGGTGAAGTGCTGGTCGCGCAGACTCTCGATGGGGTGCATCTGCAATTGTCAGATAACCAGCCAGCAATGATCGTTGCCGTGGAAAATCGCTGGGCTTACGCGCCCGGTCAGACCGATGAACAACTACGCGCGCGCTTGAAAGCATTGTTGGACGGACACTCCCATCCGACTGTCGTGCAAGTGGCAAGCCTGCCCGGACGCTACCTGTATTACTCGCCGAAACTTGATCGGCTGTTTGACCTGTCCGGTCGCAGCGACGGACAGTGGTCGGCATTTCTCGGCACCCGCGAATCCAGGCAGCCACTGCTGTTCGACCCCGTCGACCAATTGATTTTCAGTGCGGGCGCGGAAGACGGCGTCTGGTTGCCTGACAGTTATGCTCACCGCGATGACGAGACCATGGCGCTTGAAGTGGCGGGTGACGTAACAGAGATCGCAACGTTGCTGCCCGATGGCGTCGACAGGCTGCTGTTGGCCTTCGGCTTGCAGACCTCCGGCTATCATGTATCGCAAGAGGCCTGGGAGCGTCTGGATTGCATTGTGGTAGAGGTCCGGCAGGCCTGGGACGCAGGAACGTCAGAGCCGTGCCTGTTGGTTCTGGAACTGGCCGAGTGCGGGCACTGGTTGATGTCACGGGTCGATGACGATGTGGTGCTGACCGATCCCGATTCCGGGCGCAGCCTGATTGTGCGCAATTACGATGCGCGCCATCCATTGGAACTGGTACTGCCCGTTGCCGGCCTGCCGCACAGTTTCATGCTGGCTCAAGGACTGGACGCGTATGCGCTAGCGCGCGGCGCCGAAGCGACGGCTCGCCTGACGGCGGTAGTTGCAGCGCTGCGCTGAGGCCGCACCTTGCACAACAAAACGCCGCGAACGGAACCGTTAGCGGCGTTTTGTTGTGGTCGTTGCGCTGCGGCAAACCTCAAGGCACCAGATAACCTTTCACTCCGGTAAAAATGATCTGCGCCGCCAGCGCGCAAACAAACAGGCCCATCAAGCGGCTGACGATCTGCAAGCCCTGATCACCGAGAATCCGCTCGATGCGATTCGACAGGTACAGCACCACACCGACAGTGAAACTGGCCAGCGCGATACTCATGATCGCGGTGAGCTTGTCGTCCCAATGCGGCTGGCTGACGCCCATCACCAGCAAAGCACCGATGGTGCCCGGGCCGACCGTCAGCGGAATGGTCAGCGGCACGATGGTCACGTCCTGCTGCACATTGTCGGCCTGCACCGCCGGTTTGCCCTGCGCCATGCCCAGTGCAGAAATGAACAACACGCTGCCGGCGCCGATGCGGAAAGCATCCACGGTGATGCCGAAGACATCGAAAATCACTCGCCCGAACAAATACAGCAGAACGCTGGAAATCAGGGTCGCAAGCGCCACCTTCCAGGCCAGGCGCCGCTGCTCCTTGCGCGAATAGCCGCGGGTCAGGCTGATAAAACAGGACAACACGAAGAACGGGCTGTAGAGCACCAGCATCTTCAGATAAACGCTGAACAACACATGGAGCATGATGCAAGCTCACTGGCGATGGAGTCGGGGGGGAGTCTATCAGGCACCGGACAATCTGTCGGTTTACGACGGCTGGGTCGTGGCCCGGTTCTGCTGATCGCGCTGGGCGACCCAGTGTTCAATCAACTCGCGCAACTGCGACAGCTCGACCGGTTTGGACATGTGCCCGTCCATCCCCGCCTGACGCGCGCGCTCTTTGTGTTCAGCGAGAATATGCGCGGTCAACGCCACGACCGGCGTGCGGATGCGTTGGTTGCTGACTTCCCACGCGCGTAGTTGCTGTGTCGCGGAGAAACCATCAAGGACCGGCATCTCACAGTCCATCAGCACCAGATCGTAACGCTGGGCCTTCATCGCTTGCAGCGCTTCTTCGCCATTGCTCGCGGTGTCCGGCTGCAGGTTGAGCTTGCCGAGCATGCCGCGAATCACTTTGGTCGAGATGGTGTTGTCTTCGGCGACGAGGATGCGGAAGTCGCTCGGCACTTTGGCTGCCGTAGCCGCCGTGAGCACTTGCGGCTGGTACACCACCTGGCCTTTGTTGCGCTGATTGAGTTCGTCGGCGAGGGTGGTCTTGAGCGTATAGCCGGCCACCGGTTTGGCCAGAATCCGTTTGATTCCCGAGTTGCGCGCAATGATCTTGCTCGGCGCGTTGCTGATGCCGGTGAGCATGATCAGCAGGATGTCGTGGTTCAGGCTCGGGTCTTCCTTGATCTTCGCTGCCAGTTGCATGCCAGTCATGCCGGGCATGTTCTGGTCGAGCAGGACCACGTCGAAGTAATCGCGCAGGTGCGCCTTGGTGCGCAGCAGTGCCAACGCTTCCTTGCCCGACGGCACGGCGCTGACATTCAGGCCCCAAGCGCTGCACTGCTGCACCAGCACTTTGCGGCAGGTGTCGTTATCGTCGACCACCAGCACCCGTGCGCCTTGCAATGGGCTGTCCAGATCGGACGTCGGATGTTCGAGACGATCCGGGTCCAGCGGCAAAGTCAGCCACAAGGTGCTGCCCTGAGTGGCGCCGCTCTTGATGCCGAACTCGCCTTGCATCAGACGTATCAGTTGCCGCGCAATCACCAGGCCGAGATTGCCGCCGAGGCGATTGGCCGAAAGGAAATGTTTGCTGTGCAGTTCAGCGTGCAGCAATGCTTCACGCTCTTCCTGCTCCATCGGCGCGCCGCTGTCCTGCACGGCGATACGCAGGCGCGGTTTGCTGCTGCGCTCATCGAGGGCAACGACGATCAACACTTCGCCTTCCTCGGTTTTCTTCAGGGCGTTTTCCAACAGGCTCAGCAAGGTCTGGCGCAGGCGTGTCGGATCGCCGCTGATCACCCGTGGCACTTGCGGCTGGATGAAACTGATCAGCTCGACGTTCTGTTGCTCGGCCTTGGCCCGGTAGATGCTCAGGCAATCGTCGATCAGCGCGTTGAGGTCGAACTGCACGTCGTCGAGTTCGATCTGCCCGGATTCGAGCTTGGAGATGTCGAGGATCTCGTTGATCAGTGTCAGCAGTTCGTTGCCGGCGCTGTGGATGGTCTGCACGTAATCGCGCTGCTTGACCGACAGCGGCGTGCCCAGCAGCAGCTCGGTCATGCCCAGCACACCGTTCATCGGCGTGCGGATTTCGTGGCTGATCTTGGCGAGGAATTCGGCTTTGGCGTTGATTTCGGCGTTGCTGGCCGCCAGGTCGCGGCTGATGCTGAAGCGGCTTTCGGTGATGCTGCGCTGTCGCTCGCCCAAGGCAATGCTCATCAACAGGCCGCTGATACAGATGAACACCATCAGCGTCATGATCAGGCCTTGCGGCGTGACCAGTGTCAGCCCCAGCAGCGCCGGGAGGATGACCAGCGTGCCGATGTTGAACACGACCATGGCGGCGACGAACAGACGCGCCGGGCGATAGCCCTTCTGCCAGTGATAGAAGCCCACCAGCAACATGCTCAGGCCGGCCAGTGCGACCAGTGCGTAGGTGATGATGTTCAGCGGCAACGTGTTGACGAACAGCAGCAACAGGCTGCACGTGACGATCAACAGAATGTCGCCCCACAGCAGTTTGTTCAGCGGGTGCTGGCCCAGAGGCGCGAAGAAGCGCAGGGCATACATCAACCCGGCGGGAGCCGTCAGCAACAGGGCCAGATAAGCCCCTGGCGTCTGGAACGCATGCCAGTTCGGCAGCCACGGACCGGCAAGGTTGAGCAACAGGAACAGACTCAGCCCGAGCAGGCCTTCACAGATTGCCAGCCACAGACTGCTGCGCGAGCGCGAGTAGGCGTAGCGCACCAGATTATGCAGCAGGAGCATGGCGAGGCAGCCGAACAGCAGGCCGAAAATCAGCGTCTGCTTCTGATCGGCCGCGCCTTCGAGCGCTGCCTGCAGGGTGATGTGCGGGCGCAACTGATGGTCGGAGACCATGCGCACGTAGACATCGAGGGGCTTGTCGGCCTGGGGCAGCGGCAGCATGAAATCGCTGCTCGGCAACGGTCGCTCGGCCTGGGGCCGCTCGTTGCCGGTATTGCGTTGCTCGATCAGCCGGTCGCCGTCGAGCACGTAGAGATTGAGCTGTGACAGGTCAGGGGCAAAGATGCGCAGCACTTGCTCGTGCTTGCCCGGCGCCAGTTTGAAGCGCAGCCACAGGGCGCCCTCGGGTTCGGCCGCAGTCAGACGGTCAAGCTCGGTGGGGCTGAATTGATTGGTGTAGCGAGCGGAGCGGATGTCGCTCAGTTGCAGGATGCCCTGATCGTCAAGCAATACCGACCAGCCACTGCCTTGCGCGGCCTGGGCCGGGAGCATGCAGAGCAAGGTCATCAGCGTGACGGTGAAGCTTATGGCAATCCTGAGCCAGCGCACGGCGAAATCCCTTCGTAGGTTGATGCCAGAATATAACGATGCGCGACGACCGAACAGCCCGGCGAGGAATGGCATCCCGCGCCGGGCCTGATGGATCGCTTACTCCTGGGTTTCGCCGCGTTCACGGGCAATGGCGCGGTAGCCGATGTCCTTGCGGTAGAAGCAGCCTTCCCAGTCGATGGCAGCGGCCAGTTTGTAGGCCTGCTGCTGAGCTTCGCCGACAGTGGCGCCCATGGCAGTGGCACACAGTACACGACCACCGGCAGTTACGACCTGTCCGTCTTTCAGCGCGGTGCCGGCGTGGAAGACTTTGCCTTCCAGAGCTGCCGCCGCGTCCAGACCGTTGATCGCTGCGCCTTTGGCGTAGTCGCCCGGGTAGCCGCCAGCGGCCAGCACGATGCCAACGCTCGGACGCGGATCCCATTGCGCTTCAATCTTGTCCAGCGCTTGCGCCAATGCGGCTTCAACCAGCAGCACCAGGCTCGATTGCAGACGCAGCATCACCGGTTGGGTTTCCGGATCGCCGAAGCGGCAGTTGAACTCGATGACTTTCGGGTT
>Ga0308166_1003465_pt1 | contig 13417 bp, 11 predicted proteins | sample PhyCR2_2_FD_202137 | JGI IMG/M metagenome (GOLD analysis project Ga0308166, IMG submission 202137) | Phyllosphere microbial communities from UC Gill Tract Community Farm, Albany, California, United States - DLSLCC.R2 | ecosystem: Host-associated > Plants > Phyllosphere > Unclassified | place... | reverse complement strand
TTGCACCATGAGCCTGTGCGCAATCTTCAATAACATAGATGCCACGCTCAGCAGCAAGCTGCATAATCGGATCCATATCACACATCCAACCGGCCAAATGTACACAAATAATTGCTTTGGTATTTGGTGTAATGACAGCTTCAATGGTACGTCGTGAAATGTTTTGAGCATCTAATTCTACATCGGCAAAAACAGGATTAGCGCCCGCCGTTACAATAGAACTTGCTGAAGCAAGAAAGGTACGGGATGTCACAATAACATCATCACCTGCACCAATGTCTAAAGCTTTTAATGCAACATCGAGTGCCACGGTACCATTTGCCAAAGCTACCGCATATTTTGTACCAGAAAATTCGGCAAATTCTTTTTCAAAAATTCTACATTCTTGACCAGTCCAATAATTTACTTTATTTGATAGTAATACATTTTTGACTGCGTCAGCTTCTTCTGTAGTAAAACTTGGCCATGGTTCAAATGCAGTGTTTAACATTCTGATTTCCTAATAAAAAATACTTCTTACTTTCTTTCTAAAATTCTGGCGGGGTTACCGACAACTGTTACGCCAGCTGCTACACTTTTAGTCACTACAGCACCCATACCGACAACAGCGCCTTTACCAATCACTAAAGGCTTATCAGGTGTACCCTGTTTAATCACGGCTCCAGCACCGATGTATGCATGGTCTTCAATACGAATATTGCCATTACATTTAACACCTGGAGCAAATGTAACGTAGTCACCAATCACACAGTCATGCTCAACATAACTGTATAAATTAGCATGAAAACATTTACCGATTTTTATATTTGATGTAATTGAAACAAAAGGGCTTAGTGCAGCACCCTCACTGATTTCAACGTTATCCATAATTACTGAATTATCAGCTTGTACGGACCAAAGTTTAAGCCCATCAGCAATCAACTGATTGGCAATTTTTTCACGGATTTGACTATTCGCAATAGCAATTAATACATACTTATTAGAACATTCTATTGATTTAAAAGTTTGATAGTTCACAGCTGTATGTCCGTTTACTATCTTTTCTTCTTGTAAACTATCATCAATAAAATAAATTTCTGCTGCAATACCATGACGTTGAAGCTGTTGTCTTGCAACAGGCATCAGACTTCGACCACAGCCTGAAGCACCATAAATTGCATAGATTTGGTTACTCATTTATCTGCTTCCGACTTTGAACCTGTAAACTTGGTCATCGTCGCCTCGCCAGCTTCATTGATATCATCTTTAGCGATTACTTTTCTAACGGTTTGTAGCATTATTTTAAAGTCCAACCAAAGCGATCTGTTTTCTACGTACCACGTATCAAGCTTAAATTTTTCATCCCAGCCAATCGCATTACGTCCATTAACTTGGGCGTGACCAGTCATTCCTGGTCGTACATCATGGCGCTTGGCTTGTTCTTTGTTATAAAGTGGTAAATATTCCATCAGTAAAGGTCTTGGACCTACAATACTCATATCACCTTTAATCACGTTCCAAAGCTCAGGCATTTCATCCAAACTGCTTGAACGAAGCATTTTACCAAATGGCGTTAGACGCTCACTATCAGGTAAAGGATTACCCTGTGCATCTGTTGCGTCTTTCATAGTTCGAAACTTAATCATTTCAAATGGTTTACCATGTAAACCTGGGCGAACTTGGCGGAACAATACTGGCGAGCCTAAGTTTTTTTTCACTTTATATGCAACATAAAAATATAAAGGTGAAAGTAGAATTAATGCTACAGAAGCAATAATGATATCAAGTAAACGTTTTAACACTTATTTAATTCCCATTTCTATCATCATATGATGATTCACTTGATGTACATCATATTTATGTAATGCAATTTCCCTAGAGCGTGTTCCCATAATTTCAGCCAGTTCAGGATTCTGAATAAACTTTTTCATTGCCATCTCTAAGCTAGTGACAGACTTTACTTCAACTAAATAACCATTTCCATCGTGCTCTACAGTTTCCCTACATCCAGGGGCATCTGTTGTAATAATAGCTCGTCCCATAGACATTGCTTCTAAGACAGTACGAGGTGTGCCTTCTCTATACGAAGGTAATACATAAATTGAACTTTCAGCAATAGCGGGACGAACATCAGAAAGCTTCCCCCAATATTTAATAATTTTTTCCTCAATCCATGAATCTAATTCTTGCTGTTTTATTGCGGTTGGATTTTCATCTATCCAACCCACTAAATTAAATTCAATTTGAGGATATTCTTTTTTAATTAATTTGGCTGCTTCTACATACTCTCTTATGCCCTTGTCTTCTAATAATCGAGCAATTAATAAAAATGAAACCTTAACTTCACCATTCATAGCACGAGGCAAACTTACAACTTCAAAATCAGTCACATTAACACCAGACCCGTTGACAACTACTGCTGGCACCTTGTTACTTAATAAATTTAATTGTTGGAATAAAGCTAGGTCATCAGGATTTTGAAAAAAAACCTTGGATGATCTTATTAATGCTTGTTTATAAAGCCAATGTACGATTTTTTGGAACGTACTTCTTTTACTTGTACTATCTACATTCTGAAAAGCATATCCCAACCCTGTTATAAGTGAAAAACGATTTGGCACTTTTGCAAAATAAGTAGCAAGCGTGCCGTAGATCACAGGTTTAATCGTATATGACAAGACATAGTCTGGTTTAATTTTCTTTGTAATTTTATAGATTTCAAATAGTGTTTTTATATCTGCAATAGGATTAGTCCCCGTTCTTTGCATTTCAACAGAGTAAACTGAGTAACCAAGAGATTTTAGCTTGTCCATTTCAGGCTGGAACAGCTGAAGATCGGGGGCAATGATATGAATTTCATGGCCTTGATGATGAATAGCCTCTAGTAATTTTCCACGAAAATTTAGAACTGAAGGCAAAAAACTACTAATCATTAAAAATTTCATTTTGTTTTCAACTTCACTCACAAAATAACCTTAATTTTTTTGTTTAACATGATCAATACGATAGAAGCTAAACAACTAAGAATAACTGTTACAAAAAATAATTCAATTGAATTGATATTAAAAGATTTAAGTAAATTTTGAAATAAAGGATGTATCAGATATAAAGCTGTTGAAAAGAGTGCCAACATCTTGCCTTCACCTTTAATATTTAAGTTAAAAACAAATATAAAGATAAAAGGAGATAATAACATTAAGGAAAACATTAGATCTAATGGATCTGTTTTACTTATAAAGAAGTAATTAATAAAAACTTCGAGATATAGGAGAATTAAAGATATTATTACAGCAAATGGAGCAATTTTTTTATATTTAGCAGTTAAATTAAGTTTATGAATAAGAAAACCAAACATCAAAAAAGGATAGCAGACGGTAAAAAAATTCCTATATACAGGATAAAAATTTAATATAGAATCAATCTTTTTTGGTAAAAAATGAAAATTTCCTAAATACTGAATAAAGCACCCTACTACAAATAATCCTATAGCTGAAAAAAGCTGAGTTCGCGTGCTAAAAGACTTTGCAATATACAATAAGATTCCCCCAGCTATTGTACCAGCCAAATACCATAAATGATGATAACCGAATATTAGAAAAAACATATTTTTTATAATAGCTTGACTTGAAAATGAAAATTCAAAGTAAAATAAAGAATAAAAAATCATCCATATTAGATATAGTAAAGTTACTCTTTTCAACCATACACGAATATCTTTAATTAAAAAGAAATAATACCCTGTAATGATTAGAAAAATTGGAACCCCTACTCTAAAAAAACCATTTACTGTAAAAAAAGATAATAAACTACTGAGGTCCGAAAAAATTTTTCCATGTAGAGCAATAATACATATTGCCAAAAAAATTTTTAATAAATCTAATGATATATTTCGTATCATTTTTTTCCACCTTTACTTAGTATTAAACTTAGCCCAAATGAAAACATATAAATAAATAGGTAAAGGTATAAAATATTTCTAATATAAGCAAGAATACTTCCTAATGAGTTTCTCTGTACCCAAAAGGCAACCAAGATAGCCAAAATCAAAAATAAAACGGCTCCAACAGAATTATTTTTTTTATATAAAAACCATAATACTCTTAAAGCTATCAATATAATTAAAGAATAAATAATTATTCCTGGAATACCCATCCAAGCATAAGCTTCAGCCCACGGGTTATAGGCCATTCCATAACTAATACTAGGAAAAAGATATGGTTGAAAGGCATCATTAAAATAACTTGATGAGAAATTAAAATATTCTAATGGAATAGGAAGAATAGCTAAAAATGATTTAAAAGAATTAATAAAGTCTATGCTAAAATTATTAACGACAACTGAATCTAGAATAGTAGAAGTAGATAAGAACTCACTTCCTAGAAATATATATTTTAATGAAAAATCATTTTTCCATTCTCCCAAGGAAGAACCCGCATATAAAGTACTATATAAAGTTTTACTTAAAATAATAGCAATCATTGATGCTAAACCAAATAAGAAAAATTTATATTTCGAAATTAATCTAAATTTATTATTTGAATTATAATAAAGAAGAAAACCTATTATTGCCATTGCCATAGGAGCTCTAGCACCTAATAAAGCAACCACAATTAGCATTATAAAAAACATTATAGTTGACAATTTTCTTTTTTGATGAACAGCAAGAAAAAAACCTACTAAAGGAAAGTACATAAATAGAATAAAATATATAATATTTGTAGAGGCTATTGCCTCCAACTTGTTTGCAGAATTCAATAATAAAGGTATATTAACTAAAAAACCAATAATACAGCATACTAGTGTAAAATTAAGAAATACTCGATCTAAAAAATAATTTAAACTCTGATCATTATCATTATTAATTTTAAAATTATTATTCATTAAAAGAAAAGGAATCGTCATAAAAAAGGCAACCCCCATAGAAATAAGAGTTAACCCATTTGGAACAATGGAAAATTCTTCAGTATAAACATTATAAATACTATTAAAAAACAATGGGATACTATACAGTGTTAAAAATATAATATAAATAGATATAAAATCAAAATATCTTCTCTTAAACAATAATAGTGTCAAAGAAGATATAGAACAAATCATAAAGAAAATATATGCTAAGGACATTTTTTAAATCTCACATTATCTTCAATTGCCACATACTACTATATTCACTCACAATACATTCTAAACTAAAATTCTTTTCAACATGCATACATGCCTTTTTAGAAATATCTTTCTTAAGCAATACATTCATATTAAGATAATCATTTATAAGTTTTATCAATGTAGTTATATCATGGATGGGTGCAATATTATTTTTACCGCCAACAATCTCCTTCGCATCACCTACATCTGTAGAGATACAAATAGCACCTGTTGCCATAGCCTCAATTAAAACATTTGGAAAACCTTCTGTAATAGAAGTCATTAATAACACATCAATACCATGATAAAAAGCTTCCATTTCTTTGACAGCATCAAGCAAAATAACATTAGTTCCAATTACAAATTTTTTAGATAAGTCTTCAATCTCTTTATCTTTTAAGGATAGGCCTTTACCAGCAACTCTAAACTCTATTCTAGGGTCATCTTTAAAGGCGGACATCACCTCAAATAAATATGGAATTCCTTTTGCTTTATGATTTCTGCCAACAAAGCCAATTGTAATAGGGCTACTAAAATCTCTTTCAACAAATCTAAACTTTTCCAAATCAATTCCGTTTGGAATAAAAACCTGATTTTTATTTTTAAAACCAAATCGCATATGTTGTTTTAAAGAAGATTGAGCACAGTAAACAATTCCTGTAGCCTTCTTTGATAAATATTTATTCAAATATATCGCAGCTTTTGTGCTCAAGGACTCTTCTGAAATTGAATTTAAAGAATGGTGTATACCCCAATATATTGGATAGCTCTGTTTACAAAAAGTGTTAGCAATCGTTACCATGAAATTGGCATGATACATCCAACTTTGAATTATGTCTGGTTGAATACTATCAATTTCTTTAGCTAAACTAGATATTGTTTTTGCTGTATTCGTAATTTTCCAATTCAAAGCTTTTGACAATTTAACTTGCTTTAAACTTTCTTCATAAATATCTGAAAGGTTAATAAGTGAAATAAGGTAGTGATCATATTCTGGTTGAGCAAGAATAAGCTTCTGCAACATCATTTCTGCACCGCCAAGTGCTGAAAAGTTAGTAATTACATGCAATACTTTTTTACGCATCTACTTTTCTCACCATATTCCTATATAAAATTAATGTACTCAAAATGAACTGAGCAGCAGAAGATGCAACGGTAGCCCAAGCTGCACCTAACAAACCATAAGCTGGTATTAAAATCCAACATAAGACTAAAGTAAAAATAGTTAGAAATAGAAATAATGGAAGTTGTATTTTTATTAGACCGAGGCTTGTCATCAAATATCCATTTACTACTGACAAGTAAGTAAATAATCCCGCAAACATTACAATATTTAGTATATCTATCCAAATCAAATAATGGGGGCCATAAAGAAGATTAACGAAAAAACCACCTAAAGTAATCGAAACTATTAAACCACTTATTCCTAAAAAACCTGCCATTCCCCACGCCTGCATAGTTAATTTACTTAGCTCATGCATTTTATTTTCTTTAAAAAGAATAGAGAATCTTGGACTAATAAATTGGCATATTGAATTTATTACTATTCCACCTACGATAATGAAATAATAAAAAACTGAAAAAACACCAACATACTCTAAGTTAAAAAATTTCTCTAAAAAAAAGCGAGGTATATTGCTTTGTAAAGCAACTAGCATTACAGATATCCCTAAAGGTAATGCTAAAATAATAATATTTTTAAAATCCACTACATTTAAATAAAAATATTTCTTATTTAAACCAATATTACGAAAATCTATCAGCAGTAAAGTTAATACATAAATTAATATTATACCTATCAAACCAATATTCAATAAATTATAAAAATATAGCAAACTTCCAAAAACTAAAATTAAAGCTAAAGATTTTATCGTAAGAGATAAGCTAATTAATTTCGTTTTCCCTTGAGCATTATAATATGCATAAATAATATCTGAGATTGCTTCTAATGCTTTAATACATCCAAGTAATAAAACTACTTTCCAAACATTACTACTAGATAAAAAAGATAGTAAAAAGGAAACCAATATAGCTAAAAATATACTATAAAATCTCAAAGCAAAATAAGATTTATAGTTAAAATTTGAATTGAGATTAAACTCAGCTACAACAATTGGACGAAGCTGTAAGTTAGTGAGCATAAAAACAGGTGTCACTAATGCCAATGCATATGTATATGCACCTACAGCTTGATTATCAGAAAAATGGCTAATAAAAATTAATATTAGCCATTGAGAAAAAGCAAATAAAATATTCCCACTTAGTAAGAACTTTGCTTTATTTAATAGAGATAACATGCGATTTAATTTAAGAAATGCTTATACCAAACCATTGCTTGTGATATACCTTCAAAAATTCTAAATTTTGGATCATATCCTAGTAATGTTTTGATTTTAGTTACATCTGCTTGAGAATGCCTTACATCACCAGCTCTAAATTCACGATAAACAGGTTCTTTGTTACAAGAGATTCCATTTTCGTTTAAAGCAGATTTAATAGCCTTAAATAAATCATTTAGGGTAGTTCTATCCCCTACCGCCACATTATAGACTTGATTTTTAGCCTCATCATTTGCGATGGCCGCTAAAATATTAGCTTGTACTGTATTTTCGATATAACAAAAATCGCGACTAGTCTCACCGTCGCCATTGATAAATACATCATCTCCTTGAATCATAGCTGCTGTCCATTTTGGAATAACTGCAGCATACGCTCCATTAGGATCTTGACGTTTACCAAACACATTAAAATAACGTAAACCTATTGCTTTAAAACCATATGTACGAGCAAAAACTTCAGCATAAAGCTCATTTACATATTTAGTTACTGCGTAAGGAGATAATGGATTACCAATATTTTCTTCTACTTTTGGTAATGCAGGATGGTCACCATATGTAGAGCTACTCGCAGCATAAGTAAAGCTTTCAACTTGGGCATCTCTTGCTGCAACGAGCATATTTAAAAAACCCGTAATATTGGCACTATTTGTCAATATTGGATCAGCAATTGAACGCGGAACAGAACCGAGAGCAGCTTGATGTAAAACGTAGTCAACGTTTGTACATGCCTTCTGACAATCTTCTAAGTTTCGAATGTCACCATTATAGAAAGTGAAATTCTTCCACTGTTCACTGGTAACTAAACCCTCTACCTCATCCAGATTATATTGATGACCTGTAGCAAAGTTGTCTAAACCAATTACTTTTTGATTTAACTTTAATAAAGTTTCTAACAGGTTTGATCCAATAAAACCCGCAACTCCAGTTATTAACCATGTTTTAGGTGTGTTCTTTAGCTGTTCCAATACTTGTTCATATTGTTTCATATTTTTTCTCAACAAATATTATAGACGGATATCTGACTCAGATTGAGCTAGAACATATTTCAGATCATAAAGAACATGTGATGCTTTACCTAAAGATCGAATTGCCTCAATACCCATTTCTTTAAATTCATTATGAGCAACTGCTAATATTACAGCATCATATTGACCTGCTGTAGGCTGGTTAACCGGAGTAATACCATATTCGTGTTGTGTTTCCTCACTATCAATCCAAGGATCATATACATCAACATCCATATGATATTCTTGTAATTCTTTTACAATATCAATAATTTTAGTATTACGAATATCTGGGCAATTTTCTTTAAAGCTTAGGCCTAATACTAAAACCTTAGCGCCTTCAACTTGAATTTTCTTTTTTATCATTCCTTTGACAAGTTGAGTAACAACATATGCCCCCATTGAATCATTCAATCGGCGCCCTGCTAAAATAATTTCTGGATGATATCCAATTGCTTGCGCTTTATGAGTTAAATAGTATGGGTCTACTCCGATACAGTGCCCACCAACTAAACCTGGGCGGAATGGTAAGAAGTTCCATTTTGTACCCGCAGCCTTAAGTACTTCTTCTGTATCAATACCAAGCTTGTTAAAAATAAGCGCCAATTCATTAATTAAGGCAATATTAACGTCACGCTGTGTGTTTTCGATAACTTTTGCAGCTTCGGCAACTTTTATACTCGCTGCTTTATGTGTTCCTGCTTCAATAATTAAATTGTAAACTTCATCAATATAATCAGCAATTTCTGGTGTTGAACCTGAGGTGATTTTTAAAATATTAGTAACACGGTGAAGTTTATCACCAGGGTTAATACGTTCTGGGCTATAACCCGCAAAGAAGTCTTTATTAAACGTTAAACCTGAAATGTCTTCGAGCACAGGGATACAAACTTCTTCTGTAGCACCCGGATAAACTGTAGACTCGTATACGACAATATCACCTTTCTTTAGAATTTTACCAATACTAGTAGAGGCTTTAACTAAAGGTGTTAAATCTGGCTGTTTATAATCATCAATTGGGGTTGGAACCGTAACAATAAAAAAATTACAATCTTTTAAATCTTCTAAACTTGCGGTGTAACTTAATTGAGCTGCTTGTTTTAATTCTTCTGGTGAAACCTCTAGGGTATGATCTTGACCGTTTTTTAATTCACTTATACGTTTCTCATAAATATCAAAACCCACAACTGGCACTTTTTTGCCAAACTCAACTGCCAATGGCAAGCCTACATAACCTAAACCTATAATCGCTATTCTTAAATCGGCAAGTTGCATAAAAGTTAGCCTTATTCCTTACAAATTGTATATATAATAAAAAATATATCTTGACTGGATATTGTCGTGCGTAACTATATCAGTTTTTTTTCAACAACTATAAAGCAATTGTATAAAAGTGTTTACAAGCTTTTTCACTGGTTATATTTAAGTAATTTTTAAGAAGCTATCCTCCTTTTTCTTAGAAATTCTAAATTATACAAATAAATTAATCATACAAAGCTGTACGATTTTTCTATGTTTTTTAATTTTTTTTCGGCTAGAATCACAACGTCTATATCTAAGATAAGCACTTAGTGCTAAACGATTAACGATATCAAGTGATATCAATTAAAGATAAATACACAAAGGGTTCCGTGTGAAATATTGTCAGTTTTTTTCTGTTCTTGCCTTGAGTTTAAGTGTGGCTAGTTGTGCTGTCACTTCTGGTTTACAAACTTATGATATTCCAGATGAGGGTGTGTATAGAACCGATCTCGGAACTACAGTTAATGTGGTTAAAATCTCTCAAGACACACTACCGGCAATCCAACCTGCACAAACTGATTATCGCAGCAACTACCAATCTTTATTTAAAAATCAGCAACCTATATATCGTTTAAGCTCAGGTGATGTTCTTTCTATCCAACTTTGGGCATATCCTGAAATTACTCCACCTGTAAATAATATAAACAATGAACAATCGATTCAGGCAAGTGGTTATCCAATCGACCAAACTGGCTACATTCAGTTTCCTTTAGTAGGCCGCTATAAAGCAGCTGGTAAAACTCTTGCTCAAGTAAACCGTGAATTACATAATCAATTAGCACGCTTTCTAAAAAATCCAGATGTGATAGTACGTGTATTATCTTATGAAGGTCAGCGCTTTTCTGTTCAAGGTAGCGTGATAAAAGGTGGTCAGTTCTATTTAAGTGATCAACCAGTAAGCGTTTATGCAGCTTTAGGTCTTGCTGGAGGGGTAACTGATAAGGGTGATAATACTTATATTCAACTTATTCGAAATGGCCAAACCTATAATCTAAATACGATTGATTTAGAGAAAGCAGGTTATTCATTACATAAGTTATTAGTTCAACCAAACGATACTATTTATGTAAGTACACGTGAAAACCAGAAAATTTATGTGATGGGTGAATCCGGTAAAAACCAAGCATTAGCAATGCGTGATCAAGGGATGACACTAAGTGATGCATTAGGTGAAAGTTTAGGATTAAACCCTTTATCTGCTAGTGCGAGTCGAATTTATGTATTACGTACCAATCCAAATGACCGAACAACAGAACTCTATCATTTAAACTTAATGAGTATTGGTGATTTCGGGTTAGCCAATCAATTTAAATTACGTAGTAATGATATAGTCTATGTGGATGCGACTGGCTTGACTCGTTGGCAACGTGTTGTCAACCAAATTATTCCGTTCTCAAGTGCGTTATATAACATAGACCGTTTGGGACAATAGTTGTTATGCAGTTTAAAAATATTTTAGTCGTCTGTATTGGAAATATTTGTCGTAGCCCTATGGCTGAGTATTTTTTAAAACAGCAATATCCCCAATTAAATATTGAGTCTGCCGGTATTTCAGGGCTTAGTGGTCATCAAGCTGATGAAAAAGCCCGACTTTGTATGCAACGATTAGGTATTGATATGCAACCACATGTTGCACGTAAACTTACTGCAGAACATATCAAGAGAGCTGATCTGATTTTAGTGATGAGTCAAAACCAGCAAAAACATCTTGAACAGACTTGGCCCTTTGCAAAAGGTAAAACCTATCGCTTAGGGCATTGGCAAAACAAAAATGTGCCAGATCCTTATCAGCATGATCAAACTATTTTTGATGAAACTTGCCAACTCATACAGCAATGTGTTGATGACTGGAAACCTTATATTTAACGCCAAGATTTTAAGCTTATGAACCAAAATACTAATACCGAAGATACAATTGATCTAAAGGAATTATTTTTTTCACTGATTGCTCAGTGGAAACTTATTGCCCTCTGCATTATTTTAAGCCTTGTATGTGCCTTACTCTATTTACGTGTAACACCAGATACCTATTCGGTTGATGCATTAGTTCAAGTTGAAGACAGCAAAGGAGCTTCTGCTGCACTTTTAGGTGATTTATCACAGATGATTGAGCAAAAGTCTCCTGCTCAAGCTGAAATTGAAATCCTAAAGTCTCGGTTAGTTTTAGGCTCGGTTATTAAAGAGTTACATCTAGATATTCACGTTTCTAGTACTGAAAATACGTTTACTCATCGTTTATTAAGTGACACTGAATATAAAGCTGAATACACTAAAAACTCAGTTCTATTTAAAGATGGCACTAAAAGTTTTGATATACGAAGATTTGAAGTACCTCCATATTATTTAGATAGACATCTTGTATTAAGCTTTGATCAAAAAACTTTTAAATTAGTAGATCCTGAGACTGATGAAGTTGTACTCACGGCTCCAATAAATCAAAATAACCAAATCACAGGAGCTTATGGAGTATGGAAAGTCGCAATCTTTACTAAAGATCTGTTAAGTTCAAAATATAATATTGAGAAACTATCTATTCCAGCAGCTGTAGATAATATAAGTTCAAATTATTCTGTAGCAGAACGCGGTAAATTAACAGGTATTCTTGGCTTAAATTACCAAGGACATGACAAAGAACATATTACTCAAGTCTTAAATGCTATTTTAGTAACCTACTCAGCCCAAAATGTTGAACGTCGTTCGGCTGAATCTGCTCAAACTTTAAAGTTTTTGGATGAACAGCTCCCAGACCTTAAAAAGCAATTAGATGATGCAGAGCGTCAATTTAACAAATTCCGTCAACAGTACAATACTGTCGATGTAACCAAAGAATCTGAGCTTTATTTAACTCAAAGCATTACTTTGGAAACTAAGAAAGCAGAGCTTGAACAAAAGCAAGCCGAAATGGCCGCAAAATATACTGCTGAACACCCTGCAATGCGTGAAATTAATGGTCAGCTTACTGCTATTAATAAACAAATTGGTGAATTAAATAATACATTAAAACAATTACCAGATGTACAACGTCAATATTTACAGCTGTATCGTGAAGTTGAAGTTAAAACTCAACTTTATACAGCACTACTCAACTCTTACCAGCAACTCCGTATCGCAAAAGCAGGAGAAATTGGTAATGTTCGCATTGTGGATACGGCAGTTGAGCCAGTCGAACCAATTAAACCTAAAAAGTTACAAGTGCTTATCTTATCTTTATTCTTAGGTGGATTTATTGGGACAGTTATTGCGTTACTTCGCAATATGTTACGTACAGGAATTAAAGATTCTGGACAAATTGAAAATGAACTGGATTTACCAGTTTATGCAACAGTTCCACGCTCTCCAATTCAAGAAAGTCGCATCAAAATTTTAAAAAAGAAGAAGAGTATTCCTATTCTTGCTGTTAAAAATAGTGATGATATTGCAATTGAGAGCTTACGTAGTATCCGTACTGCGATTCACTTTGCATTAGCGAGTGCGAAAAATAATATCATTATGATTGCTGGTCCTTCACCAGAAGTCGGTAAGTCGTTTATTTCGACCAACCTTGCAACAATTTTCGCCCAAGGTGACAAACGAGTACTATTGATTGATGCCGATATGCGTCGCGGTTATATGCACAAATATTTTGACGTTGATGTGAAACCAGGTCTTTCT
>Ga0308166_1003461_pt1 | contig 13425 bp, 10 predicted proteins | sample PhyCR2_2_FD_202137 | JGI IMG/M metagenome (GOLD analysis project Ga0308166, IMG submission 202137) | Phyllosphere microbial communities from UC Gill Tract Community Farm, Albany, California, United States - DLSLCC.R2 | ecosystem: Host-associated > Plants > Phyllosphere > Unclassified | place... | reverse complement strand
GTCGCCCACGGCAAGGACCAGACCGTCGCTACGTCGTCGATCCCGCGCGGCGCCGCAACCGCCGAAGCCGCTGCCGAGTAATCGACACGCGCAACCACCGGCCCGGCCGGTGGTGCAAACGAGAACCCGTCGCGACGCGAGTCCGGCGGGTTTTTTATTGCCTAGATCAATCCGAGGGTCAGCGCCTTCAGCGTGGCCGCGGCCCGCGTCGAGCATTCCAGCTTGCGGAAAATGCTCTCCACGTGCGTGCGCACCGTCGACGGGCTGATCCCCATGACGCGCGCCGCCTCCTTGTTGCTCTCGCCCAGGCTGATGCGGCGCAGGACGTCGACCTCGCGGTCCGACAGCAGCGACTTGCGACCGTGCGCCGCCGGGAGGCTGCCGCCGGCCGCTTCGACCACGGCATGCACGGCGGCCGGATCGAATACCCCGCGCGCCGCCTGTTCGCCCAGCAGGCGCGCGGCGTCGTCGGGCGCATGGGCCGGACGCCACGGCCGCGGCATGCACAGGGCCGCATACGCGCACGCGGCCCCGAGCAGCCGCTGCGGCAGGTTCAACGCGCCGGCATCCAGGCTGCGGAAATAGCCGCTGCCGTCCTGCCGCTCGTACGCATGCGACGCCAGCGCGGCCTCCGCCCGCAGCGCCGGAATCTGGGCGCCGGCGCGCGCCGTCCAGTACGGTACGAGCCGGATCCTTTCCCAGTCGGCGGCGCCGAGCCTGCCGTCGCGCTCCCACACCGTGTTCGGCACGGCGGCGCGGCCGATGCCGTGGATCAGGGCGGCGCGGCCGAGGCAGTGCAACTGCGTCGACACGAGGCCCAGACGCGCGCCGGCATCCTGCGCAAGTTCCGCCACGCGGCGCGAGTAACCCGTCAGCCACGGCAGCTTCAACTCGATCATGTCGGCGACGATCGTCAGCGGCACGCGCCGCGCCAGCAGCGGCTCATCGGCATCGGCGGGCGGCGTGTCCAGTTCGTCGAGCCAGGCCTGCGCATGCGCGTCGAGCAGGCGCACGAGACGCGCCGGGTACTTGCGGTCGGCCATCCGTCCGATCATGCGCAGCGCCTCGTCCGTGCCATGCGTGCGCGCGAGAATGTCGAGGTCGCCGGCCAGGCTCGCATAAAAGACGACGACGGGGATCGCGGCGCCTTGCAGCCGGTCTGGCAAGCCGTTGCCGTCGAAATGCTCCCACACGTGGCGCAGCCCGGCCTCGACTTCGGCCGGCAGGCCCAGCAGGCCGGCGATGTCGCCCGATACCTCGCAATGGATGCGCGCCAGCGGCGCCACGCTCGTCAAGGTCAGCGGATGCTGCGGCGGCAGCGTGTGCGTGAGCATGGCGTCGCGGCCGCCGACGTCGTCGCCGAGCAGCGCGGCAAAGCCGGACGCGTTCGCCGTGCAGCCGGACCAGCGCAGCAGCGCCACGAGCCGCGCATGCGCGCATGCCGCGCGCCCGGCATCGTCGGCCTGCGCCAGCCGGGCAGCCAGGCGCGCGGCACGGATCGAGCCGTCGGTGGGCTGGCCCATCGACAGGTCGCCGACGAGGGCCAGCGCCTGTACGGCTTCTTCCACGGTGACGGTGTTGTCTATTTGCATCCCGGTACTCTAATGACAATGGCGTCCACGGGCAAGCACCGGCGCCGTCAATATGCTTCCGTCCGGCCGCGGGGTCGGTCGATCGACCGATACCGCTGCGCCGGCCGCATCCCTACACTGGCTCCATCGACAACCGATTCACGAACCGAATCACCAATCCACGAGGAGCCCATCATGAAAGCATCGATCTCTGTCCTGAACAACGGCCTGCGCACCCTGGCCGCGGCCGCCGCCATCGCCGGCGCCGGCGCCGCCCACGCCGCATCGGCCACGCCCGCCGCCGCGCAGCCGTCCGTCGTCATCGTGCACGGCGCGTTCGCCGACGGCTCCGACTGGGCCAAGGTAATCCCGCTGCTGCAGGCCAAGGGCGTCAAGGTCACGGCCGTGCAGAACAGCCTGACCTCGCTGGCCGACGACGTCGCCGCCGCCAAGCGCGCGATCGACAACCAGTCCGGCAAGGTCGTGCTCGTCGGACACTCGTGGGGCGGCACCGTGATCACGGAAGCGGGCGCGGGCGACAAGGTGGCGGCGCTCGTCTACGTGGCCGCGTTCGCGCCGGACGCCGGCCAGGCCACCAGCGACCTCGGCAAGGATCTGCCGCCGGCGCCGGGCATCACGAAACTCGCCGTCGACAAGGCCGGCTTCGCCAGCCTGCCGCCGGCCGTGCTGAAGGAAGATTTCGCGCAGGACGTGCCCGTCGCCCAGGCAGCCGTGATGGCCGCCACCCAGGGCCCGATCGCCGTGAAAGCGTTCGACGACAAGACCACGGTCGCCGCCTGGCGCCAGCATCCGAGCTGGTACATCGTCAGCAAGAACGACCGCATGATCCAGCCGGACCTGGAGCGCCGCTTCGCGAAAACCATCGGCGCGAAGACGACGGAACTGCCGACCAGCCACGTGCCGCAGCAGTCGCGGCCGGCGGACGTCGCGAAAGTGATCCTGGACGCGGTGGCGGCCAGCAAGTAAGTCGGGAGGCCGGGCCGGGCCGGGCCGGGCCGGCGTCGGCATACCGGCCGGCCCCGTGCTCCTGGCGCGGTGGCGGCCAGCGGACAAGGTCCCGTATCGGGTGAACGAGACCGGCGGGCCAGCCAGCCTCGGAATCTTGGAGCGGTGGCGGCCGCCAGACAAGTGTCGTGCCTGGCGAACGAGATCGGCGGGGTGTCCGGGCATACAGGGACGCGGCGGCGGCCATCGGCCGTTTTTTCGGTTGTGTCGCGGCCCGAATCCGTTCTTCGGAAACGAACTGACCGGCGCGGCGCCGTTTCCGCGATAATCGAGCTTTACGCACGATTCTTACGCTTTATGCACATCCGCCTGATCGTCGGCCTCGGCAACCCTGGCCCGGAATACGAACAAACCCGTCACAACGCCGGCTTCTGGCTGGTCGACAACCTCGCCAACACCTTGCCCGGCTGCCACCTGCAGCGCGAGTCGCGTTTTAATGCCATGGTCGCCAAGACATCGATCTCGGGCAAGGACGTCTGGCTGCTCGAACCGCTCACGTTCATGAACCGCTCCGGCCAGTCGGTCGGCACCCTGGCGCGCTTCTTCAAGATCGCGACGGAAGAGATCCTCGTCGTGCACGACGAACTCGACCTGCCGCCCGGCGCCGCCAAGCTCAAGCGCGGCGGCTCCTCCGGCGGCCACAACGGCTTGAAGGACATCACGGCCGCGCTCGGCACACAGGATTACTGGCGCCTGCGCCTCGGCATCGGCCATCCGCGCACGCTGAACCTGCAGCAGGCCGTCGCCGACTTCGTGCTGCACCGCCCGCGCCGCGAAGAGCAGACCCTGATCGAAGAGGCCATCGACAAGAGCCTGCGCATCATTCCGATGGTGTGCGAGGGCAAGATGAATGCGGCCACGACGCAGTTGCATACGGACTGACGTGCTGTACACGCATCGATTGTCGTGTAACCGGCCGCGCGTGCCGGCATGACGGCAGCGAACGCATGAGATCGCACGTGACCGCCGCCGCCTGTCCGGCGATCACGCCGGTGGATCGCATCGCCACGGCTTGCATCGCGGCGGGGGCGACGGCCATCGTCGCGGCCCTCGCGCCACTTGCCGCCGTTATCTTCCTGAGGAATCACGCTTTCGGGTTGCTCGACGTATATGCGGGTTTTTCGCATTGGGGACTGGCGACGGCGGCACTGGCCGGCATCGCCGGTTTCGTCTGCGGCGCCGATCGGACTATCGTGCTGAGTCACCCTATGCTGCTGACGGCACGTCCGCGTGCGCCATGGCTGACAGCTGGGTTGTGGGCCGCAATGCTGTTCTGCGCAGGCGCGAGCAGCTGGCTGTTCTGATCGGCTGCGGCGTCAGATGAGACCGCGCGCCAGCGCCTTCAGCGTGGCCGCCGGGCGCGAGCCTGTTTCCAGTTTCTGAAAGATGTTGTCGACGTGCATGCGCACGCTCGCCGGGCTGATGCGCAGGGCGCGGGCGGCTTCGCGGCTCGTTTCTCCCTGCGTGATGTGACGCAGCACTTCGAGTTCGCGTTCGGACAGCAGGCGGTCGCGCACGGGCGGACCTTGCACGCTCGTGCGCGCCGCCGTAAGCACGGCCTCGACGGCGTGGCGGTCGAAGCGCCCCGCGGCTGCCTGTGCCGTCATCAGGGTCGACGCGGCCGCCACGCCATGTCCGGGACGCCAGGGACGCGGCGAGCACAGCGCGACGAACGCGGCGGCCGCCCCGAGCAGGCGTTCCTGCATGCCCAGTGCGTCGCCGCGCGCCTTGCGGAAATAGCCGCTGCCGTCGAGGCGTTCGTAGAGGTACGAGGCGAGCGTCGCTTCCGCCTGGATCGCGGGAATCTGCGTGCCCGCGCGCGCCGTCCAGAACGGGACCCGGCGCACCTGGTCCCAGTCGGCTTCCGTCAGTTTGCCGGGACGGTCCCAGACGGCGTTCGGCACCGCCACCTTGCCGATACCGTGCAGCAGCGCGGCGCGCACGAGCGGACGTTCTTCCAGCGCCAGCATGCCGGCCAGGCCGGCACTCCGGCGCGCCAGCGCGGCCACGCGGCGCGAATAGCCGGTCAGCCACGGCAGCTTCAGTTCGATGACGTCGGCGACGATCGACAGCGGCACGCGCCGGTCGTGACCGGCATAGTCGGCGGCGCAGGACGGTTCCTCCAGCATGTCGAGCCAGTCCTGCGCATGCGGCGACAGGCGCTGCACGAGCGTGGCCGGATACTTGACGCCGGCCCGTTCGCCGATCAGCCCCAGCGCCCCGGCGGTGCCGTGCGCGGGCGCCAGCACTTCGAGGTCGCCGGCGAGGCGCACGTAGAACACGGCGCGCGGAATGTTGGGGACGAACAGCGCCTCCTGCATGTCGCCGCGATGGTGGCTGCCGAACAGGTGGCGCAGGCTGTCTTCGACGTCGCCCGGTAGCCCCATCAGCATGGCGATGTCGCCCGCCACCTCGCACTGCATCTGCGCCAGCGGCAGCACGTTGGCGAACGTGAGGCCATTGTTGCCGGGCAGCGTGCGCGTGACCATCGCGTGGCGGCCGCCGACGTCGTCGCCCAGCAGGTGCGCGAACCCGGCCGCCGTCGCCGTACTGCCCGACCAGCGCAGCAGCGCCACCAGGCGCGTGCTCGTGCACGCCACCGCCTCGTCGCCGTTTTCTTCCGCGAGGCGGGCGGCGAGGCGCGCGGTGCGGATCGAGTGGTCCGGCGGCAAGCCCATCGACAGGTCGCCGACCATGGCCAGCACCTGCACGGCGTCTTCGACGGTAATGGTTTCTTCGAGTTGCATGGCCCTAATGTAACGGCCATTGCCAAGGTGTACAAGCGACGCGACAGTGCGCGCTCGGGGTCGGCCCGTTTTGCGCCTGTGTTAGGCTGGCGCCGGGCGGTATCGGCCGTCCGCTGATCGAAAACTTCCGCAAACGGCAGGGCAGGGACAATGACCATCCGCATCAGGCGTTATCGCGACGACGACCGCAAGGCCGTGCTGGCGGCCTTCCGCACCAACGTGCCGGACCACTTTCCCGCATCAGAAGAAGCCTGGCTGCGCTCCGCGCTGGACGATCCGGACGGTCCGCTGTTCGTCGCCGTCGACGCCGGCGAGATCGTCGCTTTCGGCGGCTACGAGCTGTCCGACTTCTACGACCTCGGCACGCTCGTGTTCGGGCTCGTGCGCGCCGACCGTCACGGCACCGGCATCGGCCGCGCGCTGCTGGCCTACCGGCTGCTGCACATGGCCACGCGCAAGCTGCGGCCCCGCTACGTGACGGTCGATACGCATCCGCACACGGCCGGCTTTTTCCGGCGTTGCGGCTTCGTCGAGATCGCGCGCTGGCCCGCCGGCTACCGGTCGGGCCGCGACCGCGTCGACCTGCGTTTCGACCTGACGGACGAGGCCGTCGCTGCGCTGCGCGCGCGCGGGTGGCGCGATGCGTTTGCCCGCGCCGATTCGGCCTGACGGCAACACCGCCGTGCCTGTTGCGCCGGCCGGCACGCGCTGCGACGCCTCCGCCGGCATACCGCGTGCGATGCCGTGCGCCGGGCCCGCCGCCACCGTGAGACGGCTGCGCAGGTCCTGCCGGATGCGCTCCAGCGCCGGCTGCATGGCGCGCGCATCGTCCGGCGTGCAGGTCGCGCGGCCGTGGCGGAACGTGAGGCGGCGCGTGACCAGCGCGGCAGCGCCGTCGCGCACGTAGGCCGCCTGGTAAAAGATCCCGCCGCTGATTACGCTGGCGGGCGCGGGCAGCGTCGCGAAACGCAGGCCGGCAGGCAGGCGCAGGCGGATCTCGTCCGCGACGTCGAGCGCGGGGCAGACGAACTCCTGGCGCCGTGCGCGTTCGCGCAGCAGGCCGGCCAGCGCGGCGTCGACGGCGCTCCACGCCGGATAGGTGGTCGCAACCGGGCCGCCGCGCGCCAGGTCGCCGAAGCCGCCGCTGCTGCCGGACAGCGGCATGCGGTAGTCGTCGCCGGTGCCGTCGGCTGCCGTGCCGCCGGTCGTGCCGCTCGGCGCGGAGGTTGCCGGCGTGCCGCCCCGTCCCCCGACCTCGCGCAGCAAGGCAGCATTGCGGGAACCGCCGGGGACACGCGCCGCGGCGGCGAGCGTCGCGGCCATCGTGCGCAGGGGCTCGGCCAGCGCGCCGGACACCGTGCGCACACCCGCGAAGCGGCCGCGCCCGTCGTGATCGAGGTCGACCGCGACCGTGCTGCGCACCTGCTGGGGTTGCGTGACCGGCGTCATCGCGAACGAGCCCGTGGCGAGCAGCAGCGCCGGCTTGCCGAGCAGGGCCGGCGGCAGGTAGCCCGCCTTGACGAACGCCGCCGACGGATCGACGAACAGGTCCAGCGAAGGCATGTACACGATCGTGTGGTCGAGCACGCCCAGCGTCGGCGCATCGGGCAGCCGGTAGGCGTTGGCGCCGTTGACGAGCGCCGGCGTGGACGCGATGCCGGCGGCGGCCAGCAGTGCCTGCAACAGCGCAGCACGGTCGCCGCTGCCGCTGCCGCCGCCGCAATCGTGGCAACCGTCGGCGTGCGTGCCGGCTGCGTTGGCCGCAGCGGCAGCGGGGACCGCGCCGCCCAGCCTGACCCAGTCCGCCAGCGCCAGCGCGCGTGCGCGCGGATCCGCGAGGCCGGCCGTCAGCCGGAGCGCCAGCGGCGCGACGGCCGACACGGGCGGCTCCCTGGCGGCCACGGCGGCACGCGCGGCGGCGGCCAGCGCCGGATAGTCGGGGAGCGTGGAGACGGCGAGCCGGCGGCCGTGGTCGGCAGAGGCGACGGCATCGGCCTCGACCGGATCGACGGGGCCGTCCACGTGGCGCCACGCGTAGCGGCGGCGGCCGGGCGCGCTTGCGGCCCCGCTGTTCGCGTCCGCAACGGGTTCGAAACCGACGGCGTCCGCGTGGAGCGGCAGCGTCGCCGGCATGTCGTAGACGACCAGCGCGTTGCGGTGGACGTACGGCGGCATGATGGCAAGGTCGTCGAACTGGCCCGGCAGCGCGGGTGTATGCCTGCGCACGACGTAGTGCGTCACGAGCCGGTCGCCAGCGGCCGCGTCGGGAAATTCGACGAGCCGCGTGCGCGCGTCCGGCATGCGGGCCGCGGCGGAAACGCGGTCCGGCTGGTCGCGGATGCCGTCCGGCGGTACCGGAATGCGCCGGCCGTCCGGCTTGTACGTGTAGGCCTGTACCGCCACGACCTCGTCCAGCGCCGCGCGGTAGCGGATGACGACGCGGCCGTCGCGCGCGCCGGACGGGCCGGCGAGCGTCCGGGTATCGTCCACCGTCAGCCGGTACGTGCCGTCCGCCGCGACGAGGTAGTGCCGCACGTGGCGCTCGACGACGACGGACGGCGCGGCGCCGAGCACGCGCGCGCTTTCGGCGGCATGCGCATGGCCGCGCAGCGCCAGCAGTGCGACGAGCAACAGAATGTACAAGGCGCAATATCTACGGATCATGCGAGCTCCAGACGCGATGCCGGCAGGGCGACCGGACCATGTTACGGAGGGCCGCCGGCCGGCGTTTGCGCCTACGCAAGCGCGCTCTTCCTGCGATAATTCCCGGATGAGCGCACTGACTTTCCACGCCGGGCCGCTGGCCCTGGCCCGCATCCGCACGCACGGCTTGCGCGCGGAAGACATCGCCGTCGTGCCCGCCGCCGCCGGCGGACCCAAGGGGCTCGTGTTCCGCGCCCTCGACCAGTGGGTGTTCGGCGACTGGTTCCCGCGCGCGCCGCGCGAGCGCATCCTGATCGGCTCGTCGATCGGCGCCTGGCGCCTGGCGGCTGCCTGCCAGCGCGACCCCGTGCGGGCGTTCACGCGCCTGGGCGAGCTCTACAGCGGGCAGCGCTACACGAGCACGAAGCCGAGCCGGGACCAGATCCACGCCGTCGTGCAGGGCCTGCTGGATGAATTCGTGCGCGGCCACGAGGACGACATCGTCAACCACCCGTATCACCGCCTGCACGTGCTAGCCGTGCGCGGCAAGCGGTCGCTCGCCGCACCCGGCCACCGCCACGCCGAGATGCGCGGTTTTGCCGCGGCCGCGCTGCACAATCTGTGGTCGCGCGACCGGCTGGCGCACCTGATGGACCGCGTGGTGATCGCCGACCGCCGCGCGCCGGCACCGTGGCTGCGCGAGGATTTCGACAGCTTCGCCACGCAGTTTGCGCCGCTGACGCCGGCCAACCTGGTGTCCGGGCTGCTGGCGTCGGGGACGCTGCCGATGCTGATGAAGCCGGTGCGCGACATCGCCGGCGCGCCGCCCGGCCATTACTGGGACGGCGGCATCATCGACTACAACCTGGCGCTGCCGTACGCGCGCCTGGCCCAGGCGGCGCCGGGCGACATCGTGCTGTATCCCCATTTCTCGGAACACATCGTGCCGGGCTGGCTGGACAAGGGACTGCCGTGGCGCCGCGCCGCCCGCGGGCCGAACCGCGGTTGGCTCGACAACGTGCTGATCGTGGCGCCGAGCCGCGACTTCCTAGCGACCATGCCGCGCGGAAAAATCATCGACCGCAGCGATTTCAAGTTCTACGGCCTCGACCACGATGCCCGCATCCGCGCCTGGCGCCGCGCGATGGACGAGGGCGAACGGCTGCGCGACGCGTTCGCCGCGTTCGTGGACAAGCCGGACGTCGCGCGCATCCGTCCGCTTTAAGCGACGCGCCGGCGCCGCCGATGCACGAAAAGGGCCCAATACGGGCCGGTTTGCCGCTGATGCAGGCAAGCGGGGGTACAATACGGGGTTTCGTACATTCGACCCAGAAAGCTTCCCATGAGTCTCAAATGCGGCATCGTCGGCCTGCCCAACGTCGGCAAGTCCACCCTGTTCAACGCCCTGACCAAGGCCGGCATCCCGGCTGAAAACTATCCGTTCTGCACCATCGAGCCGAACGTCGGCGTCGTCGAGGTGCCGGATCCGCGCATCGACCAGCTGTCCGCCATCGTCAAGCCGGAGCGCGTCGTCAAGGCCATCGTCGAGTTCGTCGACATCGCGGGCCTCGTGGCCGGCGCGTCGAAGGGCGAGGGCCTGGGCAACCAGTTCCTGTCGCACATCCGCGAGACGGACGCGATCGTCAACGTCGTGCGTTGCTTCGAAGACCCGAACGTCATCCACGTGGCCGGCAAGGTGAGCCCGATCGACGACATCGAAGTCATCCAGACCGAACTGGCGCTGGCCGACATGGGGACCGCCGAGAAAGCGCTGCACCGCGAGCAGAAGAAGGCGCGCGCCGGCGACAAGGATGCGATCAAGCTGGTCGCCATCCTCGAAAAGCTGCTGCCGCACCTGAACGAAGGCCATCCGGCACGCACGCTGGGCCTGGATGCCGACCAGCTGGAACTGATCAAGCCGCTGTGCCTGATCACGGCCAAGCCGGCGATGTTCGTGGCCAACGTCTCGGAAAGCGGTTTCACGAACAACCCGATGCTGGACCTGCTGACGGAATTCGCCAACAAGCAGAACGCGCCTATCGTCGCCATCTCCGCCGCCATCGAATCGGAAATCGCCAACCTGGACGATGCCGACAAGCTGGAATTCCTGGCCGACCTCGGCATGGAAGAGCCGGGCCTCGACCGCCTGATCCGTGCCGCCTTCAAACTGCTGGGCCTGCAGACCTACTTCACGGCCGGCGTGAAGGAAGTGCGCGCCTGGACCGTGCCGATCGGCGCCACCGCCCCGCAGGCGGCGGGCGTGATCCACACTGACTTCGAACGCGGCTTCATCCGCGCCCAGACCATTTCCTTCGACGACTACATCGCCTACAAGGGCGAATCCGGCGCCAAGGAAGCGGGCAAGATGCGCGCGGAAGGCAAGGAATACATCGTCAAGGATGGGGACGTGCTGAACTTCCTGTTCAACGTCTAAGCACTTCCGGCATCGACCGATGCCGATTACACGAAGCCCCGATCTCCTTCTGGAGCCCGGGGCTTCGTCGTATCTGTGGTGCCGAAACACCAAGTTCCAATTTTTTCACCAGAGTTTGATTTTGATCAAATGTGTAAGAGTTAGTTTCTAAATTTTCTTAAAAGACTTTCGACATGGAAATTTCTTGTCGCGTAACTCGTGGACTGTTCCATATCGAGCGCCTGCATCGGTTCCACCACGCCTTGGCGATGTCATTCACACATGGATCCGGCATGCCGATGGATGATGAACACAACACTTTTTGCGTTCGCGCCTAGTTTCCGTAGACCAATTGTGAATTCGCTCCTATCATGAACAAAGTTATGTTTTTCTGACTGAGCGACTGTCGGTATTCCATTGGGCCATGCAAGCGGTTTAACGCCCCCGCCGATATGCCGCTTCCCCGCAACGACAACTTGGGAAGCCGACATGAACGATCCATATAAAACGAAGTTACCCGCCTTGCTGATGGTTGCCGGCCTGAGCCTGGCCGCTTGGAGCCCTGCCAGCCAGGCATGTTCGGTCGAGCCCTTTCTCGGCAGCGTGTGCGCGATGGCGATCCCGCCGGCGCGCTACCCGACGATCGGCAATATGTACATGCTGGCGGCAGGGCAGATGTTGCCAATCAACCAGTACTCCGCGCTGTTTGCGCTGACCGGTACGACGTATGGCAGCAGCGGGAACAATATGTTCGCGCTGCCCGACCTGCGGGGGCGCGTCATCGTCGGTTATAACCCGGCGCAGTTGGGGAATATCCCGGCCATGCAGCCCGGCACCAAGGGCGGCGACCCCGTCATCAAGCTGGCGGCCGCGCAATTGCCGGCCGGCGGCGTGCAGCTCAACATGCCCGTGACCCTGACCGGCGTGACCGCATCGATGTCGGGCCTGAGCGCCACGGCGAACCTGAGCGGGCTCGTGCTCAGCGGTGCGGCGAGCGGCCTGACCGTCAAGGTCGCGCAGAACGCCAGCGGGGTAGCGACGCCTTCCGGCAATTACCTGGGCAAGTCGAATGGCAATGCCGGGAATATCTACACGGCCAGCGCGCCGGACGCGACGCTGAACGCCGGCACGATCGGCGGCACGCTGTCGTTCACCGTCAACCCGAACACCACCGCGCCGGTGAATTTCACGGGCACGCCGGCGGTCACCTTGAGCGGGAATCCGACGATCAGCGGTACGACCGGGCTCGGCACGGGCGCCGACGTACCCGTCATGCAGCCCTATCTCGTCATCCCTTACTACATCGCGGTGCTGGGTAACTATCCGCCAATGGACTGAACGGATGACGGCCGTGCGATGCAGGCGTCCGTGCCTGCTTAACTTTTTCGGGACATGATGTTGCGCGCAGTCGGATTCGCGCTTGCCCTGCTGTGGGCAGCGCAGGTGCAGGCACAGACACCACAAGCACCACAAGTACCACAAGCGCCCCAGGGATCCCAGGGGCGGGACAAGGCGCTGGCGCACGCCCAGCAAGCCCTGGCGGCAGGCGATTACGGCAAGGCGTATCCGGCATTCCAGCGTCTTGCCGCCGACAGTCCGCTGGCGCAGTTCACGCTCGGCCTGTTCGAGCACGAGGGCTGGGGACGTCCCGCGAATCCGACCGCCGCCTGCGCCTGGTTCGACAAGGCGGCGAGGAAGAACATCCCGGCCGCGCAACAGTATCTCGGCGATTGCTTTGCCCGGGGCATCGGCCGTGCCGTCGACGGCCAGGCCGCGCTGCAGTGGTACCGGGCGGCGGGGACCGCGGGCATCCCGTATGCGCTGTGTTCGGCCGGCGAACTGTACATCGCCGGCACGATCGTCCCCAGGGACGTGCCGCAGGGCCTGGCGTTGTGCACGGCGGCGGCGCAGGCCGAGTCGCCGCCGGCCATGCTGCGTCTTGCCGACCTGTACCGCGAGGGCACGCAGGCGCCGCAGAACCTGAAGCTGGCGCGCTACTGGTACGACCAGGCTGCCCAGCGCCACAACCACGAGGCGCAGTACCGGCTCGGCGTCATGCTCGGCGAGGGCGCGGGCGGCGACGCCGACCTCGCGCAGGCGCGCTTCTGGCTCGAACATGCGGCGATGGAAGGCTACGCGCCGGCGTACCTGCCGACCGCGATCCTGTACGCCAACGCTCCCGTCGATCCGCAGACCGGCGCCTTGAGGCCGCACGACCTGGCCAAGGTCTACATGTGGAACCGCGCGGCCAAGGCCGGCGCGGCGACCACGCAGCAGCTGGCCGACATCGCCCGCATCGACGCCATGGTATTGGCCGTCATGCCCGCGCAGTGGCAGTCCGAGCTGGACCGCAGGGTCGCGGACCATCTCGCCAAATTCCCGCCGGCGCAATCCCATTAATTTGCCTTAGTTATCCGCATCAAGGACATCACATGCATCGCCATGCTTCGCTGAACCGAATCTATCGTCTCGTCTGGAGCCATGTGCACCGGACCTGGGTCGCCGTCGCGGAAAACGCGCGCGGCGGCGGCAAACGCAGCAGCCGCAAGCTGTTGCTGGCCACCGCGGCGATCGCCACGGCACACCTCGCGCAGGCGGGGCCGATCGGCGGGCAGGTCACGACGGGCACCGGCACCATCCAGCAGTCCGGTACGGCCACGACGGTGACGCAGAACTCCCAGAACATGTCGCTCACGTGGCAGAGCTTCAATACGAACGCGTCGGAATCCGTCAACTTCGTGCAGCCGTCGAGCAGCGCGATCGCCGTCAACCGCATCCTCGACGCCAATCCCACGCAGTTCATGGGCCGCCTGAACGCCAACGGCCAGGTCTACCTGATCAACCCGAACGGCGTGCTGTTCGGCGCGGGGTCGCAGGTCAACGTCGGCGGCCTGGTGGCGTCGACGCTGGACGTCGCCGACGCCGAGGCCGGCGGCGCGGTGCGGCGGTTCAGCGGCGCCGGCACCGGCAGCGTCGTCAACCGCGGCACGATCACGGCGGCGCCGGGCGGCTACGTCGCGTTCGT
>Ga0308166_1003458_pt1 | contig 13440 bp, 10 predicted proteins | sample PhyCR2_2_FD_202137 | JGI IMG/M metagenome (GOLD analysis project Ga0308166, IMG submission 202137) | Phyllosphere microbial communities from UC Gill Tract Community Farm, Albany, California, United States - DLSLCC.R2 | ecosystem: Host-associated > Plants > Phyllosphere > Unclassified | place... | reverse complement strand
GGGCCAGTCTGATCCTGTCTTCTGAGCGATATTGCCTCTCAGACACTCAGACTGAACGAATTTAACCCATAATGCAGATTTATACCGTATAAGCGGTAATTTCAACCTGCAGTCGATAATACAGCATGAGTTCTTTTTTAGATCAGATGAGCCATTTTAGCTGCCTATTCACTGTATTCTGCTCACATCTCCTTCTCCTGATTCAGAAGATCCGAAAAAGTCCAAAGCCGGAAATAACCTGCTCGGTTGCCAGCTAGGGAACCGGAGTGCGGAATGACCGTTAACAGCATGAGCTCTGGCTTTCCTTAGATTTGGTTATAAAAGGTTGGATGCGCATCGCAGTTTGTTCCGGGAACGGGACCTCTGCTTTTACCTCTTACAAATGTGGAAAGAATTTACCTCAAACCGGAATGGTGTTTATAATCAGCTGTCGTCACCTCGGGTGTTCCCCTCTGCGCTTTTTACCGCCTGTAAATTGTTACAGGGACTTCCGGCAGTAGCCGGACTGTAAAAGGAAACCCGCCATGAAACCGAAAATTGTACCCGTTGTACGGTATACACGTTTTCGTTTCGGGCGCGTAGAGCATGTGCGTAAGCACATGCGCTCGCTCCCGACGCGTTAAGTGAACGGTACCCGCAGGTGACGATACTGCTAGTTTACTCTACTGTTTCCGGCAGGCCTGTCGATTCCCCCATCATGGTAAGATAGTGATCATCGTCATTTGTCTGAGTGAACACTTTTCTGAACATACTCAGATAGCGTTCCTTATCGATGACCCCTGTAGAAAAGAGATTTCGGCCATCCGAATGAGAGTGCCGATTGATAGCCCGATAAAATGAATCATATTCTCCGGCATCGCTGTGTTCGCCTGCCAGAGACTCCAGAGCTTCTTTAAGTTTTTCAGTTTTGCAGGCAAAACTGAAATAGTACTCAAGAATATTCCTCATCGTATTAAAAAGCACAATAGGCTGGGTTTTTCCATCCCTGACATCTTTCAGGGTTTGCCATAAGGCCTGATATTCATTGAGCATCTCATGCATGGAGAGCTGCTCGCAGGAACTGTAGTCAGACTTAATAATTCGAAGCAGAGACCAGTTCACCGGTGCCTTTCTGTTATCCTGCAGGCGACCGCTGTTTAACAGTATTTCCTGGAAGAAAAATATATTGTGAGTCAGTATAACTACATGTCTCGCTGCGCCTAACTTTATTATTTTCCTTTTAATGAGTGCTGCGACTTCATAGATATAGTTATGTGACAGGCTGGAGATCGGATCGTCAATAACAATAAGTTTATTTTCCGGATGAATGGATTCGGGGGTGAGACTGCCGGAGCATGATTCTATGAAATAAAGGAAAGAAATCATTGTTTTCTCACCCTCACTGAGAGATTTGAATACTTCAGCCTTCTCAGGCTCGCTTTCCCGGCGCAGACGGTATAGTTTCATCTCAGCATCATGGCAGATGATTTCAAAGCCGTTGATCCCCAGTAGCCTGAGATTCGCGTTAATACTTTCAATGGTGGGTTGTATGTCGGAGAGTTGTCCTGTCAGCGCATTTGTCTCGTTATCCAACTGCTTCTTGCTTGATTCGATGATCTCGCAATCGCGCAACCTACTGTTAATTTCATTCTGTAGCTCGCCAAGCTGCCTGTCACGTTCGGTAAAGAACTCTTCGCAAATCCCTCTGAGATGCGCCATGACATCAGCGTAAAGGGACTTTTTTTCTTGTGTGAAGTTTTCAGCCAGTCGGTTATTTTCCCGTACCCGGGTATTGAACGCGTCCACTTCATTCTGGAGTAAGAACAGAGGTTCCTGAAGGTTCTCAGGTTGTACCTTCAGAGACGGTTCTTTAATTTTATTAAGGAGTTGCTGTAACAAAATCTGAAAGCCTTTATTTACCGCTTTCACCAGAGATAAAATCCGACTTCCCTCTTCAACAAAAGAATGGGTTGCAACGCGGCGTTCAAATTCGGCCATGGCATCACAGTCCTGAGCCAGTCCTTCAGCTGCCTGGCTCAGCCTCCCAAGAGATGTCTGATAAGACTCATCGAACATCTGAGTGAGTTCGCGCGAAAAGGCTCTGACATCAAAGGACTGCTGGCAGAACGGGCAAACATCGTCATGTATATAATGCTGCCCCTGGCGCACCCAGTCTGCATTACCAATTTTCTGGATGAGCGCAGAGAATTGCGTGCTGTTTGCAGTCATAACAGGTTCTTGCATCAGTATTATTGTTTCTTCCGTTAAGACAGTTGTACGTGGAACATGAATTTCGCCGACAATCATTCCTTCGCTTTGACTTAAAATCCGCCATTTATCAGTCAGTTCATCAGTTGTGGTACGCACGTCTGAAAGTGGTGTTGCAACCATACGTTCGTAAAACGATCTTTTAATTTTGGCGCCATCAAGGAAATCGCTCAGGGTTTTTCTGTCATTGACTGTCCGGTTGAAAATATCCCTGGCACAGTGGTCGATGATCGTTTCTTTCATTCCTTCTTTTTGTGCAATCTCCTCATTAATTTTCTCCAGGCGGGCACTCAGTTTTGTTCTTTCTTTATTATTACTGTTTATCTTATCCTGGCTCTCCTGATTGGCCTCACTGAGAGTGAAGATTCCGGGCTGATAGTCCGTGCGGGCGAATTTACTATCAATATATTCCTGATTAAAGACCTGAAAGTGGTTGATGTGCGGGCTCTCAAAGGCACAGTGACGGTATTGATCCGCCTGCCGGTCATAAAAATAACCTGACACCGTGGATTTCCCCGAGCCGTTCTGGCCATAGATGAGTGTCACCTTATTGCTGAGATCAAAGCAGATATCCCGGTCAGGCGCGTAGCTTCTTACGCCTCGGATCCTGAGTTGAGCCATTTTTTTCTCCTTATCCCTGAGTTCTTTGAGCCTTTCCATCGTAGCCCACTTTTCATTCTGGTTGTGCCATCCTGATCAGATTTATCTGAACCAATCTTGCGTTCCCCATCAGGCATGACAGGAAGTGATTACCTTCATGATTTGATTGAAGTAAAATTGCCTAAAAGGCAACAATGAATATTATTTCTTGCAATTTTTTAAATAATGTTTTTTTAGCAAAAATAATGTTCAGTTGATGTCCTATGTGAATCAGTGCATTTCCTCCTTAAGGTAAATTCGGAAATGTCATTCAGGTCATGTCTGATAAACTTCCTGAGCAAAGTGATACCTCAGAGATAGTCTTTTTATGAATGCAGAAGAGTCAGATGAGAGCTGGGTTTGTGCTGGTTGTATTGGTGAAAAATTTTTACGCCACAGCCTTGAAAAGGAAGGAAATTTACAGACCTGCCATTACTGCGAAGAGGTCCATGCCTGTTTTACCCTCGAGGCGGTAAGTGACCTGACAGAAAAGGCCATTGAAGCTCATTTTGAGCGGACTCCTACTGAACCGAACGATATGGAGTATGCCAGTCTTCGTCATATTGACGGTTATGACTGGTACCGCGACGGCCAGAATATCGTGCAGCTTATTGAAGATTTGCTCCAGACACGTCGTGAGGTCGCAGACGATATTCAGCAGTTGCTCGAATACAGACATTCTGATTTTGATTCCGATGTCATGGGACTGGAGACCGAGTTTGCCCGGGAGTCCTGTTATGCTGAACGCAGGCATGTCAGTACCGGCCGTCTCGATTCCATGTGGATAAATTTTGTTACCACTCTGAAAACAGAATCACGCTTCATCAACAACGCCGTGAGCTCCACCCTGGACGGCATATTTCAGGGTGTAGAGACAATGCGAGCCCGTGGAAAAGAGCCTGTGATCATTGAAGCCGGACCGGGTACTGCTATCCCGTCACTGTACCGTGCCCGATGGTGCCGTAATCGGCATGAGCTGGAGCAAATACTTGTGACGCCGGACAAAGAGTTAGGCCCACCGCCACACCAGTTCAGCGGTGCCAATCGTATGAGCGCCAGAGGCATTTCAGTCTTCTATGGAGCCAGTTCAGTCGATACGGCTATTTCAGAGATACGTCCACCGGTAGGCTGCATAGTGGTGTGCGCGAAGTTCAGCCTTATCCGGTCGCTCCGTCTTCTGAACCTGCCGGCGCTTGAGAGTGTTCTGGAGAGCGGAAGCCTGCTCGACCCGGACTACATAAAAAGACGTGAGCAGGCCGCGTTCCTGTCCACACTTACCAGTCGGATAGTTGATCCTGTTCTGCCAGGCGAAGAAGACTTCAGCTATATTCCGACTCAGGTCATAGCTGAATATTTGGCGGATCCTTCCAGGTTTAATCTTGATGGTATCCTTTATCCTTCCGTGCAGCTGCCGGGGGCGGATCAGGAGGAGCGGTACAACGTTGTGTTGTTCCATAAGGCCTCGCGCGTCGCTTTTATGACGCTGCCGGCAAAGGACGACTGCTTGATCCGTTATGGCCATCAGTATGCCGAAGATGATTGGGAGACAGATATCTGTGTTACAGAGATTATCTCTTCTCAGAAAACGCTTCCTCCGGAAGCAGGCAGGTATGACCATTCCGGCCTTTCACTTCCGGACGATCGCCGGGAGCCTGCCTTGGGGATAGATCTCAATTCTGTCAGCGTTCACGATATACGGGCTGCCCGGTTTGAATACTCTACTGATGCCGTCAGGCGGAACACACACCACTATACCCCGCGGATTTCAGAACCCGCAGGCGGCGTATCTCCGCCATGGAAAACCGACTCTGGCCTAGACGAGAATCCGTTCTAGCCATGCGACCGCGATTTTCACTGAGTCTGCCCCATGCCTTCCGGGAATAAAACGATACAGCGGTGATCGTGTCGTGACGCCACAATCGGGGCTGTTAATAACTGAAGGCAGTAGCGAGAAATGGACAGAAAACGTCAGGCAGTACAAATCCGCTGGCTGGACAGCAGGCAGCCGGCGCAGCGGACCGGCAATGAGGCGCTGAAATTCTCGGATGAATGCTGGGAAGAGGGACTGCGGCTTGCTGCCAGCCAGGCAATTCACTATCAGCACATTATGGATGTGGTTCGCGGGTCACTGACCCGCTGACAGGTAAAAAAAAGCTCCCGGAGGGAGCTTTGTAGCAGGACGGTCAGCAGTGGTAGGTTTACAGGCGGCTCTCGATGCTGCTGATCAGTTCTGAAACCACCTTTTCGAGCGAAACCGGATTTTCCTCCTCCGGGATGCCATTGGAGTACAGGTGCAGCTCACAGACTCCGTCCCTGAACGCAAACCCCATATCCCATTCATCACTGTCGGAGATCATCACCTTCCGGTAAGGCTGATCCGGGACAAACAGACGTTTTTCTAGAACTGGGAACGCGAATCCGGACTTCGGTGAGCGGACCCCGTCTTTGAGGCGGATATGCACTTTCCATGCCTCTGCCGCGTAATCATCCGGACTGTAGACGGTCACGATGACTTTTTCACCAGACTCGCTGATCGCGGTGTCCGGTAATATCGGCGGACGTTTCATTTCGGCGCGGATCTGGTTGATATGCCGGTAGAAACGATCGCTTTCCTCATCAAGGCGGAAGAGGTTGAATATCGTATCGTGTGCCTCCCTGATGGTGGCGCCGTCACGACGGGCAAGCTCAGCATACATTGCGAACGTCAGGGATAATCCGCGGGGAATCCTCACCATTCCGGCGCAGACCTGGTCAGCACGCATCCTTAAGTACGGCGCATTGTTGAGCAGGAGCGTGCGCAGCTGCTCCTCGCTGTTGATCCCCAAGAGCTTCAGAAATACGTGGTTGTTGCGGGTGATGTGGTAGTTGCTGTAACGGTCATCGAGGATGTCAGCCTTGATGTAATCAGCGATTTCGGCATCGAAGGTGCTCACCAGCGGGCTGTTCATCTCAAAATTACTGATATGGTCGCTGAAGTATTTTTCAATGAATTCGCGTACCAGAGTGGCCTTTGGCTTTCCATAGTAGGTAGCCAGGTCGGTGATCGTCTCATCCAGCGACTTCCTGATGCCCCTGATTGTATAGACCGTAGTCTCTTCGTCTTCTTGTGGCTTATCTGCCAGTACATTGTGCATATTATATTCCTAGAGAGTTTTAGTTGCATATTTTACACTACGCTACATGGTGCTTAAAAAAGGTAGCACCAACAATAAATAGAAACAATATAAAAAATCATCTTCAATTAATAATATTGCAGTCACGCGATAACAGTAAGCTTGTCTGTTATCAGTAAGATCCGCTTTCTGTAAGAAGCGGATCCTGACTGGTCAGTGGCGGATTTTTACGCAGCAAACTACATGTTGCGGGTTGGCCCGATGCTCAGCATACAAGATATGGGGTAACGGCCACTGTCAGAGCCGGCTGCGCCGGGCTTTTGCCCGCCCCGCCGCCGCGCTGTGCTTCCGGAAACTGCCGTATCCGGAAAAAGTCGGATCAACGGGATGAGGTGATGCGGTAATTGCGGAATGAAACAGTTTCAGTGGTTAATAACGCGGTATTTCTCTTAATGCATCCTGATTGACTCATAATGAATACACTGATAAATAATGGCCTTTAATTTGACGCGCGCTGTCCTTTTCGTTCAGCCTGTTGTCACCTGCCTGCAAAAAGAAGAAAGGTTGAGTCATGGCGAAAATTCAGGCCCGTAACGTGGACGACGCGCTCTATCAGCGCATCGAGCAGTCAGCAATGAAAAACGAACGATCGCTGGAAGGCGAAATACGGACTGCCCTGCGGGAGTATTATCAGCCTGTCGTCAGTCAGGAGCCCATGATGTCAGAACGGGAACGCTGGCAGCGCGAAACGGGCAAGCGACTCAGGTGGCTGTTTGACCGGCTGATAGAAGATAACTATTACCGTACGTCCGTACGTGCGAATAAAGCAGGGGTTCCTGAACTCGTCCAGCTGGCCCGGCAGCTGGATACGTCGCCCGGCCTTCTGATGGATATTATGGAGGGGAATGAGGAACTGCCGTTCAGTCTTGCCGATGCGATCGCCGAAAATTTTGATGCCGGTGCCGGCTGGTTGCTGGGTGGCAGAGGTGAACCATTTCCGACGGTCAGCCTGGGAATGGGCTATCACGAATTTTTCCTGCCGACCGGCGATGACGCCCGCTATATTTTTGAATTTATCAGGATAAGTAAGGGGCGTCATGAGGGGACACTGCTCTGTCTGCGTATTCATCCCACTACAGGGCGCATGCTCCTCGGAGCCGTGACTGCAGAGTTTATGCTCTGTAATGATGGAACAGGCGGAACCGGGCACGGTAAGCTGCTGGCATTCCTGCTGTTTCTTAAAGAAAGCTGTGCTCATCGCGCCATGAATTCATTTGACTGGGAGCCTGACGAATCCGGCTTTGATTTCTGGTCTGTGGCCGGACAGCATCACCCCGTCTGGTTCCAGGATTTCCGCCGCCGCAGCACTGCGGGCTGGCTTCAGCAGCTCCTGACCGGCCAGGATCCGGACGGCTGGTTCAACGGCTGGGAAGGTGACCTTGAAAAAGTCCGGGACATGCCTTTCGGCGGACGGGAACATACCAGAACAGACATAGAGCCGTTAATCAGTGACGGAGCTGAGACCGAATGAACCTGCCTGTGCTGCCTCCGTTTACCGGCTCATCCGCGTTAAATCAGCTTCCGGTTCCCATTGATTATCCGGCAGCACTGGCACTGCGCCAGATGGCCGCGCAGCACGATGAATATCCGCAGTACCTGCTGGCGCCCGAAGTCAGCGCCCTGCTGCACTACGTGCCGGATCTGCACCGCAAGATGCTGTTCACCACCCTGTGGAACACCGGCGCACGCATTAACGAGGCGCTGGCGCTGACCCGGGGAGATTACAGCCTGGCGCCGCCCTACCCTTACGTGCAGCTGGCCACGCTCAAGCAGCGCGGTGAGAAGGCCGCCCGCGGTCCGGGACGCGCTCCCGCCGGTATCGTGCCGCACCGCCTGGTGCCGCTGTCCGATCCGCAGTACGTGGCCCAGCTGGAGATGATGGTCGCCACGCTCAAAATACCGCTCGAGCGGCGCAACCCGGAAACCGGGCGGACCGAAAAGGTCAGGCTCTGGACGGTAGCCGACAGGACGGTGCGTACCTGGCTGAACGAGGCCGTCGACGCCGCCGCCGGTGACGGAGTCACGTTCTCCGTGCCGGTGACGCCGCACACCTTCCGCCACAGCTACGCCATGCACATGCTTTATGCGGGGATTCCGCTGAAGGCGCTGCAGAGCCTGATGGGGCACAAAAGCATGAAGTCAACAGAGGTCTACACGAAGGTTTTTGCCCTCGACGTGGCAGCCCGGCACCGGGTGCAGTTTCATATGCCTGGGACGGATGCGGTGGCCATGCTTAAAAATAATACCTGAGCACGTGTCATAACTTACATATCAGGCTCCTACTGAACAAACGTAATTTGTACAGTTAACTCACAAGTAGTCGGTAGTGAATTGGCCCGAAATGAATCTGGTTCTTTAATTCCGATATCCCAATAAGCTTAAATTCTGTGGTCAGCCTGCAATGAAATGCAATCCAAACACTTTACAATCAACGGTTTGAGCGATATATGTTAAAATGAGTATTTGAGCTTAAGCTCTTTAGCTCCTTTACACATATACTCATTTGTGTTTTACTCTTTTGCGTTATAACTCAAATGAGTAAATGAGGTTCTACGCATGAAGATCATTTCGTTTCTAAATCCTAAAGGTGGATCTGGCAAAACCACTGCAACAATCAATGTCAGCTCTTCCATTGCCAGTAGTGGTAAAAAAGTCGCAGTAGTTGATACAGACCCACAGATGAGTCTTACAAACTGGAATAGCGCTGGAAAAGCCAGGTTTGATGTTTTTACTGCCTCATCAGAGAAAGACGTATATCAGGTTCGTAAAGAACTCAGCGATTACGATTATGTGATTATTGATGGTGCTGGCTCGCTCTCTGTTATCACTTCTGCAGCCGTTATGGTGAGTGATCTCATTATCATCCCTGTAACACCGAGCCCGCTTGATTTTTCAGCTGCGGGTTCAGTGGTAACAGTCCTAGAGGCTCAGGCCTACAACCGCCCTGTTGAGGCCCGTTTTCTCATCACCCGTAAAATTGAACAGGCGATGATGCTCAGCGTTTTAAAAGACAGCATTGCTCAAACGGGGATTAAGTCATTCAAAACAGCTATCACTCAGCGCCAGAGTTATGTGAGATCGGTGCTTGAAGGAGAAAGTGTATTTAACACTTCTGATAGAGCGGCACAGGGAGAGATTCAGATCCTGACTAAAGAAATACTGTCAGTGTTTGAGTAGATACTCATATACTTACACACTCATTTAAGGGGGGGGTTATGGCACTTGAAAAAAAACATTCGTCATCAATGATGACGTTCGGCGCACATCGTGATTTGGAAAAAATTGTTCAAGCACCAGAGGCGAAATCGCCTTCTGGGAAACAGAAACGAGTAAACGTAAATTTTGATGAAGACAAGCATTCACGTTTCAAAGTTGCCTGTGCCAAACGCGGCACCACCATCACGGATGTTATCAATGAACTCGTTGAGGAATGGCTGCGGAAGAATGAGTGATTACTCAGTTGAGTAAATAGGGTTGGTTTAAATTATTTTAAATTTGCGTAGATCGAATTCAGACATGCGTTCAAGTCGTTGAATTGATGAAGAAACTCAAATGAGTGTATGAGTGTTGTGGTTTTTTTATCTTTTGAAATATAAATGTTTCTAAGTGAACGTCGGGTTATCTGGCTGCGTAAAATGGTACGGTTCTTAAAATAACTATGAGTATATACTCATGTGAGTGAAGGTGGTTAATTACACCAGCATGGAGCCTAACTTTGAGTTTATGCTCATATGAGTAAAGGAGTGAAAACTCAAAAGAGCATAGGGTGGAGGTCTGAAATTAGAGTGAAAATTAAAGAACGCGGGCTACCGGGATGTCTTTCCAGCGCGTTGTATAGGCAGGTGAAAGCATTTCCCGCTTCATCTGCCATGCCTGATCAACGCCTTTTCCGGCAAACCATATCTGTCCCAATCCCGTAGTGTTTATGCTGTCGATGATTTTCATCAGCGCTTCGCTGTTCTCCCGGGGCTGTTCGTCAGAAAACAGATTCAGCTGCGCCACGCCAGTCGGAAAAAAATCATCCAGCATGATTCCTGCTTTGGCGTAGCGATGCCCGTCAATCCAGATGCGATCCAGCGCCTTCATAGCTGCACCGATAATGTCCCGCGTATCCCGTGTAGGCAGCAACAGCCTCTCGCTAGCCACATTACCGTAATAAACTTCACCTTCTACAAACGGCGAAGTCTTAATAAATACGCCGATATGGCGAGTAAACTGTCTTTCCTGACGTAGTTTTTCACCTGCCCGCTGAGCGTACTGACAGATCGCCTGCCGCATAGACTCATAGTCCGTAATTCGTGAACCAAAGCTGCGGCTTACCACGATTTGCTGCTTCGTAGGCGGAGCCTCTTCCAGAGCAATGCAGGATTCGCCGTTAAGTTCACGAACGGTTCGCTCAAGGACTACGCTGAAGTTTTTACGGATGAAGGCGGGGGAGGAACGGGCCAGATCGAGCGCAGTTACTATGCCCATTGCGTTCAGTTTTTTAGACAACCGGCGGCCGACTCCCCAAAGCTCTTCAACAGGCTGCAGACTGAGTAGTTTGAGGGTGCGTGTCGGATTGGCAGTAGTCAGGGCCAGTACCCCACCGAATTGAGGCCATTCTTTAGACGCCCATTGAGCCGATTTGGCCAAGGTCTTAGTGGGCCCCATACCGACACCTATTGTAAGGCCCGTATAGGCCCTGACCTGAGTTCGCAGCTGGCGCCCGAAATCCTCAAATCCCATGCAGTGATCACTCCCCCGGATATCCAAAAACATCTCATCGATAGAATACTGCTCCACGCGAGGTGCCAGTGCTTCGAGGACAGCCATGACGCGCTGCGACATGGAATGGTTTATGTGGAATACAGTTTCAACTGCTTAATTAATAATCGTCTCAGAGCACACGTGCTTTAGGAATGTCTGACCAGCGCGTGGTCCAGGCAGGGCTAAGCATTTCACGCTTCATTTTCCACTCAGTGTTAATTCCCTGTCCGGCAAACCACACATTTCCCAGTCCTGACTGATTAATGCCGTCCAGTACCTTCATCAGCTGTGCGCTTTTAGCCCGTGGCCGATTATCGTCAAACAGATTTAGCTGGCTTACGCCGTTCGGCGTAAAGTTATCAAGCATGATGCCTGCTTTCATGTATCTGCGACCCTCAAGCCAGATACAATCGAGCGACCGCATCGCAGACTCAATGATGTCCCGCGTATCCTGTGTTGGTAGTGTCAGCTTCTCTCCGGCGCTGTTTCCGTAAAACACCTCACCGCTGGCGTGTGGCGACGTCCGGATAAACACGCCGATGTTGCGGCAGTACTGACGTTCCCCTCGCAGCTTTTCCGCTGCGCGTGCAGCGTACTGACACAGCGCCTGCTGCATGGCTGTTTTTGTTGTAATGCGCTCCCCGAAGCTGCGACTGCAGACTTTCTGCTGTTTTGCCGGCGGCAGTTCTTCCAGCGGAATACATGACTCACCGTTCAGCTCGCGTACGGTGCGTTCCAGTACCACGGAAAAGTTATCGCGAATGAACTTTGGACGCGCGCGTGACAGCTGCAGGGCGGTTTCGATGCCCATCAGGCTGAGTCGCTTACCGATACGCCGTCCCACACCCCATATTTCCTCAACGGGCTGGTTAGCTAGCAGAGTTTCGGTACGTTTCAGATTACCCGGCGTCAGCGCCAGCACGCCGCGAAACTGCTTCCACTCCTTACTCGCCCACTGGGCCGATTTTGCCAGCGTTTTAGTGGGCCCCATGCCGACACCGACGGTAAGACCCGTTGTGGTAAATACATGCGCGCGCAGGCGACGACCAAAAGCTTCGAAGTCCTCACAGCCGTTAATACCGGTAATATCCAGGAACATTTCATCAATGCTGTACTGCTCGACGCGTGGCGTTATCTCCTCAAGCGCGGTCATTACTCTCTGGCTCAGGCTGTGATTTATGTGGAATACAATTTCAACAGCTTAATTAGTAACCGACTCAAAGCACGCGCGCTTTAGGTATGTCAGACCAGCGCGTGGTCCAGGCAGGGCTTAGCATTTCACGTTTCATTTTCCATTCGGTATTAATGCCCTGGCCCGCAAACCATACATTTCCCATTCCGGACTGGTTGATATCATCCAGTACCTTCATCAGCTGTGCGCTGTTGGCCCGCGGCTGGTTATCTTCAAACAGATTGAGCTGGCTTATACCGTTTGGAGTGAAGTTATCAAGCATGATACCTGCTTTCATGTACCTTCGACCCTCAAGCCAGATACGGTCAAGTGATCGCATCGCAGATTCAATAATGTCACGCGTGTCCTGTGTTGGCAGCGTCAGTTTCTCACCGGCGCTGTTCCCGTAAAAAACCTCACCGTTTGCGTGTGGCGACGTCCGGATAAATACGCCGATGTTGCGACAGTACTGACGTTCCCCGCGCAGTTTTTCCGCTGCGCGCGCAGCGTACTGACACAGCGCCTGCTGCATAGCGACTTTTGAGGTAATTCGCTCGCCGAAGCTGCGGCTACAGACAATCTGCTGTTTTGCCGGTGGCAGCTCTTCGAGCGGAATACATGATTCACCGTTCAGCTCGCGTACGGTGCGCTCCAGCACCACGGAAAAGTTATCTCGAATGAATTTCGGACGCGCCCGTGATAGCTGCAGAGCAGTTTCGATGCCCATAAGGTTGAGTCGTTTACCGATACGCCGTCCCACGCCCCATATTTCCTCAACGGGCTGGTTAGCCAGCAGGGTTTCAGTACGTTTCGGATTACCTGGCGTAAGCGCCAGTACGCCGCGAAACTGCTTCCACTCCTTGCCCGCCCACTGGGCCGATTTTGCCAGTGTTTTGGTCGGCCCCATGCCGATACCGACGGTGAGACCCGTTGTGGTAAAGACATGCGCACGCAGGCGACGGCCAAAAGTTTCGAAGTTCTCACAGCCGTCAATACCGGTGAGATCCAGAAACATCTCATCAATGCTGTACTGCTCGACGCGTGGCGTTATCTCTTCAAGCGCGGTCATTACTCTCTGGCTGAGGCTGTGATAAAGCGCGTAATTGGAGCTGAACACGTGCACCTTTTCCGGATAATCCTGTGTTTTTACCTCAAACCATGGCGCACCCATTTTGATGCCAAGCGCTTTTGCGCCAGCGGAGCGTGCAATGACGCATCCGTCGTTGTTGCTGAGCACTAGCACAGGTCTGCCACGCAGGTCCGGGCGGAACAGCGTCTCGCAGCTGGCATAGAATGAATTAACGTCAGCCAGGCCGAACATGGACATCATGATCTCCGCCGTGTGTAGATAACCCGCACATATCAGTTTCTCCGGCGCGGAGTGTGCACGAAGTGCGCCACTACGCCGAAAATTTCCAGGGTATCCGGGTCTGGGATAATAACAGGATAGGCGGGATTCAT
>Ga0308166_1003455_pt1 | contig 13444 bp, 10 predicted proteins | sample PhyCR2_2_FD_202137 | JGI IMG/M metagenome (GOLD analysis project Ga0308166, IMG submission 202137) | Phyllosphere microbial communities from UC Gill Tract Community Farm, Albany, California, United States - DLSLCC.R2 | ecosystem: Host-associated > Plants > Phyllosphere > Unclassified | place... | reverse complement strand
GCACTGGAGCGATTTGCGTTTGCTGGCGATAACCCACTGCGGGATGAGGCGACTGAAGGCGGGCACTTTGGGAAAAGAGCTTTTCGCGTAGGGTTCCAGATTGATAGTCCTGCTTATAAACGCCTCGCCTCTGTAATTCTGGTATTAACAATTCCACCACATCACTAAAGGTTTCATGAGTGACCGCATAGGCGAGGTTAAAGCCATCAACATCAGTCTCGTCGATCCAGCTTTGTAGTTCATCGGCGACGGTTTGTGGGCTTCCTACCAGTAACGGACCAAATCCGCCAATCCCTACCCAATCTGCTAGCCCTTGTACGGTCCATTGGCGAGAAGGGTCTGCACTAGAAAATGTCTCGACTGCAGATTGAATCGCGTTGGTATGGATATGTTTCAACATCTGATCGGGCTGGTACTGACCAAAATCGATGCCTGTCCAGCCCGAGAGCAAGGCAAGAGCACCTTCGTAATTAACGTATTGCTTATACTCTTGCCATTTTGCCTGTGCTTTGACATCGGTCTCATTAACGATCACTGTTTGGAGATTAAAAATTAAAATACTGTAAGGGTCTCTCCCCGCCGCGACAGCACGTTGACGAATATCCGCCACCGTTTTCTTCAGTAGTGCCTTTGAGGGTGATGCGACGAATACGCACTCCGCATGCTCCGCTGCAAATTGTTTACCTCGGCTTGAGGCCCCAGCTTGATAGAGCACCGGTGTACGTTGCGGGGAAGGTTCGCAGAGATGGATCCCTGGTACTTGGAAAAAGCGCCCTTGATGGTTGATCGGATGAATTTTACTGGGATCACTGAAAATTTGCCGTTGGCGATCGCGTAATACTGCACCGTCTTCCCAGCTCCCTTCCCATAATTTATAGACAACCTGTAGATACTCATCAGCATAGTCATAGCGGGCATCGTGATCGGTCTGCGCAGATTGGCCAATATTTCGTGCACCACTCTCTAAATAAGAGGTGACGATATTCCAACCAATACGACCTTGAGTAAGATGATCCAAAGTTGAAAGACGCCGTGCAAAAGGATACGGATGTTCAAAAGAGAGAGAGGCCGTTAACCCAAACCCTAAGTGCTCTGTCACCATCGACATCGGGGTAATCAGCGCGAGGGGATCATTGACCGGTACCTGGGTGGCCTGCCGTATTGCGGCTTCGTTGCTGTCATCTAATACATCGTATACGCCAAGAACATCCGCGATAAACAGCCCGTCGAACTTACCTTTTTCCAAAAGTTTAGCCAGATCGGTCCAGTAGGCCAGATCTTTATATTGCCAAGAGCGATCTCGCGGGTGGGCCCAAAGCCCCGGCGATTGATGGCCCACACAGTTCATGTCAAAGGCATTCAGACGAATTTCACGTTTTACAGACATAGCGGCTCCTCGACAGCATCACAAGATGCTGTACATCGGTAATCAATAAGGGTTTGAGTCGGATTATTTGATTAAATCAGTTAGCTGGGACATCGTTCCTTTAAAGCACTGGATTGGGCTGTAATAAGCTGTTTAGCGATAAATTCTGCGTGCTCGGCAACCTGAGGTAAGCCCATCAATTCGCCGAAACGCCCCCTCGCAGCAGGACCCACCACAAATAGGTGCGGTTGCGTGATACCTGCAGGAGATAACGTCTGGGATTGAGGATTCACGGCAATGCCGACACCAAGAGGATCAGCGGTAATCAGGTCCTGCGACGCTAGGCTGGTGAGCAAAGGTTGACTCGCGATAAGCCGTTGATGATCCGGCCCCGTCGTGAGTATCACCTTATCAACGACTAGTTTTTTAACTCCACCCTGCCGTCGGCTTAAGGTCAACTCCAGTTGTTGGGAAATCCGGCTTACGCTGAGTAACCGCGCGGCATTTATCTGAAGTTGCCCCGAAGCTAATAGCGCTTCAATGACTGCCGCGACTTGTGGTGCGAGGCGATAGCGATGTACATCCCACCATGGACGTAGATGCCGATAAAAACGTTGTTGTTCTAACAGGCTGAGTTGCTGCCAAATTATCTGTCCTTGCCGTCTTACGTCGTCCAATACTAACTGCCAAGGTTTTTGCTGCGCAGCTGCGACATTGACGTTTTCGCGAATATAGTGAAGCCACCCCCTTACCGTTACTGGGCGAGTCTCTTTAGGTTCTAGCGAATAATCCGTATAGTCACCACTAAGGTTGGTGCGCGGTAATTGCCCGCGACGTGATATCGCTTGGATCGTCCCGCGGTGCCCTTGTCTCGTCAATGAGGCAACAACATCAGACATCGTTAACCCCGTCCCAATAATGGCCACCGTAGCTTGACGATCAACCGTCTGTAGTGCCCCTTCTTGCCAAGGATCACTGATGATGTTCGGGTCTGTTGAAAACGCCTGGAACCTAGACGGGATCAGTGGTGCGGGATGACTGATTGCTAACACCAGTTGATCCACGGGTAACGTTAGCCCTTTCTGTGTCACTAACAGGCCAGTGCGATAGGATTGAGCATAATCCTGAATATGGCGAAAAGTGGCCCTGGCGTCTTTTAAGGCATCACTTAATTTTTCTCTAAGGTAAGCCGCGAAATAGCGACGTTGTGGATAGACATTTCCATCCTGCCACTGCGCGGTACCATCTTGCAGAAAAGCCGGTTGCTGCCGATACCACTTATCGAAGTCACCTTTTTCAGCCTCAGAGAGTTGCATCCTTGCGGCAGGAACATTTATTCGATGAACCGGATCCGTCGTGCTGTAAGCGATCCCCTCAGCTAGATCCGCACGGGGTTCGATCAAGGTGATAGCAAGGCTATCATCCCCTCGACGTAATAATTGAATAGCTAACGCCGTACCGGAAAACCCCCCTCCCACGATAACGATTTGCCGTCTAGTCATCCTGCTGCTCCTGTCGCTCAAGTTCCCTGACCCGTGGCAATACTTCACGGCCAAAGTACTCGACCTCTTCTTGAAAATGTAAAAAACCCAAAAGCAGTAGATCGACACCGATACGCTTCAACGCAACAATACGCTCCGCGATTTGTTGGGGGGTGCCAATCAAATTAGTCTTGAACCCATCGTTATACTGAACCAGATCGTCAAAACTCGACGCAGCCCAGTTACCTTCTTTTTCTGGTGACGCACTCCCTGCATTTTTTACCTCTGCGGCAAATCCTTCGACTGCACGGGGGTTAGCTTTCGCGATAATCTCATTTAATACTTGTTGAGCCTGCTCTTCGGTATCGCGTGCGATCACAAAACCATTTACGCCTATCCGCACGCTATGCTGGTTTGCTGACGCTTTCTGCTTAATATCTTCGACTTGCCGACGGATACCGTCGAGATCATTACCATTCGTAAAATACCAATCTGAAACACGAGCAGCCATATCTCGCGCTGCACGAGAACTCCCGCCTTGGAAAATTTCAGGGAGAGGTGATAAAGGCTTGGGTTTCATCACATAATCTCGGTATCGATAGAAATCACCATTAAACGAGAAACGTTCTTCTTGCCAAATCCCCTTTAAGCAACGAATGAATTCCTCTGAGCGTAAATAACGCTCTTCATGATCAAGCCACGGCTCACCAATAGCTTTAAACTCGCCACGAAACCAGCCGCTAACAATATTCACGGCAATCCTACCTGCGGTAAGGTGGCTAATGGTCGCAATCTGTTTAGCAGCGAGTGTCGGGTTCCAAGGACCAGGTAACAAGGCTGCAATCACCTTAAGCTTTTGAGTCGCGCCTAGTAATCCCTGGGAGAAGCTGACAGACTCATGCTGATTTTCTGCGCCATATCCGGCAGTAAAACGAATTTGTGTTAACGCATAATCAAACCCTGCGTTTTCAGCAATCTGGGCTAATTTACGGTTATAGTCAAAATCCCAAGATGTACGCTGTTCAATCTCACTAATGACTAATCCACCGGAAACATTAGGCACCCAGTAAGCAAATTTTAGTGCAGAATCGTGCGAAGTATCTGTCATGGGGCCACCTCTGAATGCGTCGTTTTCTCGGCAGTTGGTCGACGATCGCCACCGATCGTTTCACCGAATGGTCCCATATTGATCGCGGTATCACGATGCTTCGCGCCGGGTAATAAGGGCATCACTAATTCGGCAAAGCGGTGCGCTTCTTCAAGATGCGGGTATCCTGAAAAGATAAAGTTATCGATACCAATCGCTTGATATTCTCGTATCCGTGCAGCGACTTGTTCGGGATCCCCGACCAACGCCGTACCCGCTCCCCCTCGAACCAAACCGACCCCAGCCCATAGATTGGGCGAAATTTCTAAATTCTCGCGAGAACCGCGATGTAAAGCACTCATTCTGGATTGACCCGTTGAATCCATGCGCGCAAAAACCTGTTGCGCGGCGGCGATCGTTTCATCATCAACATGAGCAATCAATTTTTTAGCTGCTGCCCAAGCTTCGGCCTCGGTCTCTCGGACAATAACGTGTAGACGAATACCATAAGTGACCGTCCTACCGGCCTGCTGCGCTCGCTCCCTTACCATAGCAAGTTTTTCAGCCACCGCAGCCGGAGGCTCTCCCCAAGTTAAATAGGTATCGATGTGCTTAGCGGCGACGTCGATGGCGGGTTCCGAAGAACCACCAAAAAAGAGCGGTGGCCCATCTTGCTGGATGGGAGGAAAAAGAATCTCAGCCCCTTCAACATGCAAATGCTCCCCTTGGTAGTCGACTGTTTGGCCCTTTAAGAGTTGCGAATAGATGGATAGAAATTCATCTGTCACTTTGTAACGGTCGGCATGGGAAAGAAAAATACCATCCCCTTTATTTTCGACAGGATCTCCGCCCGTCACGACATTTATCAGTAATCTCCCTTCCGATAAGCGGTCTAGGGTTGCCGCCATTCTTGCAGCCAAAGTGGGAGGTTGTAACCCCGGACGAACCGCCACCAAGTAGCGTAATTTTTTGGTGACGGGAACTAATGCCGAGGCGACTAACCATGCGTCCTCACAGCTTTTTCCCGTGGGGATCAAGACGCCATAAAAGCCCAAATTATCCGCTGCTATCGCCACTTGCTGCAGATAAGCAAGATCGACGGGTCGTCCTCCTTTGGCCGTCCCGAGATAACGTCCATCACCATGCGTTGGTAGGAACCAAAATAAATGTAGAGAGGTTGATAGGTTTTCGCTCATTATCACTTTCCTATATAACGTTATCTGTTTTATTTAGATACATAAATTCCATTGAGTTATAAGTATAAGAGCAACAACCATGCCATCATTTTAAAAAACTTTTACCTTATTTTTCATTTAGTTAAATAAATATTTTGTTTAGTGAACTGTTGCTATTGCAACAGTAGCACTCTCTCTGTGCTGCAAAAGTAACATCCCCGACCTCGATTTGTGTTAACGGAAGGCATAAAGTGAAACAGGCGCTTGGAGGAGAGACGAATGAATAACGACCACATAAAATTAAACGATCCGCTGTCTCAACAATTGCAGCAGACCATTCTGCGTCTCGCCCCTAGCGATGCGACAATACTCATCACAGGAGAGACTGGGACAGGAAAAGAGGTGATCGCACGTGCACTGCATGATCTGAGTCCTCGTCACCATCACCCTTTTCTTGCGGTAAACTGTGGTGCTCTCACACCGAGCTTGGCTGAATCTGAACTCTTCGGCCACGAAAAGGGAGCATTTACGGGGGCATCACAACGGCATTGTGGATGGTTTGAGGCGGCTGAAGGGGGAACCTTATTACTTGATGAGGTTGGCGAACTCAGTCCAAGTCTACAAGTGAAACTTCTGCGTGTATTACAACAACGTGAAGTGATTCGCGTAGGCTCCTACCGTGCGATACCGATTAACGTTCGGGTCATTGCGGCAACACACGTCGACTTACGACAAGCTATCCACTCTCGGTTATTTCGAGAAGATCTCTATTATCGTCTCAACGTCGCCCCCATACACCTACAACCTCTTCGCCAGCGCCCACAAGATGTCACTGTCCTTGCACAACATTTCTTACAGCGGTATACCCAACGCCATGGTAAGTCCGGCATAATGTTTTCCAGTGAAGCGATGAATACTCTTATGGAACACTCATGGCCAGGCAATATTCGTGAACTCGAAAATACAGTCAATAACGCCGTGTTACTGTGCGATAGCCTAGAAATTACTTCAACGCATTTATCTTTAAAGTCTCCCATCAAAGGCAATACCACCGAACGATCCTATGCCTTCTCATCTTTTATCCGAGAACAGTTACAGTGCGGAGAACCGGAGCTTTATCAACGTACCCTTGAGACATTAATTAGCGAAGCCTTTCAACTTTCTGGACAAAATCAATGCCAGGCCGCAGAGATGCTCGGTATCTCACGCAATACTTTTCGTACACAGTTGAGCCATTTAGGCTTGATAAAACCTCGGAATCAATCGGTGTTAGCGTTAAAGAATTCGGCTTCGCCGCACAGTCCTGTTCCGGAAAGAGAACTCCGTATTGGTTATCAGAAATTTGGTAACCTTGGCGTACTCAAGGCACAACGTTATTTAGAACAACTCTTCCAACCGTTAAGCGTAACTGTACTCTGGAGTGAATTCCCTGCTGGGCCTCAACTCCTTCAAGCGTTAGCTCACGGCGAGATAGACTTTGGAACAACGGGTGAAGTTCCCCCTCTACTCGCTCAAGCAGAGAATAACCAATTACGCTACATCGCATGGGAACCTGCCGCACCAAGTAGTGTTGCACTGATGGTTACTAATTCTAGCGCTATCCAGACACTTTCTGACTTACGCGGTAAACGTATTGCGGTCAATAAAGGGTCCAATGTTCATTACCTACTTTTGCAATTACTGGATGAGGCTGGACTGGCCCTGTCAGACGTTCGGCTCATTTATACTCCGCCTAAGTACCCCTTGACGCCGAGTGACTCTCTGTCTGCGGATGCATGGATGATGTGGGATCCCTTACTTAGCCAAGCGGAATGTGAAGGGCACCTTAGACGTTTGGAGAATGGGGAGGGACGTGTTAATAATCATCAATTTTATCTTTCACGTCATGACTTTATCAGACACTCCTCAGACTTATTCCCAGTTCTCATGGATGCCTTAAAAACGACCGGAAAATACATTGATAGTACTCGGCAACAGGCCGCGAGTCTTTTATCCGATGAGATTGCTATCGATGCCCATGCACTGGAAATGGCACTCTCGAGGCGGAGCCATCAGGCGCATGTTATGAATAGACATATTATTCGAGAACAACAAATTATCGCCGACCGTTTTTATGCATTAGGGCTACTACCTCGACCGATAAGTATTCGCCAAGCAGTGTGGGAATATAAATGATCCATTTTTCGTGTAGTGGCTGAAAATAATATTTTTAATATTAACCTTTAGTGTTTTACGATTTTTTTATTTAGTAGAAAGAAAGACATTCACCTTGAGAATGAAGTCTTTCTTTATTTTCGAAAATTAATCTTCGCCCCTTAAATCGATACCACATCAGTAGTGATGTGAATCTGTTATTGTATTGTATTCAATTCTTTTCAGCACAGGCCCTTTTAATCGCCACCCTCTTTGACCATAAATACCCCAGTACGCTACAGATCACGATCACTGCCGGTATCATCCGGGTCATCCTACTTTCTTCCCCCACTAGAACGGGTAAATTATTGATGACGAGAAGGACCGTAAATAACATCGCAAAAAACGACAGTAAAGGGGCCCAAAAGGTAGACCAAGTACCCCGCTGATGGCGTTGATGACGGAAAAAATTGATCACGGCGGCACAAACGCCCAGCTGTAAAAGTAAGACACAAAGCGTGGAGATGGCCGACCCTAGTGCAAAAATATGCATCATAGGATCCACATTCATTGCCCCGAGACCTATCAGTAATAACAGCATAATAACGCTGTGAAGGTGGCTAGCATTATGTGGTGTACCGTTATCTGGGTGAATTTTGCAAAGCTCCTGCCAAATCAAGCCATCACGACTCATGCTAAATAAATATCGCGAGATATTATTATGAAAAGCGACGGTCGCGGCAAACAAGCTACTCATTAATAACACCGACATGGCGGTGACTGCCCATTGCCCTACATTATCGCGTGTAATCATTAGGATTAAATTTTCAGGTTCTTTACAAGCGAGGCGAATTAATTGCTCTGCGCCATAGGTTTGGACCAGACACCAACTTGTGAAACAGAAAAAGCCGTGATCAATAATAATGCACAGATCGTTGCTCGAGGGATCGTTTTATGAGGATCCTTACACTCTTCGGCATAAATAGCGGTCGACTCGAATCCAATAAAAGCAGCAATGGTAAATATAAAGCTGATCCCAAGATTACCATGTAAAAAGACAGAGGGTTGAAACGGCTGTAAGCTATGATGATGCCCATGTTTGAGCAGCAAAACGATATCCGTTAACAGCACAATCCCCACCTCAGCAAGCATTAATATGCCGAGAATTTTTCCTCCAACCTCTACCCGTTTAATGCTTAAGAACCAGGTGATTAAAAGAAACGTTATACTGCATAACCACCAAGGAACTGCCAGAGAGAATTGTTCAGCGATAAGTTGAGCAGAAAAATAGCCCAGCATTGCAACAATAGCGATTTGGATCGAGATATAGGCAAGTAATGCAATGATTGAGGCTGAAGAGCCCCAATTGTCACCTAATCCTTGACGTATATAAGTGTAAAAGGCACCGGAATTTTTCACGTATTGGCTCATCGCCAAAAAACCAATCGAAAATAAAATCAAAATAACGCAAGAGAGTAAATAAAATGTCGCAATCCCCGCACTATTGCCGCCAGCAATGGCAACGGGGAGTCCTCCAACGACCCCAGTAAGGGGTGAGGCGGCAGCCACAACAAAAAAAATTAATGAAAATAACCCCAATGTGTTTTTACGTAAGCCTGACTCTCTTTCCATCATCATTGCCCCTGAGTGAGAAAGGCGCGCCAATGGGGATTCCCTCATTAGCCTGCCACGATGAACTCATCATTCTCTAGGCTTTCAGATTCTGATAGAAAAATTACGACATATCCCGAGTGCAAACATGCACTGCTTTAGTGCTGCGAATCGACTAATCGTTGGCCATAATGTTGGGCCGTAATCTGATTCAAATAATGCGTCGGGGTTGTACTACTAAAACGCTTAAATTCTCGTAGAAAATGAGATTGATCACTGAATCCTAACTCGTAGGGAATGTCACCATAGGAGCAGATCCCTGCATCATGGATACGATTTAACGCTGACTGATAGCGAACAATCCGGCTGAATATTTTTGGCGATAAACCGATATCATGCTTGAACTGACGTTGGATGGTTCGGCAACTGTAACCCGTTAGATTCGCTAATTGATCGATACGAACATTCCCTTCTGCAGCATGAATTTCTTGTATCACTGATTGCGTAACTCTGGAGTTTTTACGCGTCAAATAACGACTAAAGTACTGTTGAAATAACGTAATTTTCGAGGAAAAGTCTTTTGCCTCAATAATCCTCGAAAAGATCGTTTTACCTTGGGGAGCAGCATCGAGAAAATTAAACTCATTATCCGGAATATCATCAGCATAGGCATCTAAGAAGTCAGGAATGACGCCTGCGCTAAAGCGTACGCCGAAATAAAGCCGTTCTTCTGATAAATAGGCGTTACGTGCCTCTAACGTCGTACCGCAAATTCGAGCCGTCGGAAACTGTGGATGACAATCAAATAAGATATCGACACAACCGTCAGGGATCGCCAAAGTGAGCGTTGCTTGTTGACTCGTTTTAAAACTATAGAAATGCGATATTTCGGGTAACGTTGCATTCGTCTGCCAAAAATAATGCGACGTATTCAAGACAAACCATGGTTGTTCAGGATGGAATTTTTTCTCTTTAAAAATCGGGCTATTTTTCATTGTCGTACCCATTATAAAAGTCTACTGGCTTACTCCCAATGCAACTTCCACACCATTAATCCAAGCTCTGTCGCAAATATTCAATACATCCCAAAACACATCAGGCTATTTCTATAAACAGCAACTGTCACTGACTAGGCGACAGAGCTAACAGAGATCCTTTCTGGCGGATAAATTCTGAGTGAGGTGGTGGCAATGACTGATTCAACAAGAATTGATTTTTTATATCTCTCTGAACAAGACATGATCCGTGCGGGCGTTACCGATATGCCCGCCTGTATTACCAGCATGGAAGAGATGTTCAAATTACTCTACCACGGTGACTACCGAATGGCCGGACCGAATAATGATTCCCATGGTGCGATGGTCACATTTCCGGAAAATTCACCCTTCCCAACCATGCCGAAACCGACGGCAGACCGGCGTATGATGGCGATGCCTGCATACTTAGGTGGGAATTTCCAAACGGCGGGGGTTAAGTGGTATGGCTCCAATATCGCTAACCGAGAAAAAGGCTTACCACGCTCGATATTAATGTTCACACTGAACGATGCCGATACCGGTGCACCGTTGGCGCATATGTCAGCTAATTTATTATCGGCGTATCGGACGGGGGCAATTCCTGGTGTGGGAGCTAAATACCTTGCTAGGCAGGATTCCCGCGTCATTGGGCTATTAGGGCCTGGAGTCATGGGTAAAACAACCATTGCCGCATTCCTTTCTGTCTGTCCCAACGTCGACACTGTGAAAGTCAAAGGTCGCGGTGCGGCAAGTCTCGATGCATTTATCGCTTGGCTAAAAAATACCTACCCTCAAGTTACTACTATCCAAATCGTCGACACGCTTGAAGAAGTCGTACGCGACAGCGATCTGATCGCTTACTGTAGCTCCGGCGAAACGGGCGATGCCTCCACTTATCCCATTGTGAAACGCGAATGGGTAAAAGCCGGAGCCTTTTTAGCAATGCCCGCCCTCTGTGCCCTAGATGAAGGAATGGAGCGGGCTGATGTACGAAAGGTCCTTGATAATACGGGGCTTTATAATGCTTGGTTCGAAGAGGTGCCTAAGCCCGCTCACAACACCATCCCCATTATTGGCGTCCGCTTTATGGATATGCTCGCAGAAGGCGCACTGAACGCCGATCAACTCGAAGATATTGGCCAAATTATCGCAGGCGAAGCACCCGGTCGAAAAAATGATGATGAAATAATCATTATGTCTGTCGGAGGTATGCCCGTTGAAGATGTGGCATGGGGAACTGTGCTGTACCGAAATGCGCTGCAACGCAATATTGGTGTGAAATTAAATCTTTGGGAAACGCCTGAACTGGCTTAATCACTTTACGAGGTTACCGCTATGACCACCATTATCAAAGTAAAATCCGGTTCTATCTTTGAAGAGAAAGCCAGTTACTCACGATTAGTTGCCGTCGATAACTGGATTTACGTTTCGAATACGGCCGGACGCCATCCTGTCACTAAAGAGATCCCCGAGGATGTCATCGATCAAACTGCGCAAGTTTTTGCCAATATTGAAGCGGCGTTACGCGCCGTCGAGGCAAGCTTAAACGATGTAGTCTGTTCACGAGTATTTATCCAATCACCCGAAGACGTGCCAAGCGTAATGGCTTTTATTGGTGAAAAATTCCGTGGTATTGACCCTGCATCGACCGTCACCTGCCCACCGCTAGGATCGACAGTGTATAAAGTGGAGATCGAAGTCACCGCCTACCGTGGTGCGGGACAAACTAACGCGACGACACTCACTTTATCCCAGTAATATCCACGAGGAGATCCCAGCTATGTCCCCACGTATTGATCCGGTGAATACCTCAACGATGATCCCCACACAGAGTACTGTCGTGATTATAGGGGGAGGGATCATCGGTTTAGTCGCAGCACTCAACCTCGCAGAAAGGAATATCCCCGTTGTAGTGATTGAAAAGGGGAAGCTAGCTGCCGAGCAGTCGTCACGTAATTTAGGCTGGGTGCGTAAAACGAGCCGCCTTCCTGAAGATATCCCTCTAGCGCAGGCTGCTGACCGATTATGGGCGACGATGGCAGAAAGAGTCGGCAGCGATGTCGGCTATCGACAAGCTGGTATCATGTTCGTTGCGCGTCAAGCAGAACAGATGGCGATGCATGAGCGTTGGTTCGAACACGTTAAGCATTTCCAACTTGATTCAGCACTCTTGAGTTCAGCAGAGATTGCCCGCCGTGTCCCTGGAGGAAATAGCGCTTGGGCTGGGGGGATCTTTACCCCATCAGATGGACGTGCTGAGCCAACCAAAGCCGCAAGTGCAATAGCGAAAGCGGCTCAACGCTTGGGCGCTGTGATCGTGGAAAATTGTGCGGTAAGAAGCCTGATTACTCGTGGTGGACGCATCAGTGGAGTATTAACTGAACGCGGCGAGATCACGTGTGAACAAGTTTTACTTGCTGCAGGGGCGTGGTCACGACGCTTTTTAATGAATCATCACATCGCTCTGCCCACCTTACCCTTAATCTGTTCCGTGTTACAGACAAAACCTCTTGAGGGTCCCACCGATATCGCAGTCGGCGCGCCGGATTTCTCATTTCGACGCCATCACAGCGGAGGGTTTATCGTTACACAGCGTGGTGCATTAGATGCGCCGCTGACTTTAGACCATATGCTGATCGGCTTGCGTTATCGCCAGCAGCTTAAACAGGGTCGAGGCAATTTACGTATCGGCTTTGGCCGCTATTCTTTCCAAGATTTGCGGCTTGCCCGCCACTGGAAGGAAAACCAGCGCACCCCTTTTGAACAGATCCGTACTCTCGACCCACAAGTCAATAGTGGTCTTAACCAGGAGGCCCTCAAAAATTTAATTGAGGCATGGCCCGTCTTCAAGGCGGCACAAATTGCTCAGCAGTGGGCTGGCGTTATTGATGTCACCCCTGATTCTAATCCAGTTATTAGCCCTGTCACTAGTCTTCCCGGATTAGTCCTGGCCACGGGATTCTCAGGACATGGGTTCGGGACTTCACCTGCAGCGGGTCAATTAGCCGCAGACATCCTTAGTGGTCAATCACCGTTGGTCGACCCCGCACCTTATCGATATGAACGGCTTAGCTAGGACAAAGGAAGGCCTTATCAAAGCCGACGTTCTGCTTAGGGAAAACTGACTATCAAGATAAGATTTTCTGGGGTCAGGATGCTTCACGAATCGTGAGGGATCGGTCAAGAAAGGAAAGGACTTAGGCCACCGCCGAAGTCCGCGCGCTTCGGTGGTGGTGACTTATTATGGCCTAATCTTAAGGATAGGAAAGATCGCTAGGGTCAGAGTAGATTAAAGAATGTCTTAGTTTTTCAATCCGTGTGACGGTGCGCTGTTAATCTCTGCCGTCATACGAACGAAATTATTGGAGCTTGCACCAGTAATTTTATAGTGACCGCCTGCTTGATTGGCCATCGCTGCAATTTGAGACTCTGCGCCGTCTAAGGTCGAATCGGTGACGGAGACGCTTTGTGCAAAGCTCCCAAATGAGAGTATTGACAAGGCTGCGGTGGAGGCGAGTACAAGTGTTTTTAAGGTTTTCATAATAAGGTCCTCGATCTTTTTAAAGGATAATTTG
>Ga0308166_1003453_pt1 | contig 13447 bp, 9 predicted proteins | sample PhyCR2_2_FD_202137 | JGI IMG/M metagenome (GOLD analysis project Ga0308166, IMG submission 202137) | Phyllosphere microbial communities from UC Gill Tract Community Farm, Albany, California, United States - DLSLCC.R2 | ecosystem: Host-associated > Plants > Phyllosphere > Unclassified | place... | reverse complement strand
AGGTTGCGGCGGATCAGGCCCTTTCGGAGTCAGTCAGGGAAAAGGCCGCTTATGCGGCAGCAAACTTATTGGTGAGCGATTATGTCAATGAATGATACTTATCAACCCATTAACTGCGATGATTATGACAACCTCGAGCTTGCCTGCCAGCATCACCTGGTGCTGGCGCTGGCCCTGAAAGATGGTGAACAGCTGCAGGCCAAAGCAAACGATCTTATCTCGCGTAAAAATGTCGAGTATCTGGTGGTAGAACTTGGCGGTAACGTCCGTGAGCTACGTCTGGATAAAATCGCCAGTTTCAGCCATCCTGAAATCGGCACCGTGGTGGTCAGCGAATCCTGAAGCCCATCGGGCGGCTTAGCCGCCCGTTTTCCGCCATACCAGCTGTAACCCCTCGCCTTCCTGTACTTGCCCCTCTCTGGTGACAAACAGCCCATCGGCCGCCGCGATCAACGTTTCGCCATAAAACAATAGTGGCGTGGTATCGCGACGCCAGGGCGCGACCGCCATTTCCTGCCAGATTTTCTTAAGCTTACGCCCGCCCGGACGCCCGACGATGTGCAGATTACCGCTGGCGCGAAAACGTATCGATACCGGTTCATCCGCGCGTGGCGCGCGTAGCGGCCCACCGGGCTGCAACGCCAGTTCTCCCAGCGTTTCCGGTAGTGTCAGCGCTTTAGTCGCATCACCCCATGGTATTTCCCGTTCCGTCAGGCTTGCCAGATGCTTTACCCAAAACAGGCGCTGCTGGTAGCGCCGGACGGCAAAACCGCCTAAGCGCAGACAAGGCGCGGCGTCTTCACGCGCCAGCGCCACTTCCTGCCAGATGCGCTCCGGCATTTCGCGCGACGGCATCGGCGCCTGTTGGGATGCCAGCCAGCGGCGCAACAGCGCCGCACGACGCGGCGCGCTCATCGCGCTCAGCGGTTCTATCGCCAGCGAACCACGCTCATCAACCAGCGCGGCAAGCTCCGCCGACAGCATTTCATCAAGTAACTGTTCCTGTTCGCCACATAAGCTGGCACTGCGGGCGACAGCATCGGCAAAATGCGGCCAGCGCTCGCTCAGCAGCGGCAGTACTCGCAGGCGCAGAAAGTTGCGATCGTAGGCATCGTCCTGATTACTTTCGTCTTCAATCCACCGCAGTTGATGAGTCAGCGCCCATTGATGCAGGGATTCACGGCTCTCATTGAGCAGCGGACGTAACAATTTTCCGCCGGCGAACTCGCTACTGGCGGCCATCGCCGACAAGCCGGTCGGGCCGCTACCGCGCTTGAGCGCCAGCAGGAAGGTCTCGCATTGGTCGTCGAGATGTTGTGCCGTCAATAACGCCTCGCCTGGCAGCAGCGCCTCACGGAAAGCCTGATAGCGCGCCTGGCGAGCATGCGCTTCGATCCCCAATCCCTCATCCGCCAGCGTCACGCGCACCACCTGTAACGGTACCTGCCATTGCTGGCAAATCTGTTCGCAATGCTCGACCCACTGGTCAGCGTTGGCGCTCAGGCCGTGGTGAATATGAATTGCGCGCAGCTGAATCGCTGGCTCACGCTGGCGCCAGCGTACCAGCCGGTGCAGCAGGACGGTTGAGTCCAGGCCGCCGCTGAAGGCCAGCAGAAACTGACGATGTGGTCGAAGCGATGAGGCAATATCCGGCGTCATGATCGTGCTTACGCAGCTAAGAGGAGATAGCCCGGCACGTTACGCGCCAGGGCTGGTTCTGGCAAGTATTACTGTTGGTAAATCTCCAGCGGCAGGCCGTCGGGATCGTTGAAGAAGGTGAAACGCTTATCGGTAAACGGATCGATGCGGATAGCTTCACAGGCGACGCCATGCGCCTGCAAATGCGCAACCGCGGCATCAATATCATCGACGCTAAACGCCAGGTGGCGCAGACCACAGGCTTCCGGACGGCTTGGGCGCGCAGGAGGAAATGGGAACGAAAACAGCTCGATAACGTACTCGCCGTTCAGCGCCAGGTCGCCCTTCCACGAATCACGCTCGGCGCGGTAGAACTCGCTCTGCAGCGTAAACCCGAGGATATCGCAATAGAACGCTTTGCTCTTCGCGTAGTCTGTCGCGATGATGGCAATATGGTGAACTCGTTTTAAACCCAGCATGGTTGTTCTCCTCCTGTTGAAGCCCAACACGTTACTCGCGCCGCCCGCCGCCGCGCAAGCCCCTAATTATTTTTTAAGACTCGTACACGGTAGACGCCGTCTTCATCACGTTTGGCCCCGTGGATGTCGGTTTCAAAACCTGGATAGTGGCGACCGATCGAGCAGAGCATCAACAGAAAATCGAGCACCGCGCGGCTCTCTTCGGTGATCATCTCCCCCGGCATCAGCAGCGGCACGCCAGGCGGATACGGCAGGATCATGTTTGCCGAAATACGCCCCACCAGATTCTCCAGTTCGATGGTTTCGACTTCGCCCTTAATCTGCCGCTGCCAGGCCTGATGCGGGGTCATTTTCATCTCCGGCAGCACGTCAAAGGCCCGCAGCATCAGCTGTGAGAGCTGATGCTGACGGATCAGACGGTGGATCCCCTGCGCCAGATCCTGGATGCGCATATTGCGGTAAAAGTCCGGATCCTCGGCATAGAGATCCGGCAACATATTTTTCACCCGCAGGTTGAGATCGTAGGCGCGTTTAAACTCGGTCAGACCGCGCAGCAGGCCCATCGCCCGGGTTTTATCGATACCGATACTGAACAAGAACAGCAGATTGTAAGGCCCGGTTTTCTCCACCACCACGCCGCGCTCATCGAGGAATTTGGCCACCAGCGCGGCCGGGATCCCCTCTTCCGCCATATTGCCCTGCTCGTCCATACCCGGCGTGAGAATGGTGACTTTGACCGGGTCGAGGAACATATGGTCGGCATCGGCATCCTGGAATCCGTGCCACGCTTCTCCAGGGGAAACCGGCCAGCACTGCGCTTCTTCAACCTCTTCTGGTTGCCAGATATCAAAGAACCAGCCGTCGGCCTCCTCACGCAAGCGCTGCACCTCCTTACGGAAATGTAGCGCGCGTTCGATGGAGCGCTGAATCAGGCGTTTTCCGGAGTTGCCGCGCAGCATCGCCGCCGCAGTTTCTATCGAGGCGACGATCGGATAGCTCGGTGAGGTAGAGGTATGCATCATAAAGGCTTCATTGAAGGTATCTTCATCGTAGCTGCCTTTAATATGGATCAACGAAGCCTGCGACAACGCCGCCAGCATTTTATGCGTCGACTGGGTTTCGAAGATCACTTTCCCCGGTACGCGATCGCCGCTCATGCCGCTTTTCCCCTGATAAATCGGGTGGAAGTGGGTATAAGGCACCCAGGCGGAATCGAAGTGGATCGACGGCACGTCAAGGGTCTGTTTAATCCAGGTGGTGTTATACAACAGCCCGTCATAGGTGGAGTTGGTGATCACCGCATGCACCGGCCACTGCGCGCCACAAGTTGTCTCTACTTTGTGCTGGACGCTATCGCGGGTAAATTCCCGTTTCGGAATGCCGCCGAGGATCCCCAGCGCGTTACGCGTCGGTTTTAACCACAGCGGCACGATATCGCTCATCATCAGCAGATGCGCCAGCGATTTATGGCAGTTACGGTCGATCAGCAACGTACTGCCAGCGGGCGCCGAATACATGCCGACAATTTTATTCGACGTCGAGGTGCCGTTGGTCACCATGTAGCTCTGCTCGGCGCCAAAGGCGCGAGCGATATACTCTTCCGCTTCCAGATGCGGGCCGGTATGGTCCAGCAGCGACCCCAGTTCGGTAACAGAGATAGAAACATCGGCTTTCAGCGTATTACCGCCGAAGAAATCATAAAACAGGCAGCCGACCGGGCTTTTCTGATAGGCGGTTCCCGCCATGTGTCCGGGTGTACAAAAGGTATATTTTCCCTCCTGCACATAGTTAAATAACGCTTTGGTAAATGGCGGCGTGATGTTGTCCAGATACTCGTTGGTATACTGACGAATACGAGTAGCGATATCTTCCGCCAGCCCCAGCGCATATTCAAAGAACCATAGCGCCATGCGCAGGTCCTGGCTGCTGACGTCCATCGTCGAGTGCGTATTGATAAAAGCATACAGTGGGAGATATTCATTCAGGCGATTGATATCGCTGCATAAATCAACGCCGTACTCGTCCCAGTCGAAGATCACGCCGCAGATACGCGGGTTGTGCTCGATAAACTGCAGCAGGTCGGCGCTGTTTTGCGGCCAGATAGTCTGGAATCCTTGCTTCTGCAGAGCGGCTTCCAGCTCTTTGATCGGTTCGTCTTTATGGTAGACGCCGTGGGGCCCCATGATGGCGATGATATTCACGCTTTCCTCCTGGATTTACCTAAGGTAAGCATAATATCAATCGCGCCAGTGCTTAGCACTGGCGGATTTATCTTAGTCCTGAGTCATAGCAAAGCGATGATTACAGCGCTTTCCAGGCATCACCCCAGGCCAGACCTGCGCCCGGTTCGTAGTAGGTTGGCGCCACGTTGCACCATGCCCCTTCCGGCAGCGGTTTACACTGGAAAAGCGCGCCGTGGTTATTGACGATGTCACCTGGTTTCCAGCTCTGGCTGGCGCTCCATGCCGGATAGCTGATAGCGCCGCTATCGCCTGCCGGCTCATCCTTCGCGTCATCCGCCGCCGCCTTCGCCTTCACATTCAGAGTATAGGTGGCCGTGCTGGATAAGCTGCCATCGCTAACGGTCAGGCTAACGACATACTGGGCATCTTTGTCGCTCTGCGGAGCGCTAAAATTGATCACCGCCTTATCCGCGCCACTTAACGTCTGGCCATCCTGCGACATCCAGCTATAGCTCAGCTTATCGCCGTTGGCATCGGTAGAGGCTTCCGCGCTCAGCGACACCAGGCTACCGGCTTCGACTGCGCCGACCGGGCCGGCAATACGCGCCACCGGCGCGACGTTTACCTGTGGAGCAGGCGTAACGTCATCCGTCTTATCAGACGCGCCATCGCTACCCGCATCATCAACCACGGTTACGTTGAAGTAGTGCTGCACGCATTTGCTGTAATCCCCCTCTTTAAACGCGCTGTACGGCGTCTGATAGCTCACCAGCTGGCAGGCATTGGTTTTACCGTCCGCGGTGTTCGGATCCCATCCCCAATCCTGTTCCCAGTAGATTGGCAGCGCGCCGGCTCCGCCTTCATCAAACTGCTTCATGTTCTTACAGCCCAGCACTTCATCATCGGCAATAGGTACTTTGAGGTAGTTGGCGAACTCTTTGTAATAGGCAATACGGTTAAGCGATTGGGCGTTTTCCGTTGCGCCGCCGCACTCGACGCCGCCGTTGATGATCTGGATGCTCACGCCAAACCCTGGCACCAGGCCATTGCTCTTATCGCGATCGTTGGGCTGCCAGGTACCGTCGATAACGTGCAGCATGGAAGGTTTCGGCGGCTGCGGATAGACAAAGAAGAACACGGCGCTGGCGAGGTTCATCCATGAATCGGCCACCAACTGTGGTTTATCCAACAGCGGGCGAACGTCGCCATACATCGCCTCTGAGAACGGGCCGTAGTTGTAGTTATAGGAGAGCTGTTTAGCGCCGCGGCCAAAATAGCTGAGGAAATCGCCATCAGCATCTTTACCGCAAGGCCAGGTCTGCCCCTGCCAGACATCCGGGTTACATTCGCCGTTATAACCGCCCTTTTGACCTTCGGTCCAGCCGACTTCGCGCAGATAGACCAGCGCCTGGCGCCATTCCGGAATATCGCGCCAGCTTTCGTGGCCGCCGGTTTCCTGAGCAAAGTGGGCAAACATCGTCGCCAGCGATTTACGGCAGATAGCATCGCTATCGCGACCATCGGTATAGGTACCGCATACCGCCGGGAATTTACCGATCGCCTTCAGGAAATTGCTGTAGGTATATTCCGGCGCGCGCATCGGGAACAGATAATCCCAATCCTGCTCGCTAAGCATGCCTTCAACGCGCTTAACGTTCTCCGGATTCGCCGCCCTACCGGGTTCAATCTGCTCGACCACGGCATTATCGAGGGTGCGAATAGAGGATTTAACTGCTTCCATCAGCGGAAAGTCGGTTAGCGCTTTTTCTTTTGCCGCCAGTTCGCTGGCGGTCATGGTGGTTGTTTCAGTGGCGCTGAGCAGCGGCGCCGCCTGTGCGGCCCCCAGACTTAACATGATCCCTGCGGCCACGGCGCTTAAGGCGACGGTTTTATGAATTGCCATAATATTATTCTCCTTTTCCTTATGAACGATCTGCCCAGGCGTTGTCCCCGGCAGTGAGCGCAGTGTCACGGGAAAAAGACATCATCGGCTAATCACATCACCTCATTGACGTATCATCTTACCTCAGTGAAAAAATGATAAAAAAAAGGGCCGGAAATCCGGCCCCTTAGAGAATTGTGATGCACTGATAAATCAGGCGTAGCCGTAGCTCATCAGACGCTGATAGCGGCGATTACGCAGCTCTTCTTCGCTGAGAGTATCCAGGTCAGCCAGGTCGGCCAACAGCTGTGCCTTCAGGCTCGCCGCCATCGCTTCAGGGTTACGATGAGCGCCGCCCAGCGGTTCTGGAACGATGGAATCAATAAGCTTCAGCTCTTTGAGGCGTGGCGCGATGATACCCATCGCTTCCGCGGCCAGCGGCGCTTTATCCGCGCTTTTCCACAGAATGGACGCACAGCCTTCCGGCGAGATAACTGAATAGGTGCTGTACTGCAGCATGTTGACTTTATCACCTACGCCGATCGCCAGCGCGCCGCCGGAGCCGCCTTCGCCAATCACGGTGCAGATAACCGGCACGCTCAGACGCGACATTTCACGCAGGTTGCGGGCAATCGCTTCCGACTGGCCGCGCTCTTCCGCGCCAACGCCCGGATAGGCGCCAGGGGTGTCGATGAAGGTAATGATCGGCATTTTGAAACGCTCAGCCATTTCCATCAGGCGCAGCGCTTTGCGGTAGCCTTCCGGCGCCGGCATACCAAAGTTACGACGGATCTTCTCTTTGGTTTCACGGCCTTTCTGATGACCGATGATCATCACCGGGCGACCATCAAGACGCGCAATACCGCCGACGATAGCTTTATCGTCAGCATAGGCGCGATCGCCTGCCAGCTCGTCAAATTCGTCGAAAGCCAGGCGGACATAATCCAGGGTATAGGGACGACGTGGATGACGCGCCAGCTGGGCTACCTGCCATGCGCCAAGATCGGCGAAGATTTTGCGCGTCAGCTCTACGCTTTTTTCGCGCAGACGATGCACTTCTTCATCGATGTTAATATCCAGTTTCTCATCCTGACGGCTTACAGCAGTCAGGGAATCGATTTTCGCTTCCAGCTCTGCGATAGGCTGTTCAAAATCTAGGAAATTCAGACTCATAGTATTCCTGTATTAGTCAAACTCCAGTTCCACCTGCTCCGAGCCGATAAGGCCACGCAGATCGTTGAGTAAACGATCGCTCGGAGAGACGCGCCATGTTGCGCCAAAACGCAACCGCGCGCGCGCATCCGCCCTCTGATAATAGAGGTGTACTGGAATGGTTCCCGAACGGTGGGGTTCCAGAGACTGACGGAGTCGGTTTAAAAGCTGGTCATCAATTTGCCTGTCCGTCAGCGAGATAGCAAGCCCGCGAGCATATTTTTCCCGGGCTTCGTCAATATCCATGACTTCACGGGCGGTCATTTTAAGGCCCCCGCTGAAGTCATCAAAGCTGACCTGTCCGCTGACGATAAGTATGCGGTCTTTTTCCAGCAACTGCTGGTATTTATCCAGCGCGTCGGTGAATAACATCACCTCCAGACGCCCGGAACGGTCATCCAGCGTACAGATGCCGATACGATTGCCGCGCTTGGTGACCATTACCCGCGCAGCAATAACCAGCCCCGCCGCCGTGGTCACTTTACCACGATCGGTTGGGTGCATGTCTTTGAGTCTCACGCCGCCAACGTAGCGTTCGATCTCTTTTAGATATTGGTTAATCGGGTGGCCGGTCAGATATAGCCCCAGCGTTTCCCTTTCACCATCCAGCACCACCTGCTCTGGCCACGGCTGGCAGCTGGCGTAGGATTGCTCGATTTGTTCCGGCTCTTCCGCCAGCACGCCGAACATATCCGCCTGACCGATGGCTTCGGCTTTGGCGTGCTGATCGGCGGCTTTCAGCGCATCGTTCAGCGAGTTCATCAGCGCCGCACGATGCGGGCCGAGGCGGTCGAACGCCCCGGACATAATCAGTTTTTCCAACACCCGGCGATTGAGTTTTTTAATATCGGTACGGGCGCACAGGTCAAACAGCTCGCGGAAGTAACCGCCATTGTTACGCGCTTCAATGATGGCTTCAATCGGGCCTTCGCCGACGCCTTTAATGGCGCCTATACCATACACGATTTCCCCATCATCGTTGACGTGGAAATGATACAGGCCGGAGTTAATGTCCGGCGGCAGGATTTTCAGCCCCATGCGCCAGCACTCATCGACCAGGCCCACCACCTTCTCGGTGTTGTCCATATCGGCAGTCATCACCGCCGCCATAAACTCGGCCGGATAGTGGGCTTTCAGCCACAGCGTCTGGTAGGAGACCAGCGCATAGGCGGCGGAGTGGGATTTGTTAAATCCATAACCGGCGAATTTCTCCACCAGGTCAAAGATTTTCATCGCCAGTTCGCCGTCAACGCCATTTTTCTTCGCACCTTCTTCGAAGACAGAACGCTGCTTGGCCATCTCTTCCGGCTTTTTCTTACCCATCGCACGACGCAGCATATCCGCGCCGCCGAGGGTATAACCAGAGAGCTCCTGGGCTATCTGCATGACCTGTTCCTGGTACAGAATGATGCCGTAAGTCGGCTCCAGTACAGGTTTCAGACATTCATGCTGCCACTGCACGTCCGGGTAGGAAATCTCTTCACGGCCGTGCTTACGGTCGATAAAGTTATCTACCATCCCCGACTGCAGCGGGCCCGGACGGAACAGGGCCACCAGTGCGATCATGTCTTCGAAGCAGTCAGGCTGCAGGCGCTTAATCAGATCTTTCATGCCGCGCGATTCAAGCTGGAATACCGCGGTGGTTTCCGAGCGCTGCAGCATGTCGAAGCTTTTCTTGTCATCCAGCGGTATCGCGGCGATATCCAGCGGCCCTTCGCCGTTCTTCGCCCGGCGCTTGTTGATCATCTCCAGCGCCCAGTTGATGATGGTCAGCGTACGCAGGCCGAGGAAGTCGAATTTTACCAGCCCGGCATATTCAACGTCGTTCTTATCAAACTGGGTAACCGGGTGCAGCCCCTGCTCATCGCAGTACAGCGGCGCGAAATCGGTGATTTTGGTCGGCGCGATAACCACGCCGCCCGCGTGCTTACCGGCGTTACGCGTTACGCCTTCAAGCTTACGCGCCATATCGATCAGCGCTTTAACTTCTTCGTCCGCTTCGTAGATTTCCGGCAGCTGTGGTTCCGCTTCAAAGGCTTTCGCCAGCGTCATGCCAGGATCCGGCGGCACCAGCTTAGAGATTCGGTCAACAAAGCCGTAAGGGTGGCCCAGCACGCGGCCCACGTCGCGAATAACCGCCTTCGCCGCCATGGTACCGAAGGTGATGATCTGCGATACCGCGTCGCGGCCATACATATCCGCCACGTGCTCAATCACCTGGTCGCGTTTCTCCATGCAGAAATCGACGTCGAAGTCGGGCATCGAAACACGTTCCGGGTTGAGGAAACGTTCGAACAGCAGGTCGAACTCCAGCGGGTCAAGGTCGGTGATTTTCAACGCGTAGGCCACCAGCGAGCCGGCGCCGGAACCTCGCCCCGGCCCTACCGGCACGCCGTTATCCTTGGACCACTGGATAAATTCCATGACGATCAGGAAGTAGCCAGGGAACCCCATCTGGTTGATAACCTGCAGTTCCACATCCAGACGTTGGTCATATTCCGGGCGACGCTTAGCGCGCTCTTCGGGATCCGGGAACAGGAATTCGAGACGCTCTTCCAGCCCCTCTTTCGACTTCATCACCAGGAAGTCTTCAGTGGTCATGTCGCCGGTCGGGAACTGCGGCAGGAAGTATTCGCCAAGGCGCACGGTGACGTTGCAGCGTTTGGCGATCTCAACGGTGTTTTCCAGCGCTTCCGGGATGTCAGCAAATAGCTCGCACATCTCCTCCTCGCTGCGCATATATTGCTGCGGCGAGTAGTTACGCGGACGCTTCGGATCGTCGAGGGTGAAGCCATCGTGAATGGCGACGCGGATTTCATGAGCGTCGAAGTCGCCGGTTTCCAGGAAGCGCACATCGTTGGTCGCCACTACCGGCAAACCATGCTCTTCCGCCAGTTGAACCGCGGCATGAAGATAGCTTTCTTCGTCCTGACGACCGGTACGGATCAGCTCCAGATAGTAGCGATCCGGAAAATGTTGTTGATAGAAGGCGAGACACTGCTCTACCAGCGGCATGTTTCCGCGGATCAGGCTGACGCCAACGTCGCCTTTACGCCCGCCGGACAGCAGAATCAGCCCTTCCTGATGCTCAACCAGCCAGTCGCGATCGATCCATGGCCCCAGCGCGCCATAGCCGCGCTGATAGGCACGAGAAATGAGCAGAGTCAGGTTCTGATAGCCGGTATTGTTGGCCGCTAAAACCGTCAGCTCGGTGAATTCATCGCCAAGCAGATCGCACTGAACATGGAAGTCAGCGCCGACAATTGGTTTAATCCCGGCGCCATGGCCCGTTCCGTAGAACTTAACCAGACCGCAGAGGTTGGTGAAATCGGTGATCGCCAGCGCAGGCATGCCCAAAGCGGCCGCCTTTTTCACCAGCGGCCCGGTTTTCGCCAGCCCATCGATCATGGAATAGTCGCTGTGCACCCGCAGGTGTACGAAACGTGGTTCAGACATCTTTAGATCCCAGTGACTTAGTTGGACGCCAGGCCCAGCGCGCGTTTCACCGGGCCGAAACTACGCCGGTGGTGCTCTGTTGCGCCGTGTTCCTGCAGTTTTTGCAGATGTACAACGGTAGGATAGCCTTTGTGCTGGGCAAAACCGTATTGCGGAAATGCAATATCCAGCGTAGCCATTTCGGCGTCGCGAGTGACTTTAGCCAGAATAGACGCTGCGCTGATTTCCGCCACCCGGCTATCGCCTTTCACTACCGCCTGCGACGGCATCGGTAGCGATGGGCAGCGGTTGCCGTCGATAAGCACGAACTCAGGGGTAATACTCAGGCCAGCGACGGCGCGCTGCATCGCCAGCATCGTGGCATGCAGGATGTTTAGCTCGTCGATTTCATGCGGCTCGGCGCGCCCCAGGCTCCAGCACAGCGCTTTGTCTTTGATTTCATCGAACAGCGCCAGGCGGCGCTTTTCGCTTAATTTTTTAGAGTCGTTGAGGCCTACGATCGGCTTACGCGGATCAAGGATTACCGCGGCAGTGACCACCGCGCCGACCAGCGGCCCGCGGCCAACCTCATCGACACCGGCGACCAGATGGGTATGTGGATAGACGAACTCCATCATTTTGCTAACTCCAGTACTGCGTCCGCCGCCTGCTCATCCGCGTTGCAGCGGATCTGCTGATGCAGCGCGCGGAAAGTATCATGCATATCGTGGCTGGTTTTGCCGTCGACCAGCAGCGGCTTCAGAGCGGCGGCCAGCGCCTGCGGCTCGCATTCATCCTGCAGCAGCTCTTTCACCAACTCGCGCCCGGCTAGCAGATTTGGTAAGGAGACATAATCGGTTTTCACCAACCGCTTCGCCAGCCAGAAGGTAAACGGCTTCATGCGGTAGCCAACGACCATCGGGCATTTCGCCAGCATGCACTCCAGCGCCGCCGTCCCCGAGGCCAGCAGCGCGGCATCACTCGCGATCATCGCATCGCGCGCCTGACCATCCAGCATATGTACCGTCATATTCGGCGCCGTCTCAGCTTTGATTCGCTCAAACTGTTCCCGCCGTTTGGCATTGACCAGCGGCACCACAACCTGCAGGTCGGGATAGGTACCACGCAGAAGCTGCGCGGTTTTCAGGAAGTCGGCGCTGAGCATTTCGACCTCCGCGCCGCGGCTACCGGGCAGCAACGCCAGGCAGTGAACATCATGCGGGATGCCCAGACGGTCACGTGCCGCGCCCTTATCAGGATCCAGCGGCATGGCATCCGCCATGGTGTGGCCGATAAAACGGCAGGGAACGTTAAATCTGTCGTAAAACGCTTTTTCGAAAGGCAGGAATGCCAGGACCAGATCGGTGGATCTGCCAATTTTGAAAACGCGTTTTTGTCGCCATGCCCAAACGGACGGGCTGACGTAATGAATGGTTTTGATGCCCTGCTTTTTCAGGTTACCTTCGAGGGTAATATTGAAATCAGGGGCGTCGATGCCAACGAAGACATCGGGACGCAGTTCACCGAAGCGGCGCGTTAAATCGGCGCGAATATGCAGTAAGCGGCGCAGTCGACCAAGCACTTCAACAATGCCCATCACGGCCAGCTCTTCCATTTCGTACCAGGCTTCGCATCCTTCCGCCTGCATCAGCGGCCCCGCCACGCCGACAAAGCGCGCATCAGGGACGCGAGCTTTGAGGGCGCGGATGAGACCGGCGCCAAGAATATCGCCGGAGGTTTCTCCGGCGACCAGGGCAATCGTCAGGGGACGCTGTTCGGCCATTAACGAATCAAGCCGCGAGTTGAACGGGCAAAGAAATCGACAAATGGCTGAACTTCAGGATGCTGAGCCGCCAGTTCGGCGATTTCCGGCTTGGCTTCGTCCAGCGTTTTGCCGCTGCGGTACAGCAGTTTATAGGCGTTACGAATCGCGGTAATCGCTTCACGGCTAAAGCCGCGGCGTTTCAGACCTTCGATGTTGACGCCAAACGGCGTGGCGTGGTTGCCCTGGGCAATCACGAACGGCGGAACGTCCTGAGCGACGCCGGAGCAGCCGCCTACCATAACGTGCGCGCCGATGATGCAGAACTGATGTACTGCAGTCATGCCGCCGATGATGACGAAATCATCCAGAGACACGTGACCGGCCAGCGTCGCGTTGTTGGCCAGGATGCAGCGGTCGCCAAGCGTACAATCGTGCGCCACGTGGGCGTTGATCATCAGCAGGTTATCGCTGCCCACCTTCGTTAATCCACCGCCCTGTACTGTGCCGCGATGAATGGTGACGCTTTCGCGAATGCGGTTGCGATCGCCAATTTCCACTCGAGTCGGCTCGCCAGCATATTTCAGATCCTGGTTAACTTCACCGATCGAAGCGAACTGGTAGATCTCATTGTCGCGGCCAATTTTAGTGTGGCCATTCACAACGACATGAGACTTCAGTACGGTGCCCTCGCCAATTTCGACGTTGGCGCCCACAATACAAAACGGACCAATGTGGACATTAGCGCCAATGACGGCGCCTTCTTCTACAATGGCGGTAGGATGAATAAAGGCGGTTTTATCAATCACGTATCAGGCCTCCCGGCTACGCGCACACATCATCGTCGCTTCGCAAA
>Ga0308166_1003451_pt1 | contig 13449 bp, 18 predicted proteins | sample PhyCR2_2_FD_202137 | JGI IMG/M metagenome (GOLD analysis project Ga0308166, IMG submission 202137) | Phyllosphere microbial communities from UC Gill Tract Community Farm, Albany, California, United States - DLSLCC.R2 | ecosystem: Host-associated > Plants > Phyllosphere > Unclassified | place... | reverse complement strand
CAATCAGATAGAGCATTTCAAGCCCCTTTCAGGCAGTAAGCCATTTCATTAAGTCGGCGACGCTCTAGCCCGGCACTGCGCACGCCGTTGACGAACACCCAGCGGGGCAGTTGCAAACAGGCTTGACGCCATTCGCCTTTGTTGAGGAAAAACGCCAGCGTTGACGTACACGCGGCCCTTACGCCGACGTTGAACGCGAATGACACCACGGCGTCATAAACCGGCTGCGGCATCGTAGCCGGTAGGCATCGCGCCAGACCGCGCTCAACGTTCTGCACGTCAGCAACAAAATTTATTGCTACCTGCTTTTCCGTGATTGTCGTACCGCCTTTCACGCCTAGCGTGTGGCCTATGCCGTTTGTCCAAACGTCGCCGGTGCATTTGTATGACGACAGGCGACACCCCTCAAAGTCTGCAATCAGCGCCATTCCTTCGGGCGTGGTGCGAAGCCCGGCAGTGTCCGGCAGCAGCGTAACGAGGCCGAGGATCACCCCGACAATGCAGCGTTTAACGATTGATGGCGTCATTTACCCCCCTGTCGAATCCCATGCTTTGCAGCAGCCGGTAAGTTTTGCGGCGGTAGTACCAATTCACAAAGAACGTCGCTACCCCCATGACGGCACCGACCAAAAAGGCAATGTCCTGCGGTGACAGCCCGCCGAGCCACGCCATAAATACGGCAATGCAGTAGCAGATAAACGTTGTGACTTTCTCCATTGGTTTAATCCCACAATGAAACGGACTCGCTGACCATGGCCTGCGCCAAATCGGGAAGCTCAACCGCGTAACCGTGGGGCAGTTCTGCCCCTAAATCGGCTAACCCAACGTTAGCCGCGTAAACCTGCTCAACGACCGAGGCGGTTCGCCCGTAGTGACGCCAGCAAAGCGCGTCAACGGTGTCGCCCTGCTGGGCATAAACCCGCATCAGATAAGCCCGATGATGGAATGCTGCACGCCCGCCACGTCATGAATAGCGTTACGCGCGTCGCGCCACAGCTCGTCTACGGTACGCTCGACGATTTCCGCTTTCTGACTGCCCTTGTCGGTGGTGTCGTTGCCGGGGTAACGCTCCGCCAGATACGCCGCCGCCATTGAGGCCACCGCGTTAACGTAGGCACTGAGCTTCACGCTCTCGCCGTCAATCTTGTCAGCGGGTACGTCAGCCAGCGTTTTATAACCGAAGGCCATTTGTGCCGTGCGGTAGTCAAACAACTCGGCGTTAACTTCGGTCATGGCGCGCACCACCTGCGAGCGCAGGCGCTTCGGGGTAACAGTGCCTTCAAGTCGCAACGTGTCGCGCAGTTCGGCAGGGCTAATCTCAGGCCAGAAAAACGAATTGCTGATCGCGGGTTCCGCCGCAGCCGGTGGGTTTGGCTCGCTAATAACGAGTGACATAAAAACCTCTAAATAGGGGGCGGTGGACGCCAGCGTTGAGCGAGGTCAATAACCTGTCGCGGCTGGCGTGCCGCCCTGCGCGGGGCGCATTCTGTTAGCGGCTGGAAGCCTTTTTGATTTCGCGTTCCAACTGCTCAATGGATTTTTTAACGCCGCTGTTTTCGTCCAACTGCAAGGCGCGTTTCATGTGTTGCAGCGCAAGGCCAGCCCTGCCCAGCGAGCGGTAAACAGTCCCGATCACTTTGTGCAATTTGGCACGCACAAGGTCAGGCATGTCTTCGCCGTCCGTCAGCTCAAGCGTATTAAGAAGCGGCTCAATCTCCACCGTTTCACCTGCCGCCATATTGCGAAGCGCCTGCACGGTGACTTCCTCCGCCAACAGGTAGCCGGTTGGGCGGGTGAAATCATCAGGCGTGGCGAGCTTATGCTTAAGGGCGTACTGCGCGATTTCCAGCGCACCGGCGATATCACCGGCATCCAGACGCCAGACCATGACGGTCATTAAAATGGCGTCCTGCGCGCCTTTGCCTTCGGCGAGAACGCCGGCAACCCAAGGCGCATAGGCTGGCAGCATGGTGCGTTTCAGCTCGGCTTTCGTTTCGTTCGACTTAACCTGTTTTAGCCGGGCCTTATCTTCATTGAGCTTTCTTAATTGCAGTTCGTAGCCCGTCGCGTGGCGCAGCAGGCCGTTTTCCTGCTGCGCGGCTTCGATAGCTGACTGCCGCAAAAAGTGACTACGGGCAGGGCTGGACATGGCTTACTCCTGAGAGGCTTTTGGTTTTTCGAACTCACCGAGCTTGATGTTTTCAATCAGGCAGCCGCAGGCGTAATCCTCCACCACGTAATCCTCGTTAATGGATTCATAGTTTTCTACGCGGTCACGCTTTGGCACCTCGTCGATATGGCGGCGGTGCGTGCCGTCCTGCCAGTAAATCGACAGGTTATCGAGACGGGTAACAAAGAGCGCATCTGCCGGGAAGCTGGGCACGCGCACCGCTGGCAGGTTGCCGATGCGTTTCTGGCTAATGATCAGGTCTGCCGCCAGTGATTCGGTATTCGGCTGCGCCTGATTGACCAGAGGGAAATACTTGTCAGCCAGCATCTGACGCCCACAGATCACAACCAGCTCGGTGTCATCCTGATAAATCGGGTCAATCAGGTTGTTGGTCGCATCCATCACCAGCGCGTCGAGGTTGGCATAGTCTCCGTGCAGGCCCACGCGGATCACGTCTGAAACTTCCGCCCCGTCTGCGCCGGTGATTTTGCTCATGACGCGGGTCGGCGCGTTCTCGCGGTACTTCTGCAACCAGCCCACGCCTACGTCCTGCAACAGCGGATTTTTGACGCGGTTAGAGGTTGCCGCGCGCTCTACGCCGTTAAAGCCAATCATGATGCGGTCAAGCGCTTGGCGTTTGATGATGGAATCGCGCAGGCGGGTTTGGAAATCCTGATAGCGCGCCCACAGGTCAAGCTGGGCGTAGCGGAAGTGGAAATCGTAGTTAACCTGTTGGCACTCATACTTTTCAGAGCTGAGGCTGGAGAAGTCAGCCGTCTGGCGCTCGCCGGTGCCGCTGGTGTCGGCGGTGCTGGCAATGGTACCCACCACGCCAACGCCAACTTTCTCGCCCTTCATCTCTTCAACCGGCACGATATTGATTTTTTTCAGGAACTCGGAGGAGTCCTGCACGCGCGTCATTAGCGTCTGCGTAACGGACGGCTCAACGCTAAATTTCTTATCAAGATCGCCAACTTCTACGCCGCTCAACTCGGCGACGCGGGACAGGTAGGCGTTAAATTTAATTCGGGTAGTCTGGCGCATTGTATTTCCTAAATTTATGGGCTTATTCGGTCAATGACTGTGATTAGCAGTCGGTCACAACGGCATCTTTGCCGCCGCTGCCGTTCGCAGGTGGTCGTTGGTTAAAGTTCTGCGGTTGGGTTTTCGACAGGGTGTTTTTCAGCGCTGAAAACTCCTCTCCACCTTTAGCCGTCAGCTTTTCCAGCTCTTGAATGCGCTGACTCAGTGACGTGTCGAGCGCCGACAGCTTGGTTTCCTGCTCGGTTTGGTTTACCTGAATCTGTTCAACCACGGCTTCGACGGCCTCATGCACATCTTTGAAACGCGCGTCGTCAGAATCCTGCTTGCGGGAAAGGAGCTGTTTGATGCGGGAATAGAAGTTAGGGCCGGCGTCGGCAACGTCTTCAAATTCCAGCAACACTTCGGTTGCCACCGAGAACAGGTTTTCAGGATTGGATTTACGCGCGGCTAACGGGTTGTTTTGCGCCTTGCGGCTGAACTCCAGCATTTCCGTACCGAGGCTTGCGGGGTCATCGGTAACAGCCAGACCGACCAAGTAGGCTTTGCCCGATTTGGCAAAGTTCGGCTGAATTTCCATTGAGGTGTAAACCTTCTGGCCCTTGCCGACCATTTGCGTCAGGTCTTCGGTTGGAGTGATTTTCGCAAACAGCGCCCACTTGCCGTGAAGCAGTGGCTCATTGGCTTCATCAATCTGCTCAGCCTTAAGCTCGGTCACGTCGCCATAACGACGAAAATCGCTCGTCGGCAGAATCCCTTTGATGTGCTCCAGATTGACGCGAGCGCCATACGCCTTAGCGCTGTATGACTCCGCCATTTGCTGAATGTCTTTTGCATCAATTTCGCGCCCGTCACAGGTATCGCCCTCGATACCGATGCGGAACCATTTAGAAACTTTCTTTGGCATTGTTCAGATGTCCTGAGTGTGAGTAAGAAGCAGGGCCAGTTTCCAGAGACGGGGCCGAAGCCGCCAGCAAGTGCGGGTTGATGTTCTATGGCACAACGTGGGCAGCGCGAAGAAAGGCAGGCCGGGCGGTAACGTGGCGGTCATGAATACACAAAACAGCACCATACTCAGCGACCCACGCCGACAGGCCGCACTGCTTTACTGGCAGGGCTTCTCTGTACGCCAGATTGGGGAAATGCTGAACCAGAAAACGCCAACCGTGCAGAGCTGGAAGACACGCGATCAGTGGGAGGCAATAGCGCCCATTTCTCGCGTTGAAGCCAGCATGGAAGCGCGATTGATTCAGCTCGTACTTAAGGACGTAAAAGGGGGGAGTGATTACAAAGAAATTGACCTGTTAGGCCGACAGATTGAACGGCTTGCGCGCGTTAACCGCTACAGCATGACCGGCAACGAGGTGGATTTAAATCCAAACATTGCCAGCCGCAATAAAGGGGATCGCAAAGCGCCTGAAAAGAATATTTTCAGTGATGAAGCAATCGGCAAGCTGAGTGACATTTTCCTCGCGGAATCCTTCGAATACCAACGCGGCTGGCACCGTGCCGGTATGCAGCACCGTATCCGCAACATTCTTAAATCCCGACAGATTGGTGCGACGTTCTACTTTGCCCGCGAGGCGCTGATAGACGCTCTGAAGACGGGCCGAAACCAGATATTTCTATCAGCGAGCAAGGCGCAGGCGCACGTTTTCAAAAACTACATAATCGACTTTGCCCGGCTGGTTGACGTTGACCTTAAAGGCGACCCGATTGTGCTGCCAAACGGCGCGCGCCTGATTTTCCTAGGTACCAACGTGCGTACGGCGCAGAGCTACACCGGCAACCTGTACTTAGATGAATATTTCTGGATTCCGAAGTTTCAGGAGCTGCGCAAAGTGGCGTCGGGTATGTCATTGCACAAGAAATGGCGTAGCACCTATTTTTCCACCCCGTCGAGCTTGGCGCACAGCGCCTATCCGTTCTGGTCAGGCGAGCTGTTTAACAAGGGGCGGCGCAACAAGTCAGACCGCATCGAACTCGACCTGTCCCATAGCCATTTAGCGAAAGGCGCGCTGTGCGGCGACGGTCAGTGGCGGCAGATTGTCACGGTTGAGGACGCGCTGGGCGGAGGCTGCAACCTGTTTGACCTCGACCAGCTATCACTGGAATACAGCCCGGCTGAGTATCAAAACCTTCTCATGTGCGAGTTTGTTGACGATCAGGCGTCCGTGTTCCCGTTTGCCGAACTACAGGGCTGCATGGTGGACAGTCTTGACGAATGGAAAGACTTTGACCCTTACCTTATCCGCCCGTTTAGCTTCCGTCCCGTCTGGATTGGGTATGACCCGTCGCACACTGGCGATAGTGCCGGTTGCGTGGTGCTGGCACCGCCAGCCGTGCCGGGCGGCAAGTTCCGCATCTTGGAGCGCCACCAGTGGAAGGGCATGGACTTCGCGGCGCAGGCTAAAAGCATCGAAGCGCTGACCGAGCGCTACGTCGTGGAATACATTGGTATTGACGCGACGGGCATCGGGCAAGGCGTTTTCCAGCTTGTGCAGCAGTTCTTCCCCGCGGCGCGAGAAATCCGCTACACGCCGGAGGTGAAAACGGCAATGGTGCTCAAAGCGAAAGACACCATTTCATCGGGCCGCTTGGAATACGACACCGGACACACCGACATCACCGCCAGCTTTATGGCGATCCGCAAGACCATGACCGCCAGCGGCAACCGCTCAACCTACGAAGCAAGCCGCAGCGAAGAAGCCAGTCATGCAGACGTGGCGTGGGCCACGATGCACGCCCTGATAAACGAACCGCTGACAGCCGCAAACGGCGGGCAGAGCCGTAATATTTTGGAGTTTTATTAACAATGAGTAAGCGCAAATTACGCAAGTCAGCACCCACGACATCAACAGCAGATCAGGCCGGTGCGCAAGCCTTTAGTTTCGGCGAGCCAGCGCCCGTTTTAGACCGCCGCGAAATTCTGGACTACATCGAGAGCACCGGCAACGGGCGCTGGTATGAGCCACCGATCAGCTTCGACGGGCTGGCCCGCAGTGCGCGGGCAGCAGTTCACCACAGCTCGCCAATGTTCGTTAAGCGCAACATTCTGGCGTCCACATTTATTGCTCACCCACTGCTTTCACAGCAGGATTTCAGCCGGTTTGCGCTGGACTATATTATTTTCGGCAATTCGTTTTTAGAGCTAATCCCTAATCAATTAGGCCAGCCGTTCCGCTTGGCTTGCAGCCCGGCAAAATACACCCGACGCGGTGTTGAGCGTGATAAGTATTGGTTTGTGCAGGATTGGAAAGAAGCCCATGAGTTTTCGTCTGGTAGCGTTTTTCACCTGATTGAGCCAGACATCAATCAAGAGCTGTACGGCCTGCCGGAATATCTCAGCGCACTAAATTCGGCGTGGCTCAATGAGTCAGCCACGCTGTTTCGTCGCAAGTATTACCAGAACGGCGCGCACGCCGGTTACATCATGTATATGACCGACGCGGCCCAAAGCAGCAGCGATATTGAGCAAATGCGCAAAGCCATGCGCGACACGAAAGGACTGGGGAATTTTCGTAATCTGTTTATGTACGCGCCGAACGGAAAAAAGGACGGGATTCAAATTATTCCGCTGAGCGAAGTGGCAACGAAAGATGATTTCTTTAACATCAAGAAGGCCACGCGCGACGACTTGCTAAGCGCGCACCGCGTTCCACCGCAGATGATGGGGATTATTCCAGATAATGCCGGGGGCTTTGGTGACGTGCAGAAGGCGGCGCAGGTTTTCGTCAGGAACGAGCTGACGCCGTTACAGGAAAGAATGAAAGAGGTGAATGACTGGATAGGCGAGGAGGTTATCCGTTTCAAGCCTTACGAGCTGACGACTGAAAGCACCAATTAACCAACTGGTCCGGCAACGGGCCAATGCTCACCCAGCCACCTAAATCCCCCCTCGGCAACCGCCCGCCTGTAACGCCCTCAGACGCCCACCACGCGCACCGCACCAAACACCCACCGGAATCACACCTCGCAAGCGAGAGGGCCACCACGGCCCGCACAGCCGCACGGCTGGGCCTGCTTTTTTGACCTCCGCGCGCAATGTTACCCGCCTGCCCGCTGTGACTTAACCGATCGCTTTTAATGCACCGCCTCGATCGTCGCAAAGCCCAGCTAGCACGGGCCTTGCGGGGTTTTTAGATCCTTTTTGATCATTCAAATGCATGCAGCATATGCATGCACAGCCCTAAACTGCTTAAATTCATTGTGATTGCTGGTTGAATTCAGTGGAAAACCTCAGTTTTTGCTATCAAACCATCGTCAGCAGAGTCTAATTTTTCCATGGCCTCGCCTGCCATTTCAGCGATCCATATCGCCGCAATTTCTCTTTCACTCGGCCTACACTCAACCTTAGATGACAGCTTGGCAATCAAGGCTATACGTTCCAATAACGCTGCTGCATGTAAAACATCCATCTAAAAAAATACCTCTTTATACTACTGTGTTTATGTACAGTAGTATAAATTATTACAAAATGATTTCCATATTTTTCTGCTAGTTATTCATTAGCATGATGTATTACCCGCAGGCTACTAATCCAAGCAGCGGCCAATCAAGGTTTACAGATCTGATAACAAAAAGCCTGACAGTTTGAGAGATTTAAGAGATTATTGTCCTTATATAAAATAGGGAGTTGTTAACTTTGAGAGTCTTTGCTCAATCAGGCCTGACAGTCAGTTTAATGCCAGAGCGCCCATTTCTTAAATTCAATATCAATTCTCGATGCAGAGATGTTACATTTTGAGGCAGAATTAAGGCTGCATTTTTTTAACTAAAGAGTGAATTATACAAATGTTTGATCATGTGGTTCTGAATCGCTCTGTTGATGGTCCTTCGGTCACGTTCGGTGAGATTGCCGAGGCGCTCCTTTTCTACCAAAGCGTACATATCATTTTGGACCGCTCATCACTTGCCGGTCTGATTAATAAAATTGGCCCGAATAATGTTCTAAAGATATTGGCCTACCCTAATGTCAAAGCCACATATATTGAAGAATTTGTGGGCGTGCATACTGAGCAAACATCTTCTGGACCTGAGCATACCCTTGTTAGTGTGAATGTTGTAGGAGGAGAAGCGGTCGGAGAATTAAAAAGCGCGAAGAAAAGACTTGAATATATGCTTCTTCAAAATCATTTAAACGCTACGCAGGCCGAAAACTTTATTTCTCGGTTCAGAAAATATGTCACTTTTAGATCACTCGCTAATGATCATTACATAAAAGGTGGTGTTGTAGCAGCATCAACTGATGACTTATCTGATACAGAATACGTATCATCAGGCGCACGAATAATTGCTAAGAATTTACTAGGCTACAGCAATTTAAGCGATGATTTCTACTTTCGCATAGCATTTGCTCACGGTAACTTTAGAATCTCCACTAATTTAGATTTTTCAACAGCTAACGAAATACAAAAAAACAAAGATAAAAACCATATAGACTATACACCGGTAAATATTGCAACTGGGTTGTTTACCGCATCATATGGACTCATTCTCGCAGCTCACTATGGAGGTGATTTTTATACATCTGAAGTTGATTCTGAAGTTATCCAAGTCAAGAATAAACAGATTCTTAATAGGGCTAACATTAACCGAACAGTACAAAAAGAATTCTACACTATCCTTCTAAATGGTTGTCCAGATATCGCTACAGTTTTAAACTCAGGTGATAGGTCTTTCGAAGAATTTTCAGAGTTGCTTTCTAAAGCCAATAAATTTAAGAAATGGCTAAAAGGAAAATCACCAGATGAAAATCTAATCTCTAATTATCTCGAAGATGTTACATCGTCAGGATGGGTTAACCGGACTCCTAGCAGAATACTTCGCTACCTTTCATGTACTAGTTTAGGATTTGTAGCTCCTGCAGCAGGAATTGTCGTATCCGCTTTCGACACATTCTTTTTAGAGAAATTAAGTGCAGGCTGGAAGCCAAATCAGTTTATTAATGGAAAGTTGAAATCATTTGTTGACCCTCATGATTATAATTGACAGTTCATTCTCGTCGGTCATTAATGCTTAGTCTATAACGTCTGATTAGAGCTGAACTAATATAGACGCCCCTTGTATGGGCGTTCTTCAATTAGTTGAATTCTGCCCAATCCTCAACTGCAGCAAAGTGCATTTCTACATCACCGAAGCGAATGCGAGCGCCGCGCGTTAGCGCTTCTAGCTCCCAGCGTTCCGGGCTAATGCCGTGCTTGGTCAACTCTCGCGTAATTTCCGGCAATCTCGCCCGTTCTGCTGGCGTCAATCTGGCTGACGGTGCGATTTCTCGCCCTTTTGTTGGGTCAAAACTCCGCTGCGCTTTGTTTATCCGCGGGGTTTCTTCACGGACACGCGCCACAATCGCCCTCACGGCGGCTGTGTCGTTCCAGTCAATCGCCGTTGCCTTATCGTTTTCGGCGGTCACTGTGTGTGATTCAGGCCGGTTATCTTGGCTTTTCTGCCGATTTGTCGCGGCAGAGCTTCCGACCAACCCACAGTTATTGACAGGACTCCGAGGCGCGGCAGAGCCGCTTTTTAAGGTCAAAGAATTAACGTCAACGGCAGAAGACACGATCCGCCATTGCGTTGTACGGGTTTCAAAAACTTTGGTTTCGCCGAGGTGCGGCGCGAAAATGCCAACGACTTTTTGCACTTCTTCGTCATAAGAATTCAGCTCGTCGGCAACGCGGCGGGCCACTCGCACGGTCTGGTCTTTACGGGCGACATTGGCCCCGCCTTGCGCAGCGAGGTAAGCGGCAAAATCACCGGCGTCAGCAGCGGCGCGCACGGCTTCTACGTCGTCGTCAAAAGAGTCTGACAGGCTAATAGATCTCAGCGCCTTACTGCGGCATTCGCGATAAGCGCCCATTGTCGGCAGGCCGATAGGGTGAAATTGGGGAATGCGCCACGTAGCGGCCCATGCGGTAACGGCGGCGGCTGAGTCGGTAAGCAGCTCGCCGGTTTCGTGGTCGCGCTCGCCGTCCAGCGCATAGCCGTCAATGTTTTTGGCAATGTACTTAGCGATATAACCCGCAGCGCCGCCGCGATTCATATGCTTGCAGTCAAAGCGGTTCTTAGCCGCGCCGCGCTCGTCGCCGTCTTCTTTCATGGCGCGCTTGCGCATGATGTCGATAACCTGCTGGCGCTGGGCTGGCTTGGTGAACAGCATCATGTGCCAGTGCGGCGTTGCGTCGTGGTGAGGCTCAACGACTCGCATGCCGTAAACCTGCAAGCCTTCGTCTTTGAAGGCGGTACGGATTTTGCTCCAGATTTTGCACAGGTATTGCTGCCCGTCTTTCGGCGTATACGTCTCTTTGTCCCACGCGCGGTTGAACTGCACGCGCTTATCTTTATCTTTTCCCACCGTCCGGGTCGGGTGATATTTGGAAGGCGTGGTGATGGTGATGAACATGCCAACATCACCGGCCTCAGCTGCATAGCCTTCGATACCGGCGATAGTGCTCATGAGTTCCATGCGGCGGATCTCAGGGTTGGAAATGCTCGCCATCACCTTGTCGATTAAGGCAAAGCGCTCGCCGGTATCAACGTTCTCAATATCGCAGCTTTTCAGGTAGTCGAGATTAGACTGGCGGCGCGCTTTCACTTCGCGAATTGCCTGCTTGCTGGCGTAGGGAGATTTGCCACGGTTAACGTCGCCAATCGCAATCAGCAACGCTTCACGCCAGCGAGTGCGCTGCGCTTTTAACTGGCGAACCCACCAATCAGGATTAACCAGACGGGATAAACTGGCGATGGCTGAAACGGCATCCAGCTGGCGTTTGCGATATTTGGCCCAGTGCATTGGGTTGATGTTAAAGGCGCGGGCCATCCCCGCAATTTCGCCATACAGATGGTCTTGAGTGATCGCCAAGAACAGCACCGAGCTGTCGCCGCCGTTCTCTTCCAGCAACCGCTCGCACGCTTCTTCGTAAATGGCCTTAAGCTGCCCTGCAACGTCCTGCGCCAAACGACGCACATTTTTATCATTCAGGTTTGGCAGGCGATGATAGGTATCGGCCTCATACATGAATTTAAGGGATGCGGCACAATTCATTGAATGTGCGGCGTTCACTGACTCGACGCGCGGCAGAATGGTGCGGCCTAGCGTAAAAACGAGGTACTTGTTGGCGGCGTGAATGCCTCTTTCTTTCAGCAGGTACTTATGGCGGCTGGTAAAAGCCTGATAGAGATCGGAGGAAAGCGTTTTAACTTTCTCTAAAACGGCTTGCCCCTGACGGAATTCGTCACGGGTAAGCGGTCTTTCCGGCCCGGCAACTGCCGGGCGCGGGGCGTTCCATGAATACGCCCAAGTTGCGGGCGTTTCAGTTTGAGGTGTGAAGCGGCTTGCTTGTATCACTGCACAGTCTTAATCGTAATTGCGGTTTTCAGGCCGCTTATGGAAATCTGCATCACTAATGTCAGCAGCCAGAAAGCCGCTGGCGATAACTGCCAGCACACCGAGCAACACCCAAAAAGCGATCATGCGCGCCCCCGGTAATGCCTGTTTCTTTGTTCGATTAGTTCCGCGCAGTAGACGCAAAACTCAGCGCCCGGAAGAGCTGCGCGGCGTGCTTCGGGAATGGGGCGGTCACAGTCGATGCAGAACATTGAAGAAACGCCAGTCAGAGGCTGACGCGCGGCGTTGATTTGAGCCTCAAGCGCTTCGGCCTGACGTTCTGTAATTGAATCCAGTAAATCAGGCATTAGTGAATCTCCCCGGCTTCGTTGCGAATACGGGTAGCCTCGGTGCGCAGCGCTTCGGCGGCTTCCACTCCGGTCAATTCATTCTTGGTAAAGAAGCAGGCAATAGCTTCAAGACGCGCGGCGAAGACTTCCGCACGATTGGCACGCTCATCACTGCGGGCGCTATTGAGCATCAGTGTCAGCTCGGCGCTGTAATCCCCCTCCGGCGCAGCCAAATCGACACCAATGACGTGAATGCCAGAGAATCCGTTACGCGCTTTATCAATCATGTTTTGCATGTGTATTTCCTGTTTTTAGGCAAAAGAATGCCCGGCGAGTTGAACGCCTGTTAAATTAGTTCGGGTTAGTGATTAGTATTTAATTTGCAATCGTCTTCGCTAATAAATTTAGGAAGTGATTCTGTAAGACTAATAAAAGAATTCAGCGCGGCAACCACTTGCTTACGTTCGGTGTAATTCAATTCCGAAAACTTCATTTCAACATGCCGAGCTTTTAAGCCTGCATGGAAGCAAATAGTTTTACGCATATGCAACGGACTTTCGTCAAATGCTTCCTGCGCTGCATTCTTGCGAAATGGGAACATTTCTTTAATTTTCGAAATGTGTTTAATCCCTATTTCAATTTGTTTATCTGTTGCTAATAACATATGAACCTCAACTAAATAAGCGTTTATAAAACGGCTTCTTTTTCGCTGGAGTTGATACGGTGACAAAACCAGCCTGACGCGGTGCCGGGTTCCAGCGGTCGCCAGTCTTTAACTCAATCCAACCATGACCAAAATGACGGCCCGGTGATTGACGTTTTAGCAATGGGGCAATTGAAATAGCCATGCTCAAACCATCCCGTTAGTAGCGATGCTGGCAATAGTGCCAACGGCAGAAGCAAAAGCGGGCGAACCCTCAACGCGGCCCTGAATTAACAAGCCGATCAGAGATAAGTGACGAATCCCGGCGTTGACACTTTCAACTAGCGAGCGCTTGCACTGCTGCGTCTGGCGTTCTTTCGATACAGCTCTAGCGGCTACGGTGCCAATAGCTGCGGTGGCATGCAGGGCGTAATCCGCCATGTTTCCCTCGGCAACCTCATTAACAGGAACAGCAGGCATGCAATTCAGTTGCGCCAGCAGACCATCAATAAGCGTTGCGTCTTCTGTAAGATCGGTAAGCGCCAAAAGCTCCGCGCATGAAAGCTGATGCGCCTGATCTGGATTTAGTTTGTTACGCAGGGTTTGCGGGTTAATTCCAACCTGTGCAGCAAGCTTTGTTATGTTGTGCTTCGCTGCAAAGGCGGCGCAGGACTCAGCAAAATAACTTTGTTTGGAAACTCGATAATCAAACATGCTTCACTCCCAAAAATCACTTAATGTGAATTAAGCGCCGATAACAATTTCAAAACGTGAATGACCAAGATTCTTTTTGGCTTCCAACTCTTTGTATCGTGCGTACATGATTTTCACAGGCCCGCCAGCGCGCTTATTACCTTTTTTGATAGTACGAGGTTCGATAGGGATACACGGATTTTCGCCAGTGGTTTTGCGATAGACAGTG
>Ga0308166_1003445_pt1 | contig 13459 bp, 15 predicted proteins | sample PhyCR2_2_FD_202137 | JGI IMG/M metagenome (GOLD analysis project Ga0308166, IMG submission 202137) | Phyllosphere microbial communities from UC Gill Tract Community Farm, Albany, California, United States - DLSLCC.R2 | ecosystem: Host-associated > Plants > Phyllosphere > Unclassified | place... | reverse complement strand
ATGGCGCGAATCCCCCCCGCGCCCTATCTTCGCCTGCTCATGCCCATCCGCCGCCTTTCCCCCGAAACCGTCAACCGCATCGCCGCCGGCGAGGTGGTCGAGCGGCCGGCCAGCGCCATCAAGGAACTGGTCGAGAACGCCCTGGACGCCGGCGGTCGCAACATCGAGATCCAGGCCGACGGCGGCGGCCTGTCGCGCATCCTGATCGCCGACGACGGCAAGGGCATTCCGAAGGACGAACTGCCGCTGGCCATCGAACGCCACGCCACGTCCAAGCTGGAGCCGGACGACGCCGGCGACGTGGACCTGCTGCGCATCCACACCCTGGGCTTCCGGGGCGAGGCCCTGCCCTCCATAGGCTCGGTCGCCCGCCTGTCGATCACCACCCGATCGCGTGACGAGACCGACGCCTGGGCCATCACGGTCGAGGGCGGCGAGACCCGTCCCCTGGCCCCCGCCCCCTTCCCCGGCCCGCACGGCGCGCGGGTCGAGGTGCGCGACCTCTTCTACGCCACCCCCGCCCGGCTCAAGTTCATGAAGTCCGAGCGGTCCGAGGCCATGGCCATCTCGGAAGAGATCAAGCGCCAGGCCATGGCGCACGAGGCCGTCGCCTTCACCCTGTCGCTGGACGGCAAGGTCACCCTGCGCCTGCCCGCCGAACATCCGGGCGACGAAGGCCGGCTGCGCCGCCTGTCCGCCCTCCTGGGCCGCGACTTCGAGGCCAACGCGCTCTTGATCGATCAAGAGCGGGACGGCGTGCGTCTGTCGGGCTATGCGGGCCTGCCCACCTATTCGCGCGGCAATGCGGCGCATCAGTATCTGTTCGTCAACGGCCGCCCGGTGAAGGACCGGCTGCTGCAGGGGGCCCTGCGCGGCGCCTACGCCGACTTCCTGGCGCGCGACCGGCATCCGGCCGCCGTCCTCTTCCTCGACATCGATCCGCTCTATGTCGACGTCAACGTCCACCCGGCCAAGGCCGAGGTCCGGTTCCGCGATCCGGCCCTGGTGCGCGGGCTGATCGTCGGCGCCCTGCGCCACGCGCTCCACGCCGCCGGCCACCGCGCCAGCACAACCGTCGCCGCCGACGCCCTTTCCGGCTTCCAACCCCACACCGGCGTCGCATCCAGCCCCGCCTACAGCCCCACCGCCCCGTCGGCGCAGGGGTTCAGCGGCTGGACCGGCTGGTCCCAGCCCGCCGCCGCCGCCCAGGTCCTGCCCGGCCTCAACGAACGCAGCGCCCGTGTCGAATCCGGCTGGGACGGCCCGTCATGGCCGTCGCAATCCGCCGATGCCGCCTCGATCAGTCACGAGTCACGATTCACCGCTCACGCCCCCGCCGACCCCCTCGACTACCCCCTGGGCGCCGCGCGGGGTCAGCTCCACGCCAACTATATCGTCGCCCAGACCCGCGACGGCCTGGTCATCGTCGATCAGCACGCGGCGCATGAGCGATTGGTCTATGAGCGGATGAAGGCCCAGATGGCCGAGGGGGCCGTGACCCGCCAGGCCCTGCTGACGCCCGAGGTGGTCGAACTGGACCCCGCCGAGGCCGAGCGCGTCGCCGGGCGGGCCGAGGAACTGGCCGAGATGGGCCTGATCGTCGAGGCCTTCGGCGCCGGCGCCGTCCTGGTGCGCGAGACCCCGGCCATGCTGGGTGATACGGATGTTCAGGGCCTGATCCGCGACATCGCCGACGACCTGTCCGAACACGGCCAGGCCCTGTCGCTCAAGGAACGCCTCGCCGCCATCTGCGGCACCATGGCCTGCCACGGCAGCGTCCGCTCAGGCCGCGTCCTCTCGGCCCCCGAAATGAACGCCCTCCTCCGCCAAATGGAAGCCACCCCCCACTCCGGCCAGTGCAACCACGGCCGACCGACCTATGTGGAGCTGAAGCTGCACGATCTGGAGAAGCTGTTCGGGCGGCGGTGAGGGTGCCTCACGATGCGAAGAGACCAACCAAGTATAGCTCGCCGCGAGCATGCATGACGACTAGATCACGCTAAGTGCTGCATACTCCGCAAAATTTACGTGCATATTGCCCCTTATGTGAATCGCGCGGGGGTGGTGCCGATGCCTTATCAAGATCTGGAGATCAGCGAGCTTCTGGTCAACCAAGCCAATGACCGCCATGGGGAATTAGGCAGCGAAGATTTGGCCATCGCCGAACTGTTTCGGCTACACGATGCCCAGATGCGCAACCTCGCCGCAGATATTGCGGAAGTAGGCACAATCTACGACCCTCCACTCGTCATGCCCATTGATGATCGTTTTATCGTCTTCGATGGCAATCGCCGCATTACGTGTCTCAAACTCCTGCTTAGTCCCGAGCGAGCACCTACTGCCGAACTTCGAGATTATTTCGCACGCTTGGCGGAAGAAGCGACTGACCAAGTTCCCGCATCAATTACGTGCCAAGTCGAGCATGACCGAAATATCATTGATGCCATTTTGTATAGGAGACACACCGGCTCTCAGCGAGGTGTAGGGCAGTTAAGCTGGAATGATCGTGCGAAACTAAACTTCGTTGAGAGAACGGGGCAAGGAGGCGGTGTAAATGTCGCGGCAGAAGTCGAACGCCTCCTCAGCGAAGCTGATCGCCTACCGGGTGGAGCGATCCCTTGGTCCACACTGACTCGACTTCTATCGTCGGAAGAATTTCGAAATCGGGCTGGCGTAAGCACAGCAGGTCGACGTTTTCGCTTAACCCATGACTCTGAGGTCGTGATCGATGCTTTACACCGCATCACCACGGATCTGGCCAATCAAACGATAACATTGGGAAATCTCTGGAATAATGCCGGTAAGCGGGCTTACCTAAACTCGCTTCAAGACGAAGGCGTTCTTCCTGCAGAAAGCGAACGTCTCCCCAATCCAGCTAATCCAAGCAACCCTGACAGCGCTGGACGCAATCCGGGACGTAACCCACGCCCACGGCCTCCACAAACGAACTTTGTGCCAAGCGATGCACCCCACATTCAGTGGATCGCTAATCAGCAGCGAATACGTGCAATTTGGGAAGAACTACAGTCACTGCAACTCAGATCTCATCCAAATGCAGTGTCAGCATTAATGCGCATTCTTCTCGAATTATCTGTGGAAAACTACATCACCCAACACAATTTAAACGCCCCCGACAACCTCTCACGGAGAGTTGGCGCAGTTTCTCGCCATCTTCTAGATCATGGAGCCATAGATCAGGCCTATTTCGATGAACTCGAACGGATACGACTAAACGATCAGCTCATTTCGATTGCGAGCATGCAACGATACATACACTCTCCTGAGTTCGCCCCAATGGAACACGAACTTAGGACATACTGGATCCGGCTTGGTCGCTTCCTAGTCGCGACCCTGAATAGATAATTTCAGATGATCAAACATTAGATTTGTATAGGTCTGATCGTCTCCATGCCCTCCGTCCTCTTCGTCTGCCTCGGCAACATCTGTCGCTCCCCGCTCGCAGAGGCCGCCCTGCGCGCCGAGGCGGAGCGGCTTCGGCTCGACCTGATCGTCGATTCCGCCGGGACCGGGGACTGGCATGCGGGCGAGCCGCCGGACCCGAGGGCGCAGGCGACGGCGCGGCGGCACGGGGTCGAGATTTCGGGGTTGAAGGCGCGGCAGGTGACGCAGGCGGACTTTCGCCGCTTCACCCATGTGATCGCCCTGGACCACGAGAACCTGAACAACCTGCGCCGTCTGCGTCCTGACGATGCGACCGCCGAGCTCAGCCTGCTGCTCGACCACGTCCCCGGCCGCGAGGGTCAGGCCGTCGCCGACCCCTATTTCGGCGACGACGACGGTTTCGAGGTCACCTGGGCCGAGGTGACGGCTGCGGCGAAGGGCTTGGTCGAAAATTTGTAACCCTCTCCCGTTGGGAGAGGGCTTGAGGCTCGCAGAGCGCAGCGATGCGCCAGCCCACCCGATGGGCGGCGCGAAGCGTCAAAGGGTGAGGGTCGGATGCTGAACGTGCGCCCTTGCGACGGCTGACGCCGAAAGATGGACCCGACCCTCATCCGGCGCTCCGCGCCACCTTCTCCCAACGGGAGAAGGACAGGAAATCGCACGTCCGCATCTGACGTAGCGCCGGTCTATGGCTGCGATCATGACCGAGCCCTATCGCATCCGTGAAGCCGCCATCTGGGCCCAGGCCCGCACCGACTATCTGTCGGGTCTCAGCGCCGAGGCCGTGTGTCGCCGCCACGACCTGGGCCTGTCCGCGTTTCGCCGCCGCGCCCGCAAATACGGCTGGCGGCGCAGCGATCAGGTCGAGCCGCCGCCCGGCGAGCTGGATCTGAACCTCTATTCCGACCTGGACATGGACGACCTGGCCCGCACCGCGCGCCTGCGCTTCGCCGAGGCGGTCGAGGGCGGGCGCGCGTCGGACGCCCGCCGCTGGCGCGCCCTGGCCGACGAGCTGACCCGCGAGGCCCGCGCCTTCGACAAGGACTTCTTCAGGGGCATGAGCCGCGAGGAGGTGGCCGCCTCGCTGGAAGAGATGCGCCTCGAGATCGAGGCGGAAGACGAGGCCCTGCTGGGGCCGCCGCCCGAAGACTGAGACGGTTGCGATCCGCTCGCAAAAATCTGCACGAAAGTGCACTGTAAAAACTCACGGTGCACATTTTCCGTTCAGGCGGCGGGGTCCGCCACCTTCAGGAACAGCACCCTGGCTGCGCCATAGTCGCGCGCGTCCAGCCGCTGATAGCCGGGCGTGTCGATCTCCGGCTCGTCCGACCCGCGCTCGAACACTACCAGGGCGCCGGGCTTGAGCCAGTTTCCCTCGATCAGCCGCGCCAGCGTCTGCTCCCCCAGCCCCTTGCCGTAGGGCGGGTCCAGAAACGCCAGGTCGAACGCCTCGGCGATCGGACCGGGCCGCACGCCCAGGTCCGTCGCGCTCCTGCGATGCACCCGCGTGCGTCCCATCAGCCCATAGGCGTCGGCGTTCTCGCGGATCGCGCCGCGCGCGCCGTCGTCCGTCTCGACGAACAGGCAGAAGCCCGCCCCGCGGCTGACCGCCTCGAACCCCAAGGCGCCCGAACCGGCGTAAAGGTCGATGACCCGCAGGCCTTGCAGGCTCTCGCCCCAAGCGGCGTGTTCCAGCACGTTGAACACGGCCTGGCGTGCGCGGTCCGAGGTCGGGCGTGTGCCCTGCCCCTCCGGCGCGACGATGGCCCGGCCCTTCAGGCTTCCGGCGACGATCCGCATCAGGCGGCTCCGCCAAAGCGCCGTCCGACCCACACCCGGCCGGCGATCAGCAGCCCCAGCGCCAGCGCCGTCGCGGCCGCCAGCAGCCCCACGCCCCGCGCCATCAGGAAGAAGCTCAGCGCGCAGGCCAATCCCGGCATCAGGGCATGGGTCACGACCACCGTGGCGCGCACCGCCCAATGCGGCCGCGGCCGGATTGCATCGGTCACGAAGGCGGCCCAGCCATAGGCGCCGGCGTGCATCACCCCGACCAGCGCCACCAGGCTCAGATAGATCCAAGCCCCCTCGCCGTTGCGCGGCTGCTCGTACAGCAGGGTCGTGGCGAACGGCATCAACACCACCCCGGCCAGCGCCAGCATGTTGAACAGCATCACCCCGTTGCTGAAGCCGGTCATGCGAGCGAACACCCGCCGATGCGTGTTCCAGAAGACGCCGATGATGGCGAAGCTGAGCGCAAAGGCCGTAAACATCGGCCACCGCTCGGCCCATAGACTGGCCCACTGTCCGTTCCAGCCTTCGGGCACATGCAGTTCAATGGCCAGCAGGGTGATGGCGATGGCGAACACCCCGTCCGAAAACAGCAGCAGCCGTTCCAGGCTGTGATCGCCCTTCGCCGGGCTCAGGTCCGCTGTCGTCGTCGTCATCGCCATTCCCCCTGTCGCAACCCTTGTCGTCAATCCTGCGGCGGCGCGAACTGCGCCCACAACTCATCCGTCGTCAGGCGCGGCCGTTCGCCCGCCAGCGCATAGGTCGCCGGCTTGCTCTCGATGCAGAACTCGTCCTCAAGGGCGAAGACCGACGGATCGTCGAACGCCTGGGCCGAAACCATGGTGATCGCCCCGTCGTTCGAGCGCCAGAACAGGCCGGTCCCGCAGGCGGGGCAGAACTGCCGCGTCGCCCAATCGGACGACACATAGGTCGCCACCTCGCCCGTGACCGCGACGCTGTCGCCGCAGTCCACGCTGAACAGGATGCCGCCCGACTGCCGCCGACAGGTCGGACAGTGGCAGGCGTGCATCCCGCCGTTCGGCGTCGCGGTGAAGGTGACGGCGCCGCACAGGCAGCGCCCGGTCGAGATCGTCATCGCTCAGTCCTCGGCGGCGATCCTCAGCGGGGCGTGCGCGGTTTGCCGCCTGGCCCGCGTCCGCTCGTTCCGGAAGGACCGGCGGGCTTGCCGCCGCCGCCCGTGCGAGGCTTGAAGTCGCGGCCGCCGGTCGGCTTTCCGCCGGGACCGCCTGCGCGGGGGCCGGAACCGGCGCGTCCCGCCGGCTTGGCGCCGGGCTTGCCGCGCCGATCGTCGATGAACTGGTCGTCGCGCGGCTTGAAGGCGCGCTTGGGCCGATCTCCATCCTCACGCGCCGGACGATCGCCTGCGCGCGCGGTGCGTTCGCGCGGCTTGAAGCTCTTGGAATGCTCGAACTTGGGCGCGGCCTTGGCCCAGCCTTCCTTCTTGGGCGGACGCTCGCGGCGCTCGACCGCATCGGCCTGGGCCGTCTCGGCGGCGCGAACACGGCTGGGCTTGCGCGACGGGTCCGACATGGCCGAACCCGACCGGCCCTTGACGATGGGCGTCGAGACCCGACGGCCGGGGATGGGCGCGGGCGTCTCGACCGTATTGCCGGTCGGCAGGTTCTCGGGCCGGATGTAGTCGGCCAGCAGCTCGCGGATCACGCGCGGCCCGACCTCCTCCACCGACCCGACCGGCAGCACGTCCAAGCGGAACGGGCCGTAGGCCAGGCGGATCAGCCGGTTGACCGCCAGGCCGACGGACTCCAGCACCCTCCTGACTTCGCGGTTCTTGCCCTCGGTGATCGACACCGAGATCCACAGGTTCGCCGGCGCCTTGCCGTCCTCCGACTTGGACTCCTTGGCCTTGTCCAGCTTGGCCTCGATGGGACCATAGGACACGCCGTCCACGACCACGCCGTCCTTCAGCGCGTCCAGCTGTTCCTGGGTGATCTTGCCCCGCGCCCGCGCCCGGTACTGACGCACCAGCGAGGTCGAGGGCAGCTCAAGCGCCCGGCTCAGCTCGCCGTCGTTGGTCAGCAGCAGCAGCCCTTCGGTCGCCAGGTCCAGCCGTCCGACCGAGATCACGCGCGGCAGACCGGCCGGCAGGGCGTCGAACACCGTCGGGCGACCCGTCGGATCGCTATGGCTGGTCAAGAGACCCGCCGGCTTGTGATAGCGCCAGACGCGCGTCGCCTGGGTCGAACCAATGGGCTTGCCGTCCACGGTTATCACGTCGTCGCGCGTCACCAGGGTCGCGGGCGTATCCAGGATGCGGCCGTTGACCGCCACCTTGCCCAGACCGATCAGCCGTTCGACCTCGCGGCGCGAGGCGATGCCGGCGCGCGCTATGGTCTTGGCGATTCGCTCGGCGCGCAGGGGCGTCTCAGGCGTCTTGGACTTGCCGTCCTTGCCGCCCTTATCGGTGCGGGGCCGGTCGCTGCGTGGCTTGTCGCTGCGGGGACGGTCGGCCTTGTCGCCGAACCGCTTGGCGCCGTCTTCGCGAGGGCCGCGCGGCTTGTCGCCGAATGATCTCGTCCCGTCGCCGCTCTTGCGGGGACCGGAGGATTTAAAGGGCCGGGGCGACCGTTCGTCTTGACGGGCGCGGGGCTTCTTGTCGTTGTCGTCTGTATGGCGGACCATGATGAGCGGTTCATGCGCATGGCGCTGGACCAAGCGCAAGCGGCGGCGGACGCAGGAGAGGTGCCCGTGGGCGCAATTCTTGTCGATCCTGCTTCAGGTGAGGTAATTTCGACCGGCGCCAATGGTCCGATTGCGGCCCGCGACCCCACCGCCCATGCCGAGATTGTCGCCATTCGGCGCGCGGCGACGACGCTGGATAACTATCGCCTGACCGGCCTGACCCTCTATGTGACGCTGGAGCCCTGCGCGATGTGCGCCGGGGCCATCAGCCACGCCCGCATCGGCCGCGTCGTCTGGGCCGCCGACGATCCAAAGGGCGGCGCCGTCATCCACGGCCCCCTTCTGTTCGAACAGCCGACCTGCCACTGGCGTCCGACCACGGACTCAGGCCTTCTGGCGGGCGAGGCGTCGTCGCTGCTCAAATCCTTCTTCCGTCAAAGACGGGGAACGGCGACAGGCGGCGCACGTTAGAACGCCGCGAAAAGCTGCGCCGTTGGGCGGGGCCGTGGAGGGAAAAGACCTTGTTCAAGCCGGATCTGCCGCAGTCGATCGTCTTCAGCGGCTTGGCCGCCCTGGCCCTCCTCACCGCCTGCGGTGCCGATCCCGACAAGGCTCCGCGCACCGGCGACGAGGTCAAGGAACGCGCCATCCAGGCCCAGACCGCCCGCCAGCGCACCGGCGCCGAAATCCAGGACCGCACCCTGAACCGCGTCGTCCACACCGTCTATCTGTGCGACAACGGCGAGCGCCTGTCGGTCGATTTCGACAACCCGCGCCAGATGGCCACCATCCGCAACTCGTCCGGCGAGGCCATCGACCTGTATCAGGAGCGCGCCGCCGACGGCATCTGGTACCGCGCTTCCAATGTCGAATTGCGCGGCAAGGGCGTCCTCGCCACTTGGTCCGTCGAGGGTCGCCAGCCGACGGAATGCCGGGCCGTAGACTGATCGCGTTGCGAGAGGCGGCGCGGCTGCATACGTCAACCTCATGTCCCTGATCGAACAGCTCGGCCTGACCGCTCCGATCATCCAGGCGCCGATGGCCGGCGTCTCGACGCCCCGAATGGCCGCCGCCATTTGCAACGCTGGCGCTCTCGGCTCCATCGCCGTCGGCGCGACGGACACGGACGGCGCGGGCAGGATGATCGCCGAGACGCGGGCGCTGACCGACCGCCCCTTCAACGTCAATCTTTTCGTCCATGCCACGCCACGCCGGGACGCCGCTGTCGAAACCGCCTGACTTCAAGCTCTGACCCCGCAGTTCGAGGCTTTCGGCGCTGTCCCGCCCGTCGCGCTGAACACGATCTACCAGAGCTTCGCCGACGACGACGCCATGCTTGCCCGACTGGTCGCAGACGCCCCCGCCGTGGTCAGCTTCCACTTCGGTCTGCCCGACGTCGCCCGCATCCGCGCCCTGAAGGCCGCCGGCTGCCTGCTGCTCGCCACCGCCACCAACCTCGACGAAGCCCTGGCTTGCAAGGCAGCCGGCATGGACGCTGTCGTGGCCCAGGGCTGGGAAGCCGGCGGTCATCACGGCATGTTCGATCCCGACGCCGACGACAGCCGCCTGGGGACGCTGGCCCTAACGCGTCTTCTGGTGATGCGCGCCGGCCTTCTAGTCATCGCTGCCGGTGGCATCATGGATGGGCGAGGCGTCCGCGCCGCCCTCGACCTCGGCGCCGTCGCGGCTCAGCTCGGCACCGCCTTCATCGCCTGTCCAGAAAGCGCGGCCGACGCGGGCTATCGCGCCGCCTTGAGCAGCGACGCCGCGCACCACACCACCATGACCTGTGCCGTCTCGGGCCGCCCTGCCCGCTGCCTGCGCAATCGTTTCACCGAGTGGGGCGAGCAGACGACGGCGGTCATCCCGGACTACCCGGTCGCCTATGATTCGGGCAAGGCCCTGAACGCCGCCGCAAAGGCCGCTGGCGAGACCGGCTTCGGCGCCCAATGGGCGGGTCAAGGCGCCCCGCTAGCGCGCGCCATGCCCGCCGCCGACCTGATCGCGGCTCTGATCGAGGAGATGCGGGCCTAGACCAACGCCGCCAGTCGCCGATCCAGCCCGTCGCGCACCGAGGGCCAGTCGTCGTCGATGACGGCGAACATGGCGGTGTCGCGCGCCCGGCCGGTCCAGGTGATCTTGTGCTTGCGCAGGACGCCCTCGGCCTTGGCGCCTAGTTTCAGGATGGCGGCCTGGCTCTGAACGTTGACGGCGTCGGTGATGATCTCGACCCGCACCGCGCCCGCGTCGAAGGCATGCCCCAGCAACAGCCGCTTGCAGGCCGGGTTGATCGCGCCGCCCCGCGCCTCGGGTCGATAGAAGGTCGAGCCGATCTCGCAGCGGCGATAGGCGGGGTTGATCTCATACAGGCTGGTCGTCCCGACCACCGCCCCATCGGACAGTCGCCGCACCGCATAGGCGATCCGTGTACCGGCCTGCATCGCCGCCAGGGCGCTGTCCCACCAGCCCTCGAAATGCGCGCCATAGGCCGGGGCGACCATGATGTTCCAGGCGGCCGCGTCGCAGTCCAGCGCCGCCTGCACCTCGGCCTTCAGCCCGTCCTCGAACGGCTCCAGCCGCACGAAACGATCCTCCAGCGGCTCCGCGCCGATCCGCATCATGCGGTCGCGCCTTCCTCGATCAGGAAGGCGCGCACCTTGGCCCCATCCACGCCCTTGGCGACGAAGGCCTGGCCGATGCCGCGCGCCAGGATCAGGGTCAGCGCCCCGCCCTCGGCCTTCTTGTCGCCGGCCATCAGGGCCAGCAGCCGGTCGGCCGCGAACGATCCAGCGTGATCCAGCCGCGTCCGCAGGCCCGCCGCGGCGACCACCGCCTCGACCCGCGCCACGTCGTCCGCCGAGCACAGGCCCTCACGCGCCGAATAGCGGAAGGCCATGCAGCAGCCAAGCGCCACTGCCTCGCCGTGCGCCAGCGCCCCTTCGTCAAAGCCGAGCTCGGTCTCGATCGCATGGCCGAAGGTGTGGCCCAGGTTCAGCAGGGCGCGCCGCCCCGCCTCCTTCTCGTCCTCGCCGACCACCGCGCTCTTGATCTCGACCGAGCGGATCACCGCCCGTTCCAGCGCCGCCGCATCGCCCTTAGCGCCCGCCGCCCCCTCGCCCGCCAGCCAGTCGAAGAAGGCCGCGTCGCAGATCAGCCCGTGTTTCAGCACCTCGGCCCAGCCGGACCTCACCTGGCGTTCCGGCAGGGTCGCCAGCACGTCGATGTCGGCCAGCACCAGACGCGGCTGATGGAAGGCGCCGACCAGGTTCTTCCCGCGCGGCGTATCGATAGCCGTCTTGCCGCCCACCGACGAATCCACTTGGGCCAGCAGGGTCGTCGGGATCTGAACGAAGTCGATGCCGCGCATGAACAGGGCCGCCGCCAGACCAGCCAGATCGCCGACGACCCCGCCGCCCAGGGCGATGACCACGTCCTTCCGATCCAGCCCAATCTCCAGCAGCCGATCCAGCACCCGTTCCAGCTCGGCGAAGGACTTGGAGCCCTCGCCTGCCGGCACCGCTACGATCTCGCTGGTCACGCCCGCCGCCGTCAGCGACGCCGTCAGGGCCTGGGCGTGGATGCCCGCCACCGTCTCGTCGGTGACGATGACCGTCCGCCCCTTGGCCAACGGCGCGATGCGTGCGCCGGCTTGCGCCAGTAGCCCGCGTCCCACCACCACGTCATAGGCGGCAAAGGCCCCGCCGCTGACCGGAATGATCGTCATTGCGGGGTCTCCGTGCGTCGTCTCTGGCGCCAGTGCCGGCGCAGGTTCTTGTGAATGGCGTCCACCGCTTGGCCGTGCGAGCCCTGCCCGACGTCCACGGTCACATCGGCCTCGCCGTAAATGGGATAGCGGGCTTCGGCCAGGCCGGTCAGCACCTCCAGCGGATCCTTGCCGCGCAGCAGAGGCCGCGTGTCGCGCCGCGCCACCCGCTCCGCAATGACCGCCAGATCGGCCCTCAACCAAACCGTGTCGGCCTTGGCCTTCAGCAACGCCCGCGTTTCCGGGTTCATCATCGCCCCGCCGCCGGTCGCCAACACGATGGGCGGCCCCTCCAGCAGGCGGCGGATCACCCGCGCCTCGCCCGCGCGGAACTCGGCCTCGCCCAAGGCGGCGAAGATTTCCGACACCGTCATTCCGGCCGCCGCCTCGATCTCCACATCGCCGTCCGCGAACGGCAGTCGCAGCCGATTGGCCAGCCGACGGCCGACCGACGATTTGCCCACCCCCATCAGGCCGACCAGGGCTATGGTGCGGGTCGGACCCGGATTCGCGCGCCGCCTCATCCGGCGGCTCCGGCGGAACGGTCGGTCGAGAGGAAGGCGAAGGCGGCGGCGCGGGCAGGCATGATCCAGAAAACCTCTACACCAAGCCTGACCCTGCGCCAGTCGTTCAGGCCAAGGATCGCCCCATGACGCCCCAGATCGAGGCCTTTCTGGAGATGATGGCGGTCGAACGCGACGCCTCGCCCCATACGCTGTCCGCCTATGGCCGCGACCTTGCGGACGCGGAGATGGCGTTGTCGGACGCCGGCGGGTTGATGAAGGCCGACGCCGAGGCGGTCGAGGCCTGGTTCGCCGACCTGTCCCGGCGCGGCCTGTCCGCCGCCACCGCCGCACGGCGTCGCTCTTCGGCGCGGCAGTTCTACCGCTTCGCCCTGGCCGAGGGCTGGCGCGCCGATGACCCGTCCCGCCGCCTCGATGCGCCCAAACAGGGCCGGTCCCTGCCGAAGGTGTTAAGCCGCGCCGAGATCGACGCCCTTCTGGCCGCCTCGGCCGCCCGTGACGCGGCGGCGGGTCTGCGCCTGGTCGCCCTGGTCGAGATGGCCTACGCCTCCGGCCTGCGGGTGTCGGAACTGCTGGGGCTCAAGGTCGAGGCCGTCCGTCGCGATCCCGCCTATCTGATCGTGCGCGGCAAGGGCGGCAAAGAACGGCTCGCGCCTCTGAATTCCGCCGCCCGCGAGGCAATCAAGGCCTGGCTGACCGCCCGCGACGCTAAACTGAAGGGCAAGGATGGTCGCAAGCCCGAGACGCCGGATAGCCCCTGGCTGTTCCCCTCCTCCGGCCGCACCGGCCATCTGACCCCGCGGCGTTTCGCCCAACTGCTGGACGAGGCCGCGATCACGGCCGGCATCGACCCGGCCCGCGTCAGCCCCCACGTCCTGCGACACGCCTTCGCCACCCACCTGCTCGAAGGCGGCGCCGATCTGCGCGTCGTTCAGACCCTGCTGGGCCATGTCGATATCGCCACGACCCAGATCTACACCCACGTCGCCACCGATCGCCTGGCCCAGGTCGTCCAACAAAACCACCCCTTGGCGCGCGACGACTGACAGCGCATATTCCGGCTATGGCTGAAGAGTTCTACGTCAAGGCGATCTGGGATCCCGAGGCAGGGGTCTGGTGCAGCGAGTCGAACATTGTTGGGCTGGTGCTGGAAACGGCGACGCTCGGAGAGTTCGAGAACCTCGCGCGCCATTTCGCGCCTGAGCTTCTGGCGGAAAATCTCGGAATCCACGGCGAAGTTCCCGTTCGCTTTGAAGCAGTGGGCGGGTTTGACGTCATCGCGGCATAGATACTTGGCTATTCGAACCGCCCCGCGCTGTAG
>Ga0308166_1003444_pt1 | contig 13465 bp, 10 predicted proteins | sample PhyCR2_2_FD_202137 | JGI IMG/M metagenome (GOLD analysis project Ga0308166, IMG submission 202137) | Phyllosphere microbial communities from UC Gill Tract Community Farm, Albany, California, United States - DLSLCC.R2 | ecosystem: Host-associated > Plants > Phyllosphere > Unclassified | place... | reverse complement strand
CGACGAGATCGTCGATGCGCGCCCGTACGCGGAAATCATCCGCCAGTGGAGCACGTTCCACCCCGAGTTCATCGCCCTGCCCCGCAAGTTCAAGATCGCGATCAATGGCGCCGTGGAAGACCGCGCCGCGATCGCCGTCCACGACATCGGCCTGACCGCCGTGCGCAACGACGCCGGTGAAGTCGGCTTCAAGTTCATGGTGGGGGGTGGTCTCGGCCGTACGCCGATCCTGGGCAGCGTGATCAACGACTTCGTGCCCTGGCAGCACCTGCTGACGTACACGGAAGCGATCATGCGCGTGTACAACCAGTTCGGCCGCCGCGACAACAAGTACAAGGCCCGCATCAAGATTCTGGTAAAAGCCGTGGGCGCCGAGGAATTCGCGCGCATGGTCGAGGCGGAATTCGCCGACCTGAAGGATGGTCCGGAAACACTGACCCGCGAGGAAGTCGAACGCGTGGCGCAATGGTTCAATCCGAAGCCCTACCTGACCCTGCCCAGCATCGATCCCCTTGCGGAGCACGCCGACAACAAGGCGTTCGCCAACTGGCTGCAGCGCAACGTCAAGCCGCACAAGGTGCCGGGCTATGCGTCCGTCGTGCTGTCGCTGAAGAAAACCGGCGTGCCGCCGGGCGACGCGACCGCCGAGCAGATGGATTTCGTGGCCGACCTGGCCGACAAGTACAGCTTCGGCGAACTGCGCGTGACGCACGAGCAGAACCTGGTGCTGGCCGACGTCGAGCAATCGAAACTGTTCGAGATCTGGCAGCAGGCGAAGGCGCGCGGCCTCGCGACGCCGAACATCGGCCTGCTGACCGACATGATCTCGTGCCCGGGCGGCGACTACTGCTCGCTGGCGAACGCGAAGTCGATCCCGATCGCGGCCGCCATCGCCGAGCGTTTCGACAACCTGGACTTCCAGCACGACATCGGCGACATCGAACTGAACATCTCGGGCTGCATCAACGCCTGCGGCCACCACCACGTGGGCCATATCGGCGTGCTGGGCGTGGACAAGGACGGTTCCGAGTGGTACCAGGTGTCGATCGGCGGCGCCCAGGGCAACGAGTCGGCCATCGGCAAGATCATCGGCCCGTCGTTCTCCGCGCCGCAGATGCCGGAAGTCATCGGCCGCCTGCTCGAGGTCTACGTGAAGAACCGCGTCGACGGCGAACGCTTCGTCGACGTGGCGCAGCGCCTCGGTGTCGCGCCGTTCAAGGAACATGTGTATGCCACGCCGATCCCGGCCGGCGCATTGGTTGGGGAAGACGAATATGCCTAATTTCGAATTGCACTCGCACAAGCAGATCATCAAGCACCGCGAGGTGGTGGATGACGACTGGAGCGTCCTGAAACTCGTCGAAGACGGCACCCCGGAAACCGTTGAAGTCCCGGCCGGCAAGATCATCGTCCCGTTGAAAGTCTGGCTGGCGCAGCGCGAGCAGCTGCTGGGCCGCGCCGCCCGCAAGGAACTGGGCATCTGGTTCGCGTCGGACGAGCTGGCGAACACGGTCAAGGACGACCTCGACAAGTTCGCCGTGGTCGCCGTCGATTTCCCGAAATTCAGCGACGGGCGCGGCTATTCGATCGCCTACAACCTGCGCAAGCGCCTGGGCTACCAGGGCGAACTGCGCGCCATCGGCGACGTGCTGCGCGACCAGCTGTTCCAGATGTACCGCTGCGGCTTCAACGCCTATGCGACGCGCCAGGACCGCAACATCCATGACGCACTGAAAGGCCTGACGGTATTCTCGGAAACCTACCAGGCGGCGGTCGACACGCCGCTGCCGCTGTTCCGCCGCCACGAGCGCGGCGCACTGCCCGAGCACAGCGACGTCGGCGCCGGCATCTGACGAGAAAACAAGGAAACCCATGAGCGACCTGAACGCGCGGGTGAATGAAACCCGCGGCATCCTGGAGCGCATTGCGCGCGATTTTTCGCCCGCCGTGTTCGCCTCCAGCCTGGCGGCCGAGGACATGGTCCTGACCGACCTGATCTTGAAGGCCGGCCTGCCGATCACCATCTTCTCGCTGGAGACCGGCCGCCTGCACAAGGAAACCCTGGCCATGATCGACAAGGTCAAGGCCCATTACGGCTACGACATCGTCGTGATGCGTCCGAAGCAGGAACTGGTCGACGAGTACGTCACGAAGAACGGCCTGAACGCGTTCTACGACAGCGTCGAGATGCGCAAGGGCTGCTGCTACGTGCGCAAGGTCGAGCCGCTGGGCCGCGCCCTCGCCGGCAACAAGGCATGGATCACCGGCCAGCGCCGTTCGCAATCGACGACGCGCCTGGATCTGCCCGTGCAGGAAGACGATACGGCGCACGGCCTGGCCAAGTTCAATCCGCTGGCCGACTGGAGCGAAGAGGACGTGTGGGAATACATCCGCGCCAATAACGTGCCGTACAACGACCTGCACGACCGCGGCTACCCGTCGATCGGCTGCGAACCCTGCACCCGCGCGATCCAGCCGGGCGAGGACGTGCGCGCCGGCCGCTGGTGGTGGGAAAACGCCGACTCCAAGGAATGCGGTCTGCACCTCGTGGACGGCAAGCTCATTCGAATCAAATCCGTAGCCCCGGCCTAATTAATGGCCATTGAAGACATCGACAGGCTCAGCAAAATGACGACTTTTAGTGACACCCCGCTCGCGCTCAGCGACGTGAATGCGCGCCACCTGGACGCGCTCGAATCCGAAGCCATCCACATCCTGCGCGAAGTCGCGGCGGAATGCTCGAACCCCGCGCTGCTGTTCTCGGGCGGCAAGGACTCTGTCGTGCTGCTGCGCCTGGCCGAGAAGGCGTTCCGTCCGGGTAAATTCCCGTTCCCGCTCGTCCACATCGACACGGGCCACAACTTCGACGAAGTGATCGCCTTCCGCGACGCGCGCGTGGCCGAACTGGGCGAGCGCCTGATCGTCGGCTCCGTCGAGGACTCGATCAAGAAAGGTACCGTCCGCCTGCGCAACCCCCAGACGGATTCGCGCAACGCCGCGCAAGCCGTCACGCTGCTGGAAACGATCGCCGAATACGGCTTCGACGCCTGCATCGGCGGCGCCCGCCGCGACGAAGAAAAAGCGCGCGCGAAAGAGCGCATCTTCTCGTTCCGCGACGAATTCGGCCAGTGGGACCCGAAGGCCCAGCGTCCGGAACTGTGGGACCTGTATAACACCCGTGTCCACCCGGGCGAGAACATGCGCGTGTTCCCGATCTCGAACTGGACCGAGCTCGACGTCTGGCAATACATCGCCCGCGAAAAGCTGGCCCTGCCGCCGATCTATTTCGCGCACGAGCGCCAGGTGATCCCGCGTAACGGCCTGCTGGTGCCGCTGACGCCGCTGACCCCGGCCCGCGACGGCGAGGAAGTCGAGACCCGCGTCGTCCGTTTCCGCACCGTGGGCGACATCTCGTGCACGTGCCCTGTCGCATCGGATGCGGCTACCGTCGACGCCATCATCGCCGAGACGGCGATCACCCAGATCACCGAGCGCGGCGCGACCCGCATGGACGACCAGACGTCGGAAGCCTCGATGGAAAAGCGCAAGAAACAAGGATATTTCTGATGAACGCCCTGAACGAACAACTGAATCACGATAACGACCAGAGCGGCCAGGCCGGTCTGCTGCGCTTCATCACCGCCGGCTCCGTCGACGACGGCAAGAGCACGCTGATCGGCCGCCTGCTGTTCGACAGCAAGGGCATCTTCGCCGACCAGCTGGCCGCCGTGTCGCGCTCCAAGCACAAGCGCACCGTGGGCGACACGATCGACCTGTCGCTGCTGACCGACGGCCTGGAAGCCGAGCGCGAGCAAGGCATCACGATCGACGTCGCGTACCGCTATTTCGCGACGCCGAAGCGCAAGTTCATCATCGCCGACACGCCGGGCCACGAGCAGTACACCCGCAACATGGTGACGGGCGCGTCGACCGCGGACGCCGTCATCATCCTCGTCGACGTCTCCAAAGTGAAGCTCGGCGACGACGGTTCGGTGGAACTGCTGGTGCAGACGAAGCGCCATTCGACCATCGCCAAGCTGCTGCAGATCGAGCACGTGATCGTCGCCGTCAACAAGATGGACCTCGTGAACTACGACCGCACCGTGTACGACCGCATCGTCGCCGAATACACGAAGTTCGCGGACACGCTGGGCCTGAAGGACATCACGGCGATCCCGCTGTCGGCGCTGGCCGGCGACAACGTCGTCGAGCGCGGCGACAACATGACCTGGTACGAAGGCCCGACGCTGATCGAACTGCTGGAAGGCCTGTCGGTCTACGACGAGACCCACGCCGCCCCGTTCCGCTTCCCGGTGCAGCTGGTCGCGCGCCACAACGGCCACGAAGCCAACGACTTCCGCGGCTACATGGGGCGCATCGAGTCGGGCAAGGTCGCCGTGGGCGACAAGCTCGTCGTGCAGCCGTCCGGCCACAGCGCGACCGTGAAGGAAATCGTGACGTTCGACGGCCCGCTGCAGCAGGCGGTCGCCGGCCAGTCGGTCACCATCACCCTGAACGAGCACGTGGACATCTCGCGCGGCGACGTGCTGGCCCCGGCCGAGCAACCGGCCACCCTGCTGAAGCTGGTGAAAGCGGATGTGTGCTGGATGTCGGACGAGCCCCTGGACGTGCGCCGCAAGTACTGGATCAAGCACGGCACGCGCCAGACGATGGCCAAGGTGAAGGCGATCGATTCCGTCCTGGACGTCAACACGCAGACGCGTCGCGCCGTCGACAACCCGGCCGAAGGCCTGAAGCTGAACGACATCGCGCAGATCGAACTGACCGTGCAGCAGCCGCTGGCCGCCGACGCCTACGATGCGATCCGCGCCACGGGTGCCTTCATCCTGATCGATGAAGTTACCCATCAGACGGTCGCAGCAGGTATGATCCGTATTGACGCGTAACGAACGAACGAAAGGGATCGCATGGCTGTACTGGGGAAGGTTTATTTGATTGGAGCCGGACCCGGCGCTGCAGATCTCATTACCGTTCGCGGAGCGCGCCTGCTCGGGGAGGCGGAGGTCGTGCTGTACGACGCCCTCGTCACCCCGGAGATGCTGGACCTGTGCAAACAGGCCGAGCTGATCCCGGTCGGCAAGCGCTCCGGCCAGCGCTCGACGGCGCAAACCGTCATCAATGAAAAACTCGTCGATGCCGCACAACGCTACCAGCGCGTCGTGCGCCTGAAAGGCGGCGATCCGATGCTGTTCGGGCGCGCCGACGAGGAACTCCGCGCCCTCGAGGAAGCGGGCATCGAAGTCGAAGTCGTCCCCGGCATCACGACGGCCGTCGCCGCCGCCGCCGCGACCCTGCAGCCGCTGACCAAGCGCGGCGTGGCGCGCAGCGTTGCCTTCTTCACGTCCAGCACGGCCCCGGACCAGCCGGATCACCCTGCCCTGCCCGAAACCGACACCCTTGTCCAGTACATGGGCGGCCGCGAAGCCGCGGCCACGGCGGAACGCCTGCTGGCCGAAGGCCGCCGGCCCGATTTACCCGTCGTCGTCGTGGAAAACTGCAGCCGCGCGGACCAGCGCGTGCGCCGCCTGACCCTGGCCGATCTGTCGCACGGGCTCGACGTGGCGCATGGGCCCGTGCTGGTCATGATCGGCGAGGCGATGGGGCACCGGCCGCACCAGTCACTAGACCCGTCAGCATAAGCACGTCATTCCCGCGCACGCGGGAATCCATGCTGAGCTTCCGAAGTCAGTCTACGTGCCGCGCTGAAATGCTTCCGAGCTGACGAATTCTGCGATTTAGCATGGGTTCCCGCCTTCGCGGAAACGACGCTTTGGTGGCTTATTCCGCCCGCGCTTCCAGCTCGGCCTCGAGCCGCTGCGCGGCCGCATGCGTATCCACCGCGATGCGATTCACGCGCGCCAGCGCCGCCGCCAGCCGCGTCCCGCACTCTCCCCCGCATTCGCGCACATGCCACAGCGCGAGATCGCAGCGCATGCGCGCCAGTTCCGCGCGCAGGCCGGCCAGCATGCGCCGCAACGCGCCATCCGCATCGGACGCGGGACCGCCTGGTGCTCCGGCGGCCGTCAGATGGTCCTGCATGCGGGCGATGCGCGCGTGCATGCGCTGCAGGCGGCCCGCGAGGCGGTCGAGGCGGCGGGCGCAGCGCAGCTCCACCCACGCGCGCGGCATCGGCGGCAACTGAGGCAGGACCGCGCGCAGGCGGGCGAACAGGGTAGCGAGCTTGCTGGACATCGCAGCAGTCTCGGCCCTCCCTTCGCCGGCGGCCATGATGCGCGACAAACTTCGTGCGACTCAACCCCAGTGCAGGTAGTCGATGCCGTTCTGGATGCTGCCGATGACCTGCACCTGGTTTTCCGTGCTCTCGCTGAACCCGACGAGGACATCGGCGCGCGACGTGGAATGCAGCGCATCCGTCCAGAACGCGTAGCCGGCGGCGTCCGGCGCGCGGTGCAGCACGTTCTGGTACAGGGCCTCAACGAATTGCGCGTCGCTCACGTTGGTGCCGTACAGCTTGCCGAACTCGGCGCTGCCGATGAAGCCGGCCGCGGCCTGCGCCAGCGACGTGCCCTTGTCCAGCGCATCGATCCAGAAGCCGAGGCCGGTCTTGTCCGGCGTACGGCCCAGCGCGGCCTGGTACAGGCGGTACGCTTCGCCCGCATTGCCGTTCACGTCCAGCGCCACCATGCCGTCGCTGAACTGGAGGCGCTCGACGCCCGTCAGCGTCGCGTGGTTGCCGACGGCATCCTTCACGGACACGACACCGTTGTCCGCGACGATGGTCGCCCCGGCGCGCGCGGTCGTGTACGCGAGCGTGTCGACGCCGGCGGTCCCCGTCACCTTGCTGTCGCCCGCCACGGCAGCAAGCACATGGGCATTGCCGCTGAACGCGACGTTGGCCATCTTCAGCGCGCCCGAGCCCGACAGGGTGCCGCCGGCCGTCGCCACGTAATCGATGCCGTTCCGGATGCTGTTGGCGACCTGGGCCTTGTTCTCGGCGCTCTCGCTGAAGCCGGTGAGGACGTCGGCGCGCGACGTCGAATGCAGGGCATCCGTCCAGAACGCGTAGCCGGCGGCGTCCGGTGCGCGGTGCAGCACGTTCTGGTACAGGGCATCCACGAATTGCGCGTCGCTCACGTTGCTGCCGTACAGCTTGGCGAACTCGGCGCTGCCGATGAAGCCGGACGCGGCCTGCGCCAGCGGCGTGCCCTTGTCCAGCGCATCGATCCAGAAGCCGAGGCCGGTCTTGTCCGGCGTGCGCGCAAACGCGGCCTGGTACAGGCGGTACGCCGCGCCCGCGTTGCCGTTCACGTCCAGCGCCACCACGCCGTCGCTGAACTGGATGCGCTCGACGTCCGCCAGCGTCGCGTGGTTGCCGACGGCATCCGTCACGGACACGGCGCCGTCGGCGGCGACGACGGTCGCCCCGGCGCGCGCGGTCGTGTACACGAGCGTGTCGACGCCGGACGTCCCCGTCACCTTGCTCTCGCCCGCCACGGCCGCCAGCACGTGCGTGCTGTCGGTCATGGCGATGCTCGCCACTTTCGACAGCGCGGCCGACGTGCCGGTGGCCGGGGGACTCGCCACAGGCGCAGGTGCCGGCGCGGGCGCGGGTGCCGGCGCGGGTGCGGGTGCGGGCACCGGCACGTCCTGGACGCTGGCCGTGGGCACGCCCGCCAGCACGCGCATCTCGACACTGGCCGTGCCGGACGCCCCCGCATCGATCCACGCGCCGGCGAAGCCGCCGCCGGCCAGCGCCGTCACGTCCGGGCTGGCCTGGTCGCCGCTGCGCAGCTGGCTGATGCCGAATTCCTGGCTGTCGATGGCGTTGCCGTCCCCGTCGAACCGGCGGCCGAAAATACCATTGCCGTCGCCGTCCGCGCCCTGCCACGCGACGAGGAAGGAACCGTCGGACAGCGCCGTGACGGCGGCATCATCATGCCCGCCGCCCGATGCCACGTTGGCCTGCGCGACGGCGCCCACGGCATGGCCGGCGGCGTCGAAGCGCTGGAAGAAGATGTCGCTGTTCGCGAAGCCCCACGGGTCGTTGACATAGCTGTCCCACGCGACGACGAAGCCGCCGCCCGCGAGCGCCGCCACGTGCGGCAGCGGCGCGGCCGTCGTCGTGCTGGCCGCGTAGCCGTCGCCGCTCGCGACGAACACGGACGCCGGTGCGCGGCTCAACGCGGCGTAGACGTTGCCATCGTTGATCTCGCCCCACGACACGACGTACCCGCCATCCGCGAGCGCGGCCAGCGCCGGGCTGTAGGCCGAGCCGAGGGCGTCGTACACCTGCTGTGCGCCGGCGGGGGTGCCGTCCGCGGCGGCCTGCTGCACGTGCACGGCCGCGCCGCTGCGCCAGCCGACGGCGAACGAGCCGTCGGCGAGCGTCGCCACGGCCGGCATGGCGGCGTCGCCGGACATCCCGGCGTCAAGCACGTGCTCGGCGCCCGCGCTGCCGCCGGCGTCCACGACGCGGTAGGCGATCTGGTTCGCGCCGCCGTCGTTCAGCGTGTACGCGACGACGAAGCGGCCGCCGGCCAGCGCGGCGACGGCCGGCTGGCCTTCGACACCGGCATCGCCATTCGGCGTGAGCGCGAATGCGGCGCCCAGCGGATTGCCGGCCGCGTCGCGCAGCTGCGCCCACAGGCCCGCGCCCTGGCCCTGCCAGACGGCGGCGACGCCGCCGCCCGACAGGGTGGCCAGCGCCGGGGCGGACGTCCATGCGTCCAGCGCGGCGCCGGCTTTCGATTCGTTGGCGAAGCCGGGCAGGCCGTCCGTCGCGCCGTCTTCCACCGCATAGGTGAGGACCTGCGTGACGCCCGTGTTCGGGAGCGGATTGCCGTTGCCGTCGACCTGGTAGCGGTCGTAGTAGTGCACGGTCACCGCGGCCGACAGGCCGCCGGCCGGCAGCTGGCTCGCGTCGGCGACCACCAGCCGGGCAGCCGTGTCGACGGCGGGGTTGTAGCTGATGCCGAACAGGCCCGGTTGCGACTGGCTCTCGATCACCCAGCGGCCGCCCGTCAGGTCGCCCGTGTCGATCCCGGCCACGACGTCGACGACGTCGCCCGCGTGCGCGGTCGTGAACACGATGCCGTCGCCGCCGACGATGCCCACGGGCTGGCTGTCCGGGAACACGGTGTCCTCGGCCGTGACGACGCTGCCGTCCGCCAGCTTGTAGTGGATGCCGAACGTGTCCGGCGTCGTCCCGTCGCCGGCCAGGCGGTCCTGGAACCGCCACAGCGTGCCGGCCGTCGCGGCGTACGCGCCCTGGCCGTCGACCGGCATCGTGTAGGCGAGCCACGTCCGGCCGTTGTCCTGGCTGTACTGCATGTCGCCGCGGGCGAATGCCTGGCCCAGGCTGCCGGCCGCGTCGAAGGCGACGGCGGTGACGGCGGACGTCGAGGCGCCGGCCGGCAGCGTGGCGCCGGCATAGCTCCAGGCCGAGCTGGCCTGGCCCGGACGGACGTAGTGGGAGGTCGTGGGAGTGGTCATGGCGCGGGTATCGATGGCGGGTGGCGGGAGCGTGGCTACCCCATCCGCATATGATTCCCTATGGAAAACTTAAATTCAATGAGGAAATTGCCTTTCGAGAGTAAAGACGCCCGTAAACCAACGGAACGTTTCTACCGCTGCAACCGAATTGGCAGGGATGGATGCAACGACGACAACAGAGATATCGAACCCGCCAGCTTGCCGAATCGGCCATGCCCGCGAGCAGTTATAATCTTTGGAGCAACAGTCTGGCATTCCCGCGCACCTGCTTCCCAGCGCCCTTTGCGGGCCGTCCTGTTCACGGCTTCACACGATTTACCGATATACCTGAAGGATCAACATGCGTTTTTTGAATCGCTGTACCGCATTCCTGCGGCACGAGCGCGCGCCCGTGCTCATGTCGATGCTCGTCCCTGTCCTGTTCGGCCTGCTCTCCGTGTGGCTGGGCCAGGACGAAAACTGGGACCTGCGCAATTACCACTGGTACAACCCCTATGCCTTGTTCAACGACCGGTTGCACGTCGACATGGCGGCCGGGAACTGGCAAAGCTATTTCAATCCGGCGATCGACGTCCCCTATTACCTGCTGAACCAGTGGCTGCCGGGCCGGGCCGTCGGGTTCGTGATGGGGTTCGTCCATGGACTCAACTTCATCCTGCTGCTGACGCTCGCACGGCTCATGCTGCCCCGTGACAAGGCCGACAACCGCCTGTGCATCCTGCTGGCCCTCGCGGGCATGTGCGGCCCCAGCTTCCTGTCGCAGGTCGGCAATACGATGGGCGACAACCTGAGCGCCCTGTTCATCCTGGCGTCGCTGTGCATTGTCATGCGCGGCTGGGACCGGTTGCAGGCCCTGTCGGACGGCACCGTCGCCACGCTGCTGCTGGCGGGCGTCGTGATGGGACTGGGCGCCGGGCTGAAGCTCACCAATGCATCGTATGCGCTCGCGCTGTGCGTCGCGCTGCTGGCGGTGCCCGCCACGTTCGGACGCGGGATCGCGGCGGCGTTCACGTACGGGTGCGGCACACTCGCCGGGGTCGCGATCGCGGCCGGGCCGTGGTGGTGGCGGATGTGGAAGACGTTCGGCAATCCGCTGTTCCCGCAATTTAACAGCATCTTCAAGAGTCCCCTGGCGCAGCAGGTCGCCGTCATGGACACCGACCACTTGCCGCACGGCGCGCTGGAAGCCCTGTTCTGGCCGTTCGTGTTCAGCCGGGAATTCTCGCGCGTGTCGGAACTGCCGTTCAAGCAGGCGATCGTGCCGCTGCTGTACGCGCTGGCCCTCGCGTTCCTCGCGCGCTGGCTGTACGACACGGTGCGCGGCGGCGCGCCGGCGGAACGCCTGGCGCCGCGCGCGCGCTTCCTGCTGCTGTTCGGGATCGTCGGCTATCTCGTGTGGCTGAAGCTGTTCAGCATCTACCGCTACCTGGTGCCCATCGAACTGCTGGGACCGCTGATGGTGTGGGTGCTGGTCCCGCGCCTGACCGGGCCGCGCGTCGGCCCTTATCTGGCGGGCGCCATGCTGCTGTTCACGTCGCTCTACGTCTACCCGTTCATCACGTGGGGGCATGCCGGCTGGGCCGAGAAGAGTTTCAGCGCGCAGCTGCCGCCGATGGAACATCCGGAGTCGACGCTCGTCTTCACCGCGCACGGCGATCCGCCGATGGGCTGGGTCTCGACCTTCGTCCCGCGCGAGGTGCGCGTCATTTCGCTCGGCGCGGGCTTCCCCGAGTCGCCCGCCTACCTCGAGCGGATCCAGTCCGTGATCGCGAGCCGGCCCGGTCCGCATTACGCGATGCTGGCCGCCGATCCCCGCGACCAGGTCGAGAAGGACGAGGCCGTGGTCAAGGCGGCCACGCAGAACCTGGCCCGCTATGGCTTGACGCTCGACCCCGCCGGCTGCAAGCGCTATCCGGCGGCGATCGGCACGACCCCGTCGCCGGTCCAGATGTGCCCGGTGACGGTCAACAAATAAGACTCAGGCGGCGTCCGCCCCGGCACAGTAGGCGGCCATCGCCGCCAGCACGCCGGGGTCCTCGCCGACGGCGGGAACGGTGCGGAACGTCACTTGCGGATGGGTGGCGCGCAGCTGCTCCAGCAGCAGCGGCAGGTCGCGCAGCAGGTGGCCGCCCTGCCCCAGGAACACGGGGACGATGGTGATGTCGCGCGCGCCGAGCGCCACCTGGGCGCCCACTTCGTCCGGCAGGCTCGGCGTCATCAGTTCGAGGAACGCCAGCGACACCGCGCAATCCGGACGCTGCGCCGCGGTCAGGTCGCGCAGGCGCTGGAACGGCGCGGCCCAGGTGGCGGCACGGGCGCCGTGGGCGAACAATACGAGTGCTTTTTCCATCAGTGTCTCTCCACCCAGCGCAGGGCGCCGATCGCCAGCAGCAGGAACAGCAGACTGGGCGCGGCCGCCGTCACGAAGGCCGGCCAGGTCGACAACATGCCCACGTGCGAAAACAACGAGTTAATCAACAGGAAGCTCACGCCGATCATGATGCCGATGAAGATCTTCAGGCTCACGCCGCCGCTGCGCGTGTGCAGGTAGCCGAACGGCAGCGCGAGCGCCATCAGCACGAAGATCGACAGCGGGTCGAACAGCTTCTTCCAGAATGCGATCTTGAAGCGCTCCGTCTCCTGGCGGTTTTCCGCGAGGTGGCGCGTGTACACCGCCAGCTCGTTCGCGGACATCCGCTCCGGATCGGAGCGCGACACCGACAGGATCTTCGGCGTGATCTCGGAGACGAGGTCGAGGTTCGCCACCTTGCGCGTGGAAACGGACGCCGTGTCCTGGCCGTACGTGCTCTGGATGGTCTGGCCGGCCGGAATGGGCGTGCCCGGCGCGGGCAGTTCGCGGCTATTCGCAAACAGGGTCTCGGTGACGTCGTTCAGGCGCCAGGTGCCGTTGCCGCTGAACGTGGCGCTGGCGGCCGTGATCAGGGAGCGCATGCGCATGCTGTTGTCGAACTCGTACAGGCGCAGGTCGATCAGCTGGCCGTCCGGGCGGATCTGGCGCGCGTTGAAGAAACGCGACCCCGTCACGGGTCCCTTCACGCCGCCGGCATGGATCGTGTCCTTGGTCCACATGCCCGAGCGGAATTCGGCCGACACCGTCGCACCCTTCGCGGACAGGCGCACGCGTTCCGCGATCGGCGCCGTGCGCGGCGTGATCAATTCGCCGAACAGGAACGTGACGGCGACGAACAGCACGCCGATCTTCGCCAGGATGATGCCGGCCTGCTGCGTCGACATCGACGACGCCCGCATGATCGTGAACTCCGAACTCTGCGCGAACTGCGCCATCGTGTAGATGGTGCCGATCAGCGCGGCGACCGGCATCACCTCGTACACGTGGCCGGGCAGCAGGAGCAGCACGTACAGGATCGCGTGCTGCATCATGTAGCCGCCCTTGCCCACCGACGGCAGTTCCTGGGTCAGGTCCATGAAGGCGATGAGGCCCAGGAACGCCACGAGCACGAAGGCGACGGCCTGCGCGATGTTGACGAAGAAGTAGCGCTGCAGGATCTTCATTGCGCGCCCTCCTGCGTCACCGCACCGCCGCGCAGCAGGCGGCGCCGCTTCAAGGCGCCCAGCAGGGCGAGCGGATGCCACGGGTGGTTGACGTTCAGGCGCCAGGCGAACAGCCCTGCCACGACCACGAGCGCGAACACGTGCAGCGGCCACCACGCCACGCCGAAGGCCATCTTGCCCTGCTTGACGCTGGCTTCGAACAGTTTCGACAGGTTGCTGTAGGTGAAAAAGATCAGCAGCGCGAGGATCAGGTTGGCGGAGCTGCCGGCGCGCGGATTGACGAAGCCGAGGGGGATCGCCAGCAGCATCAGCACGAGGCAGGAGATCGGCGCCGACACCCGGTACAGCAGTTCGGCGTTCGTGTAGCGGTTGTCCGGCAGCGCCAGCAGCGCCGGCGTGGACAAGGCGTCGGCCGGCGTCTCGGTGCCGATCACGGGCGCCTGGCTGGAGACGCGCA